>Ga0265292_1002975_pt1 | contig 10966 bp, 6 predicted proteins | sample Munlanlewell296A_FD_189080 | JGI IMG/M metagenome (GOLD analysis project Ga0265292, IMG submission 189080) | Leachate microbial communities from a municipal landfill in Southern Ontario, Canada - Leachate well 296A | ecosystem: Engineered > Solid waste > Landfill > Unclassified | place: Canada... | reverse complement strand
ATACCATCCAACCGTTGTTCCGGAACCCCCGGTTACCGAAAGACTTATATTTCCTGCATCATCAGCGCAGAAGTTATTTCTGTCAACACTTGCTAAAGTTGGTGCTACAGGTAATGGAAGAACAGTAACAGTAACACTCTGGCATGATGAATTACCGCAGGTGTTTTCCCATCTGACATAATAGGTCGTTGTGGCAGTTGGAGACGCTATCACAAGAGGATTCCCTGTTCCAGCCGATGTCACACCGCAACTTGATGTATACCATCCAACCGTTGTTCCGGAACCCCCGGTTACCGAAAGACTTATATTTCCTGCATCATCAGCGCAGAAGTTATTTCTGTCAACACTTGCTAAAGTTGGTGCTACAGGAAGAGGGGCACAGGTACAAGAAGTAAAGGGTTGAGGATTAAGTGAATATTCATCAGCACCAATATCAGGAGCAACAGCATCTCTTGTTTCTCCGTCAATATCGGTAGTATAGCTTGCAAGAGGTGTCCCTGTATTAATACATGGAGACAATGAGTTAAGATGTAAATCAGCTGCGCTTGTAAATAAAGGGTCAGTACCCCATGTGGAATTCTGGTCAAAATTATAATTTGTCTTCCAATTAGAGAATTGTGCAAGGTTGTAAACATTAGCTGTGGTATAAGCTGCATAGCTATTTGTGGTTGCGGAACGGTAATAATGGTTATAATTCACAACAGGAGTTACCATATCAACATCATCCCAAACAAAGAGGCAATATTCAGAAGAAGATGTGCTGGTAGTATAAAAGATATTATTTTGAATTTCTACCAGATCACCATCTGCAGCTTCTTCAAATGCCCAAGAGACACAAGTTCCGGTTGTATAGAATGAATTATACAGCACTTTGGAATAATTGGAATTGGCAGACCATTGGTATATACCCATGTCACTTTCACTTACAACATTATTATAAATTATTGTAAACCATTTACGATGAGCTCCGGGTAAATATATTCCTACTCCACTTGATACATTTGTAGTAATTTTATTATTATAAATATCTGTATGGTCAATTCCATATAAACCGTAAATACCATATCTGTCGCAATCAATGGAATTATTATATATTTTATTGTATGAATTCCAATAAGTGTTGGAAGTTATCGCCCAGTCTTCATAACCCCCTCTTACTTCAATACCATCGTCAGCTGCATTATCAATACAATTGTTATGAATGTCATTATAATTACAATAAAAATACCCGGTGCCGAAAATAGCTGAACCGTGCAGAAAAATTCCACTACTGCCGGCATTTATAATAGAACAGTTCTTTATTTCAACATAGCTGCAATTACCCAGATTGTATGTATCCAGAAAAATACCATCTCTGTCAGAATCTTTGATAGTAAATCCGTCAATAGCAATATAGGAAGCAGCCCGGATATAGAAACCATTGTCAATAGATAGATTTCCCTGTAAAATTACCTGACCGGCAGTAATGCCTGGAAATTCAGAAGCATCAGTGTCAGCAATGTATTGTATTTTATTTCCCGGATTACCGGATATTGTAATGTTTACCTGTTCAGTATAAGTACCCGGTGCAACATAAACAATATCACCCGGCCCCAAAACCAAAGCTGCTTTACTTACAGTTTGCCATGCCTGACCAGCCGCGGGACCCGTTCCGGTATTTGCATTATTCCCGTCCGTTCTGACATAATAGGTCGCAGAAAAAAGCGGATTAAAAATACTAAGGGAAATAAAAACGATTACCGAAACCTGCAGAAAAATGCAGGCGCTTTTTTTAAAAAATGTTTTTGTATGTTTCATTTTTATTTGAAATTAATTATTCTGAACAAAAATAAAGTGTTTTACAGGGATAAAAACCAGTATTTATACCAGTTTTTCAGAATTATGGCGAGACACTAAAAGATTATTCCGAACGATGGTAAAAGGAAATCAAATTGTTTTTTTATTCAAATTGAAAATCTGGTATAAATACTGGTTTATCATCTGTGTGTTTGGTATTTCTTTGCACGATTATTAACTTAAAAAAATAAAAATGATGAAAAAGAAAAAAGTACTGACTCTCGCACTGAGTGCAACAGCTTTATTGTTGCTGATTTTTGTTGCAGGATGTAAAAAAACATCCGATTCTGATTTGACACCTGGCAAGCAGACAGGAGAACTGAGACCCTGTCAACCGCCTGCCGGAATAAGTTCTGAAACTCCTAAAAAGATGCAAGGGGAGATAGATGATAAATGGGACCGACCGATTCATGTAACGATGGCAAAATCAGCCCTGGAAATGATTGGGGTTTTCCCAACAGAGATAAGTGAATTTGCTGATGACCCTGATGATTTTACCGGTAGTGATGATAAAGGTAGTTGGTGTTGGCTTGGTAACCCAGGGCATATATATCCATACTCTGACGGAGGAAATGGACCTATTAGCCCTAACCCAGGTTGCCCTCATAGTACTTGGGCTGATTATAATGTTAATAAATGGTTTAATTCAGCCGTAACTAATTATAGACAAAATTCTTTTACGGAAGCTAAAAAAAGATTAGGTTATGTTATGCATTATATTGGCGATTTGTCACAGGTATTTCACTCTCACGAATATTCTGCTTATGAACATGAGTGCGATCATGTGGATTATGAAAAATTATGGACTTACGATAGAAATTGGAGTTCAGGTCATAATTTCGGAAAAAAGTATTTTCCTGCCACTATTGATGTTAACTTCAATAGTACTTTTAATGTTGATTATTTAACAAGGATGTTTGCAAAGAGAATATCAGATTATGGTTGGGTAGGTCATGACTTCGATAATAGAGTTAGAGATGATTATTCTCCTTTTGAAACAAAATCAACAACTGTCGCAACTGGCACAGCCAATACCATCATTATGGGCGTTGAGGCAATTGCAGGTATGTATGTAAGATTTTGCAGAGAGGTTGGTGCTTTTAATCATTTTAGTACAACACCTTTAGGATCATCTAGTCGTTTAATATCCACAGGAGAGGAACATTGGTATTCTTTTACTATCCCTTCCCCCACTTGTAGTACCAACTTCAATATTGGGCTTAACTGGAACATGTTAAGTGGAGCTGACCTTGACTTGTACCTCTACAACCCGTCCAATACTCTTGTTATGAGCAGAACTAGTATCGCAAATAATCCTGAATATGGTAAACATATACCTCCAACTACCGCTTTTGGTCAGTACAAAATAATGGTAAAATGCTATAGCGGTTCAACAAATTATAAATTAAATCTATTACAGATATTTAAAACTCATCCAAATTTATAGGTAATGATTTCTTACACTTTAAAATTTAACAATTCACAAAAATAAAAACAAAATGAAAAAAACAAACAAATACACTAATGGACACAAGGTGTTCATGAATGCGGTGATGCCCAACCTAAAAGGGCGAATCGGGTTATTTTTGCTTGCCTTTTTTTTGAGTTTGAGTCCAAAAATTCTTCATTCTCAAGAAGTAATAGAGAATGTAGACGATATTATGCAGGGTCCTATCTTGGATAGCACAACTTATGTGGCTCCTAAACCAATTATTGGTTTCAAAGGACTGCTTCCTATAACACGCTATAAACAAGGTGATCAGACATGGAGTGTCCATACGATGGGACAGATAGGAGCATGTACAAGTACTATAGGTCAAAAGGGCTGTGCCATGACCTGTGTAGCGATGCTTTTAAGATTAAACGGTACAGATGCCAATCCAGGTTTATTAAACACATTTCTGAGGAATAGAAATCCTTCTGGTTATTCAAATTGTAATATTCTTTGGGCAAATGCAGTTGATGCAAATGGTTATGCCGGTAATACGATGACTTGGCAAGGTTCCATGGTATATAATCTTGCTACCATTAAGTCTGAAATTGATGGAGGGGATCCAGTCGTTATCTGGGTCAATAGTGCAAGTGGTGCAGCCTGTGGCCATTTTGTTCTCGTTTACGGTTACAATGGTACAGGTACAAATAAGAGTGATTTTCTAGTTGCCGATCCTGGATCTCCTGGGAATGCCACTTTTCCAACATTTTTGAATAATTACACTATTTGTACAACTGATCCTATTCCTCCAATGAGATTATTTAACAATGTCTATAAGTCAACCTGCAAAACCTGCCCAAATGCTGATTACTATATAAATCCAACAAGTAGTTGGAGCTCAGATGCAGCAAGGAGTCACGCTGTAGGTGGATGTGTAGTGTACAAAATTTCTTGTTTGGCGAATCATATATACACTTGTAAAACAGGATGTGGTAATAATGCAACGGCAAACTATAATACTTTTATGGAACTGCGTAATAACTTGTGCACACTTCTGACAAGCAATGATGACGGTTGTGAGTCAAATAGATCATCAATAACATGGAATTCCGGATCAGGTGGCTACTACTATCTGACAGTCAGAGGACTTAATAACATTCATGCAGGAAACTATACAATGGCACATATTGCCACTCCAAACCCACTACCACTAACTGCACCAACTGGACTTAGTACTATTTCTGTAACTCCAGTTTCCTTTACGGCAAGATGGAACGGTGTTACAGGAGCAACAGGCTATAGAATAGATGTTTCCACCGTAAACAACTTTGCCACCTTTGTTTCCGGCTACAATGACCTCAATGTAGGTAATGTATTCTCCTATAACGTAACAGGACTAACCTGTTCAACCACTTATTATTATCGTGTAAGAGCAACAAACGCTAATGGCCCAAGCGGGAATTCAGGCGTTATAACTTATTCACCTTCACCGTATCTACACCCTCTTGTAACCCCCACAACCTCCTGGCAATGGCATGAATCAAACCACGGTATTAATGATTCTAGAAGATATCGTGTATCAATTTCACCAGGGAGATTGTACACTTTCAAAACCGGATGTGGCGATGGTGCAACAGCAACATATGATACGCAATTATATCTGTACAATAATAACTGTGCGTTGATAACTAGTAATGACGATGGTTGTTCGATTCCGATGAACACTTCTATAATAAATTGGAGCAGCGGAATTTATAGTGGGGATGCCTATTTAATTGTAAAAGCATTTGGTTTAAACTACGGAAGTTATAAATTAGTATATCGCTATACAACGGCTAAAAACGGTACTTTATCATCAGATGAAGTTATCGTTATCTCAGATGACAATTATTTTTCTGCTTTTCCAAACCCTATAGAGGCAGGACAGGAGTTGTCAATAGAAGGGCTATCTGAAAACAGCATAATATCAATTTATTCTCTTGATGGAAAATTAATAGGCAGCATAAACTGTTCTGAAAACAATACATTAAAATATAAAATTCCTTCAGAGTTACAGGCAGCAGTTTATATGATTAAGATTGAAACTGATTCAGGTGATGTTGCCTTTAAAAAACTTATAGTAAAATAATCCGCAAGATTAAAAATTAGATAAGGGTTGCAATTCGCAACCCTTTTTTTCTTGTCAGGTATAAGGGAATAAAGAACAAAAATACGCAAATCCGGTTAGTGTGAAATCGCTTGGATTATACATCCACCAGCTTTTTCTTTACAGCGTACATTATCAGTTCCGCTGTGTTTTTTGAACCCGTTTTACTGATGAGGTTTGCCCGGTGCCAGTCTGCAGTTCGGATGCTTATAAATAATTTATCGGCAATCTGCTGGTTTGTGAGACCCTGAACCACAAGCTTTAGGACATCAAGCTCTCTTTTGGTCAGTATGGTATAACCGCTTCCATCCTTAATAACCGCATGTTTTTGCTGTTCTTTTGGATTAACCGTTATGCCGGAGAAAAAGGATTCATCGCGTGCAAGGTTCTGCAAGGCGCATTCCAGTTCGTTTTTGTCAATATTCTTTAGCAGGAAATTTTCCACATCCGTGATCTTATCCGGGTCTTTACAAAGAATATTACCAATAATAGCTGTCTCACCGCGAATTCCGGTAAGTCCGCCATATAACTCAATCCTGATGGCAGAACCATCTTTACATAATACTTCCGCTTCAATATCAAAGCCGGAAATAACATGCAGGAGCAACTGCCTGATCTTTTCATCAAGCAATGTATGGAAATTTTCAGAGATGATGCTTTCGAAGCTTTTACCGGTCAATTCCCTGGCGGAATATCCGGTTATTTCAGAAAATTTCCGGTTGGTGTAAATAAACCAGTTTTCATGATAAATGTATACGCCTGAAATAGGATTTTCAAGCAAAGCCTTGTATTTATCTTCTATTATTTTGATAAGCCGTTCGTGTTTTTGCAGGCGGGTATTGATGGAATCAAGCAGTTCATCGTAGCTATACGGTTTGGTGATATAATCATCTGCTCCCAGTTGCATTCCTGCCCGGATATCCTCTTTTGCCGATTTTGCAGTCTGGAAAATAAACGGGATGATAGAAGTAGCAGGGTTCTTCTGCAATATTCTGAACAATTCATGACCATTTAGCTTAGGCATCAGAATATCGCAGACAATAAGGTCGGGAAGTATTTCATAAGCTTTCCGGAGACCGTCTTCACCGTTTTTTGCCGTTTCGACCTCAAATCCCGTTTTCCTGAGGAACAGGGCTGTGTTTTCCCTCAAGGTTTTGTCGTCTTCGATTAAAAGAATACGCTTCATTATAATTTATTTTTCTTTTCAACGAGCAGCCACTTCCATTGAGGAACGAAGTATATCTTTCCATGAGTGGCTTTCATTTATAAAGGGATAGTCACGCAAACCCTCGTCCCTTTACCGCCTTCACTTTTTATTTCGATTTCTCCGTTGTAAATATCCACGCACCGTTTCACAATAGACATTCCGAGTCCTGTACCTTTGAAATCATCGGCATTGGAACAGCGGTGAAATTCCTCGAAAATATGCTTCAGGTCTTCTTCGGGTATTCCGATGCCCTTGTCCTGAATGGTAATCTTTACCATATTTCCTGGAAGTTCATCAATGATAAAATCTGCAGCCGATGTTTCCGGAGAATATTTTATTGCATTGGAAAGCAGATTTACGATAATATGCCTCAGCAGTTCCCGGTCAGCAAGCACCTCTCCGATATTTGAATTCGCAGTAACATTCACACGCGCCTTATCTCCGAAGTGAGCCATGGCTTCATCTTTCAACCTGATGCAGAAATTCTCAAAATGAATCTTCTTCGGATTAAATGAGAGTTTCCCTGCCTGGTCTTTCCCGATTACAGAGGTTTTTTCGAGCATAAGTTTTATTTGTTCCACCGCATCGCCGATTTGTTCAAAAAAATTTGCACGTTCTCCGGGACTCCATGTTTCATAATACTTTTCAAGCAATTGTGTGCTTGATATGATACCTGCAAGCGGTGTGCGGAATTCGTGGGTGACCAGGGAAACGAACTGTGTTTTAAGCAGGTTTAGTTCCATTTCTTTTTGCAGCAACTTTCGTTTTGCCCTGTATGCCTTCAAAACAATAAAAATTATGACCAGCACAAGAACAAAACCGGCGAGGAATGCGTACATGATGATCCTGTTTTTATTAAGTACCAGTTCCTGCACTTCTTTTTCCTTCGTCAGTATTAAAATCTCCTGTTCTTTTTTCCCGGTCTCATATTTTGTCTGCAACTCCAGCAGATGCCTATTGCTTTCTTCATTAAAGATACTGTCGTTTTCCAGGAAATACATCTGATGGCACTGATATGCGTTAGTAAAATCACCGGTTGCAGCATATATTTCTGCTTTATTCTTATAACAATCTTTTATTTTATCTCTGTCTCTTATTTGTTTTGCCTCAAACAGACAACTGTCAAAGTAATTCTGTGCTTTTTGAAAATCTTTCATGCTCCTGTACACTCCGCCTAAACTTAAATATCCAAAAGCAATCCCTTTTTTATCATCGATTTTTTTGTTTATGCTTAATGTTTTATTATAATATTCCAGCGCTGATTGCAGGTGGCCAAGGCTTTTATAAACATCTCCAATATTATTAAAATCTGCGGCTTCTATGTTTTTTGCACCTGCATCCCTGGCATATTTCAGAGAGTGGAAAAAATATTCAAGGGCCTTATCCATATTATCAAGATAATAATAAATGAGCCCAATATTTGACATCATTGAAGCTACAAGCTCTTTATCATTGATTTCTTCAGCCCCTTTGAGAGATTTTTGATAATACTCCAGGGCATGGATGTAATTTCCCTGGACGGTATAAATCAGTCCGACATTAGCGGATGCAGTAATTATACCTTTTTTATTCTTTATTTCCTCCTGAATCATCAGAGACTTAAGATAGAATTCCAGTGCTTTTGAATAATCAGTCTGGTCAAAATAAATATTCCCGATATTATTGTAAGCATACCCGATACCTTTTTTGTAACCAATCTCCTTTTGTATTTCGAGTGATTGCATATAATAGTCCAGGGCCTGAGGATAGTTACTCTGAATATAATAAATAACTCCGATAAAATTCAGGGAATTGGCAATTCCTTTACTGTATCCAATTTTCTTTCCCAGGGCAAGAGCAGATTGTCCGTATTTCAATGCTTTTTCAGGATCGGTTGACTTAAGTTTACCGCAAAGCGCATTCATCAGTATTACTTTTGTAGTATCTTCCTTAGATTTTTTCAGCAGGGATTCCAGGCTGTCAACTTTGTTTTGCTGCGCATAGCAACCGAGGGTCGAACACATCAGGATAACTAACAATAATGTCATCTGCATCAAAATGTTTTTGAAATTCAACTGTAAAAGCATATACAAATACCCAAAAGTCGCAAACAAATGTACAGAATTTTTTTTATGGCATCGTGTGCTAAAAAAGAGTAATAATATTAAGATTGGGTGTTTTTTCATAGAAGCCGGACACATCACCACCTTTCCCCCAACGGGAGTTTAAAGGTATTCTGGCGGGCATCGGGCAGGCTAATCTGCCAAGGTTCCGTATAAATCTTGGAAAATCTCAGGACTTTTATACTTTTGCATTATGGCAAACATGGAAGATATTTTCAAAAAAGTAATTTCCCATGCAAAGGAGTATGGGTTTGTATTTCCGTCGAGTGAAATCTACGATGGGCTTGGCGCTGTGTATGATTACGGACAGTACGGTTCAGAACTGAAAAAGAACATACGCGATTACTGGTGGAAAGCGATGGTGCAATTCAACGAAAACATTGTTGGCATTGACGCAGCTATCTTCATGCATCCGACGGTCTGGAAGGCTTCAGGTCATGTGGATGCATTCAACGATCCACTTATTGATAATAAAGATTCCAAGAAACGTTATCGCGCAGATATGCTGGTAGAAGACCATATAGCGAAGATCGAAGATAAGATCAATAAGGAAATAGAAAAAGCTGCAAAACGTTTTGGCGATGCATTTAATGAGGAGCAATTTGTTTCCACAAATCAAAGGGTTCTGGAATACAGAACAAAGATCGAAGCTATTGGCAAACGCCTGTATTCTTCTCTCGAAAAAAATGATCTCGCCGCAGTAAAAAAACTTATTGAAGAGCTCGGGATCGCCTGCCCTATCTCAGGTACAAAAAACTGGACAGATGTAAGACAATTTAACCTGATGTTTTCTACACAAATGGGTTCTACTGCCGAAGGTACTGATACCATTTACCTCCGCCCCGAAACGGCACAGGGAATTTTTGTGAACTTCCTGAACGTGATGAAAACCGGCAGGATGAAAGTACCCTTTGGAATTGCCCAGGTTGGCAAAGCCTTCCGCAACGAAATAGTGGCACGACAGTTCATTTTCCGCATGAAAGAATTTGAACAAATGGAAATGCAATTTTTTGTAAAGCCGGGCGAAGAAATGGAATGGTATAAATACTGGAAAGAAGAACGCATCAAATGGCACCTTTCTTTTGGCATACCAAAAGAGAAATACCGTTTCCACGATCATGAAAAACTCTCGCATTATGCTAATGCCGCGACCGACATAGAGTTTGAATTTCCTTTTGGATTCAAAGAACTGGAAGGTATTCATTCCCGTACGGATTTCGACCTTAATGCACACCAGAAATATTCAGGAAAAAAGCTGCAATATTTTGACCCTGAAACCAACGAAAGCTATGTTCCTTATGTAGTGGAAACATCGGTCGGCCTCGACAGAACATTCCTCGCAATTTTAAGCTATGCTTATAACGAAGAAAAACTTGAAGATGGTTCTGAGCGCGTAGTGCTGAAAATACCGCCAATATTAGCTCCTGTAAAAGCGGCTATTATGCCACTTGTAAAAAAAGACGGATTACCCGAAAAAGCCCGCGAAATTATTGACAGACTTAAGCAGGACTATATGTGCCAATATGACGAAAAAGATGCAATTGGCCGTCGTTACCGCAGGCAGGATGCTATCGGAACACCTTATTGCATAACTGTTGATTACGATACCATGAACGATAATACCGTTACTATTCGCGAACGCGATACCATGAAGCAGGAAAGAATCCCGATCGAAAAGATTTCGGAAGTGATTGGTGAAAAATTAAAACTACTTTAATCCGAATTGCGCTTCGCCGATCAGATAACCATCTGTAAACACTGATACCACATAAGCCCCTGGAGTAAAGTCCTCAACTTTATCCCAATATAAGATAATTTCCATTGCCTTATTCTGGTAGTCGATATCTTTTTTCACAGAATACTGTATTTTCTCTCCGTTGTAATCAAACGTATATGTGTCGTCATCGCTGACAGTCAGGATTTTTTCGTCGGGGCGGGCAATTCTGACATAAATGGTCTTATTTCCGTTTGCAGCGATCAGGTTTTCGCTAAGAGTAAAAATAACTTTAATCTTATCTGCCTTTTTAGCTTTGTCAGCAACTTCTTCCTTTTTCCCTCCTGATTTAAGTCTTATAGGAACACCTTTGATGTTGTAAGCTTTCAGCGTAGAAGCGAGGCTAACTTTTTCCGAAAGTTGTTCTTTATCTTTAGTCAGCTCTGTAGTTTTTACCTGTTCTTTTTCAAACTTATCTGTTATCTGAACATTTTCTTCTTTCAGAACTTTATTAACTCTGTAAAGAGAA
>Ga0265292_1002974_pt1 | contig 10966 bp, 13 predicted proteins | sample Munlanlewell296A_FD_189080 | JGI IMG/M metagenome (GOLD analysis project Ga0265292, IMG submission 189080) | Leachate microbial communities from a municipal landfill in Southern Ontario, Canada - Leachate well 296A | ecosystem: Engineered > Solid waste > Landfill > Unclassified | place: Canada... | reverse complement strand
TAGACAACGGCGGAAATATTCAGAAAATTAATATTGGATTTAAAAGTAATTATTATCCCAATACGATTACAGTAAAGGAAGGAATTCCTGTTGAAATAACTCTTGATAGCAGTGTTGGAGGATGTTATAGAGCATTTAAAATACCCGAATTGGGAGTTTCTAAATATTCCTCTAGTCCAACCGATACAATAAATTTTACTCCAAGTAAAAAAGGGACTTTTAGGTTTCAATGCAGTATGGCTATGGGAACAGGAACAATAATTGTGGAGTAATTAAATAAACATATTTTAAAAAGAATTAAAAAAATAAAATGCAAAAAACAACATTGGACATTTCCGGAATGCATTGTGCAAGTTGTGCAACTCTAATTAATAATAGATTAAAAAAAGAATCTGGAGTATCTTATGCAAATGTAAATCTAACAACAGAAAAAGCAAGCGTAGATTTTGATGAAAACAAAACTAATGAAAAGAAAATAATAAGCATAATAGAAAGTTTAGGCGATTATAAAGCAAGAATAATGAATAAAGATATTAATACGCAAGATTATGAAACCAAAAAAAGAGAAAAACATTTGAAAAAAATTAAAAATACTTTTTTGTTTAGTTTGGCATTTGCAATTCCCGCATTTTTAATTGGAATGGTGTTTATGTGGATAGGAATAGAAGTTCCTTATTCGGGTTATATTCTTTTTTTACTTGCAACTCCTGTTCAATTCATTGTTGGATGGGATATATATAAGAGTGCATTTAGTGCTTTAAAAAATAAATCTGCTAATATGGATACTCTAATAGCAATAGGAACAAGTGCTGCTTATTTTTATAGTGTTTATGTAATATTTTTTAATCCTATGGAAAGCCAATATTTTGAGGCTGCAGCAATTTTAATCACATTTGTAATGCTAGGAAGATATCTTGAAGCCATTGCAAAAGGAAAGACAAGTGAAGCAATAAAAAAATTAATGAATCTTTCCCCAAAGATTGCCACAGTAATAAGAAATGGGAAAGAACAGAAGATTTCTATTGATGAAGTTATTGTTGGAGACATAGTTATAGTTAAGCCTGGGGAAAAAGTTCCTGTTGATGGAATAATAATTGAAGGCCAGAGTGCAATTGATGAATCAATGATAACGGGGGAAAGCATGCCTGTTGAAAAGAAGAAGAACGATATGGTAATTGGAGCTACAATAAACAAGCACGGAAGTTTTAAATTTAAAGCGACAAAAGTTGGAGCAAATTCAACACTAGCACAAATTATTAAACTAATTGAAGATGCTCAAGGAAAAAAAGCTCCAATCCAAAGATTTGCTGATAAAATTTCTGCTTATTTTGTTCCTGCAGTTATAGCTATTGCAATTATTGCATTTTCTATATGGTATTTTGCTGTGGGACAAACATTTTCTTTTGCTTTAATTATTGCAGTCTCTATTCTTGTTATTGCATGTCCGTGTGCCCTTGGGCTTGCAACACCCACAGCAATAATGGTTGGAACAGGTAAAGGTGCTGAAAAAGGCATTCTAATAAAAGGTGGGGATGCTTTAGAAACAGCTCATAAATTATATGCAGTTGTATTTGATAAAACTGGAACACTAACTCAAGGAAAACCGGAAGTAACAGATATAATTACAACTGGGAAAATAAGTGAGAATGAAATATTAAAATTGGCAGCAAGTGTAGAAAAAAACAGCGAACATCCTCTTGCACAAGCAGTTGTTAATAAAGCGATTGAGAAAAAAATAAAATTGGAAATTGTGAAAAACTTTAAAGCAATTCCAGGACATGGTGTTGAGGGAATGTTAAAAGGAAAGAAGGTTTTTGTAAGCAAACCCGAGCATGCAAAGAAGATTACTAATCTCGAGGGAATTGAAGAAAAGATAAAAAAATTAGAAGAAGATGGAAAAACTGTTGTTGTTTTAATATATAATAAAAAAGTTTACGGATGCATTGCAATAGCAGATACTATTAGAGAAGATTCTGTTCAAGCAGTTAGAGATTTGCAAAAAGAAAAAATATTTGTTTATATGATTACAGGAGATAATAAAAGAACTGCAAATGCAATTGGAAAGCAATTAGGAATAAATCATATTATATCTGAGGTTTTACCACAAGATAAAGCAAACGAAGTAAAAAAACTTCAAAAAAATGGAAAGGTTGCAATGGTTGGTGATGGTATTAATGATGCTCCTGCACTTGCACAAGCAGATATAGGAATTGCTATTGGTTCTGGAACAGATGTTGCAATGGAGACAGGAAATATAGTATTAATGAATAATAAAACAACCGATGTTGCAAGAGCAATAAAACTTAGCAAAATTACTATTAGAAAAATAAAACAAAATATGTTTTGGGCATTATTCTATAATTCATTGGGAATTCCAATTGCTGCGGGAGTCTTATATTCCTCTACAGGATGGTTATTATCACCAATAATTGCGGGGGGTGCAATGGCTTTGTCATCAGTTAGTGTTGTTCTAAATACATTGTTGATGAAGAGAGAAAGAATATGAAAAAACAGGTAATTTTTTCAGCTTCGGCTAGGGTAATTCGTAGATGAAAAACAAAAAAGTATGGATAGCAATTGTTGTTATTTTAATAATAGGATTATTCTTTTTGATGAAACCCGCATTTACAGGAAAAAGTGTTGAAGAATTGAAATTGGATGAGTTTGCTCAATACTTAACTAATTCCAATGTAACAATGTACGGAACTTCTTGGTGTTCTCATTGTCAAAATCAAAAGAAATTATTTGGAAAATCATTTCAATATATTAATTATGTTGATTGTGATAAGGAAAGTGAAGTTTGTGCTTTAGAGGGAATAGAAGGATATCCTACATGGAAAATAAATGGGATAAGTTATCCTGGAGAACAATCTCTTCAAAGATTGTCTCAATTAACAAATTATACGCTGAATTAAACTGCATAATGAGCATATTCTCTTTTAATCATATTTAAAAATAGTTTTAACATATATCTATTATGGCAAACACGAGGTGGTTGAAATGGGGAATGTTTTTCTCTGTGATTCTATTCATTGTAATATATTTTTTGATTTACAGTAAAGTTGCAAATAGCCCAACGCCTCAGATATTAAAACTTGGAAATGCGGATGTTTCTTTTTTAGGAGTGTTTTTTTCTAATATTAAAAATGTTATACTTTCTTCATTAGTCTTAGGATTTCTATTGGGAATAATAGCTGGAACAAGTTTTAGAAAAAAATATTACGCTCCAAATCCAAATCAACTTATAAGGAATTAAAAAACTTTAAATTCTCTCATATTCTTATTTATACATGCAAAGGGTGATAAAAGCTTCTGGATTGGGAGAGAAATTTAGTTCTCAAAAAATTTATAATACGATTCTTGAGGCTGGAGGATCCGCAAAACTTGCCAGAGGAATTGTAGATGTTGTAAAGAGAAGATATCATGAAGACATAACTACTCAAGAAATTCTTGAAATTATACTCTATGAACTTAAAAATTTTCCAGATATACGCGCAAGATATGATTTAAAGAGGGCAATAATGGCTCTTGGACCGAGTGGTTTCCCTTTTGAACAATTTTTTGGAGATATATTAAAATATTATGGATATGAAACAAAAGTTGGAAATTTTATTAAAGGAAAAATAATTACCCATGAAGTTGATATTCTTGCCAAAAAAGAAAAAAGCTATATGATTGAATGCAAATATCATAATGAATTGGGAAAATCCACAAATCTTCATCCTGCGCTCTATACTTATGCGCGCTTTCTTGATTTAAGAGATAAACCAGACATGCCTTGGCTTGTAACGAATACAAAATGCTCCCAAGATGCAAAAGATTATGCAAGAGGGGTTGGATTAAAAATAACTAGCTGGAATTTTCCAAAAAACAAAAGTCTGCAAAAACTTATAGAATTAAAGAAATTATATCCTATAACAATATTAAAGAGCATTAATGAAGAAACCAAAGAAAAATTATTCATGGCAAAAATTGTCATTGCTAAGAATATTCTAAATTTTTCTGCCGAGGATTTAATAAAAAAAACAAATTTGTCTGAAAGAGAAATTAACAAGATAATTAAAGAAGTTAAGATTGTTTGCGGTTAGATTATAAGAGAAAAGCATAGTTATCTTGGTAAAATCTTATAGATTATTATAAAAGTATAGCTTATAATCAACTCTAATTTAATCTTGTTGTTGTAATAATGATAATATTATAAGTTTAAAATAATCAATGGAATTTAACTGTTACAGATAACTTTTACTTTCTTTTCTTGTTCTTTCTTGATTTCTTATTCCTGAAATTATTTTTATTCATCTCGGAAAAGACATAAATGTAAAGTATTTCCAATATTCCTACTGTATTTATAAGTGCAAGCAGTATAAACCAAACAGCATGATTCTTCCTTGCTGATTTCCATAATGCAAGAAGTTTCCATATAGCAGACCAGATTACAATTACAATAAGTATCCAAAGAGAAACACCCCATTGTGCAGAGAACTGTGCAATCAGATTGTATAAGTTGTCCATTTTTATTTATTCTCCACAAGGGTAAATTGATTTAAAACGTTTTGCCCTGTTTAAATTTGAAAAAATATAAAACGAAATATTTATATATGCTTTTTTATATGTATTATAATGAATAGTCCGGGTGATAGAACAAATAAAAGAGTGATTTTGGCGATTATAATCACCATAGTAGTAATGTTAGCTATAATTGGAGGTTATTTTATGTACAAGAATTATGATAATAATAGATTAAACAATGCTTTTAGTTTGGGTTACAATGCGTCTTTGCAGGAAACTGCACAATGGCAGACTCAAAATTTACAGATTTTAACATGGCAGAATAATTCAATTCAACCAGTGAGTTTACAGGATATATGCAGTGGAGCTCCGAGTTCTTCAGAACCGCCTATTTTATAATTAGTTATAACTAAATAATTTTTTGTATTATATATAGAGGGTTTTGAAAAATCCCAAAAAGATGATTTTTGTTTGTTAATAAAAATGATGTATGATAGTAATAGAATTGTATAATTAATAATATAGCCTATAATTCATTAAAAATAAATAATATAATAAAATTAGTATTTTGTTAAAGTTGTCTATAGATAATTAAATTCATTAAAAAGAGAGTTATTCAAAGTTGTCTATAATTATTTTTATATCCTTTAGATTCATTTTATTGGATTTTATTTCTATAAAACATATAAATTATGTTAAAAAAAGTTGTATGCGGCTGTTGCTTTCTTTTAGTGATAGCTAATCTTTAAATAGTTATTATTTTAGTATAATTTACTTTATACAACCTGTGGTAATAAAAGAGGTTAATACATACAACCTGTTGTATGTGAGAAGAACCAACGGTTCTCCTACAATAGCTTTCCCTTTAAATGAAAATGAACTGCCCATATTGTGCCCATACAAAATCAAGCGTAACAAACAAGAGAGATTCTCCTGATAGAATAAGAAGGAGAAGAGAATGCTTGAAATGCAAGAAACGTTTCACAACTTATGAGAAGATAGAGAAAAGTGATTTGTATGTTATAAAAAAGGATGGAAGACGCGAGAAATTTGATATAAAAAAACTTGAAGCTGGAATTGGAAGGGCATTTGAAAAACTTCCTGTTCCGCAAGAAAAAATAAAAAAAATGATAAATGAAATTGAAGAACAAATAAGAAAATCTGGGAAAAAAGAGGTTAAAAGTTCTATAATTGGAGAGATAATAATGAAGAAGCTCAAGAAGATTGATAATATCGCTTATATAAGATTTGCTTCTGTATATAGGCAATTCAAGGATATAAAAGATTTTAAACAGGAGATGAAGGATTTATAATACGATGGTGAATAAAATAAAAAAAAGAGATGGAAAGATTGTAGATTTTTCTCCAGACAAAATTATGTCTGCTACAAAAAAAGCTTTTTTGGCGGATGGAATATTAGGACAAGATGCATATACTGCTTCTCAAAGAGTAACTGATAAAGTTGTTACAAAATTGGAAATGATGTTTAATGGAGTTTCTCAACCAACTGTTGAACAAACTCAGGATCTTGTTGAAAACGTAATGATGGAATTAGGATATCATTCTACAGCGAAAAAATATATCATTTACAGAGAAAATCACAAAGAAAAAAGAGATATGGATCAATCAAAACAAGCAATATTTGATTTTGCAAGAAGACTTGTTAATGGGTATATGGGCGGAGATGATTGGAGAAGCAGAGAAAATGCAAATTCAGGAAGTATAACTTTCCAAGGAGCAAATGCGAGACTTGCAGGAGAAGTATGGAATAATTATGCATTGAATGATATGTATGGAAAAGTAAATCCAGAAATAAAAACTCTTCACGAATCTGGTGCTATGCATGTTCATGATTTGGATTTTCCTGTTATTGCTTATTGTTGTGGGCATTCAATTGAACAATTAATACGAAGAGGTTTTGGCTCTGTTGTTGAGAGAGTTCAGAGTTCTCCTGCAAAACATTTAGAAACAATTGTTGCCCACATGGTAAATTATATTGGAACTATGCAAGGAGAATTTGCTGGTGCTCAAGCTTTCTCCTCTGTAGATACATTCTTGGCACCTTTTGTAAGAGCGGATAATCTTACTCAAGATAGGGTTGATCAATATATGCAACAACTTATTTTTGGATTAAATGTTCCTTCAAGATGGGGATGGCAGGCACCTTTTTCAAATTTAACTTTTGATCTAACAATTCCTGATGATTTGAAAAATAAAACGGCAATTGTTGCCGGAAAAGAATTGGATACAAAATATGGAGATTACCAAAAAGAAGTTGATATGATTAATAAAGGATTTTTGAAAACAATGATGCATGGAGATAAAGCTGAAAGAATATTTACATTTCCAATTCCAACTTATAATTTAACTAAAAATTTTGATTGGAATTCAGAAGTTTCAAATATGCTTTTTGATGTTACAGGAAAATATGGAATCCCTTACTTCCAGAATTATATTGGTTCGGAGCTTGATCCAGGGGCAATAAGAGCTATGTGCTGCAGATTAAATTTAGATCAGACAGAATTGATGAGGCGTCCTGGAAATATGTGGGGACCAGGAGATTCAACAGGAAGCATAGGCGTTGTAACTATGAATATGAATAGAATAGGCTATGAGGCAGAGGGAAAAGAGAATAAATTTTATGAAATTTTAGGGCACAGAATGGATGTTGCATCACAATCTCTTGAAATCAAAAGAAAAACAATAGATGAATTTATGGAAAAAGGATTTGTTCCTTATACAAAATCTTATTTGGGACATTTTAATAATCATTTTTCAACAATTGGGCTTTGTGGAATGAATGAAGCTTGCATAAATTTGATTGGAAAGGATATATCCACCGAAGAAGGAAAGAATTTTGCAGTAAAGACATTAAATTTTATGAGAGATAGATTAAAGAAATACCAAAACGAATCTGGAAATTTATACAATCTTGAAGCAACTCCCGCAGAATCAACTTCTTATAAATTTGCTAAGAGGGATAAAGAAATTTATCCAAATATAGCTGTTTCTGGAAATGGAACGCCTTTTTTAACAAATTCAACTCAATTGCCTGTAGATTTGAAAACAGATTTGAGATTTGCATTAAAGCATCAGGAAGAACTCCAATCATTATATACCGGTGGAACAATTTTTCATACTTACTTAGGTGAAAGAATTGATGGAGAATCTGCAAAGAATCTTGTTAGAAAAATAGCTGAAACAACAAGACTTTCTTATTTTAGTCTAACTCCTGTTTTTAGCATATGCCCAGAACATAAATATCTTCCTGGAAAGCGAGAAAAGTGTACTCATCCAGGATGTGATGAAACAACAGAGATTTATGATAGAATTGTTGGTTATTTAAGACCTATAAATGCTTGGAATCCTGGGAAGAAAGAAGAATTCAAGCACAGAAATAGAATAGATAAAAAAGAAAATTATGTAAAAATTTAGAAAATGACATACACATTATTCACATTGCCAAATTGCGGAAAATGCAATGAAGTTAAAAACTATTTGAAAGAAAAAGAAATTAAATATGAGGAAATTAATGCTGGAATGGGGGAAGGAATGACAAAATTCAGAGATTTTTATTCTAAAAATAAAGAACACATTAAAAGAAATGAACAAGGAACAATTTCTCTTCCCATATTAGAACATGATGAAAAGATATTGCAAGGGCTTGAAGGAATAACAGAGAATCTAAATCTTTAAAAGATATTTAATAATATAAATTTAAAATGGAAATCGCTGAATGGCAAAAAGAATCTTTTATAGATTATGAAAGTGAAATATCTACGATAGTTTTTACACCGAAATGCAATTATAATTGTGGTTATTGCCATAATCCTGAATTGAAGAATGCTGAAGGAAAAATTGATGAAAAAGAAATTTTTGATTATTTAATCTCAAATAAAAAGTGGATCGAGGCAGTAGTTATATCGGGAGGTGAACCAACTATTCAATTAGGATTAAAAAATTTTGTAAAAGAAATAAAAGATTTGGGATTTTTAGTTAAACTTGACACAAATGGTTCAAATTATAGTGTATTGCAGGAATTAAAAAATGAAAAATTGATTGATTATGTTGCAATGGATGTAAAAGGACCAGTGCAGTTATATCCCTTAATAACAGGAAGAAAATTTATTGATATAAGAGATGATATTGGAAAAGGAATTTCAATTGTTTCACAATTTCCAAATTATGAATTTAGAACAACTATTGCACCAATATATGAAAATGAAAAACCAAGATGGATGACTCCTAAAGAAATTGGAGAGACTGCAGAATTAATTTCAGATTGGGCTTCAAAAGAAAATGGAATTAAATATATATTACAGCCATTTAAGGCAATTGATAAGAAGGGTGGAAACAAAAGATTCATGAAAGAAAATCTTTCAAAAGAGTTTCACGAAACTCCATCAAAGCATATTGAAGAATGCTTGATAGAAGCTCAGAAGCATATTCCCAATACCAAGATAAGATAGCACAATAATTCTTAAAAAGAGATGAATTAATTTTAAATTATGGTTAAAATTATAAAAGAAAATCCTATAGGGATGAGACCATCATGGGATGAAAGTTTTATGAGCTTGTCCATAGAAAATTCAACACGTTCTTCTTGCTGGTTTGTTCGTTCTGGAAGTTTAATTGTTCAAGATAATCAGATTATCGCATCTGGATACAATGGAGCATCTGCAAGACATAAACAAAATTGCCTTGAAAGCAGGTGTATGAAAGAACAGATGGGATTAGATTATGAACAATCACTTAATTCGGGACATTGCATTGGAATACATTCTGAAATGAACTCTCTTGGACATTTAAACAAAATGAATTCTAATAAAATGACTCTTTACACTACAATATTTCCATGCATAGCCTGTGCAAAAAATCTAGAACCATATAAAATTGAAAGAATTGTTTTCAAAAAAGAATATTTAGATAGTGAATTTAATTTAGCATTAGAATCCTTGGAAAAAGTAGGAATAGAAGTTTGCAAACTTGATTTAAGCTTAAGAAGACATTGGGACATTGATGTTTATAGAAAATGGAAAAAGAGAGATATATGGACTGATAAGGAAATAGAAAAAGGAAAAAAAGTTATTGAGAATTGGGATAATATATAAAAAATAATCCAAATTCTTTTATACTAAATTACAATAAAAAACAAAATGATACTATCTGCACTTAAAGTTTTAGAATTGAATGCTAAGTATAATTTAATTGAAGGACTTAGCGAGAGAGAATTGGAAAATCCCGAAGGAACTGTTCTTGATTTAAGAGTTGGACAGATTCATAATATAATTGGTGAGAGTTTATTGGGAATTCAGGAAAGATATTCTTCAAAAATTGAAACGATTGGGGATGTAAAGAAAGATGGAAACAAAAGATTCACAATAAAGCCAGGAGAATATTATATTGTGACAACAATGGAAATAATTCATTCTCCCTCTGAAAAGATAAAATATGATGAATCTCTTCCGGAGGGATATTTAGTTCCCAAAATTTTTCCAAGAAGTTCTTTGCAAAGAGGGGGAGTGAGTTTGCATTTTACAGGAACTAATCCGGGATATAAGGGAGAGCTTACATTTGGAATAAAAAATTTAGGAAATCAGGATTTTATATTTGAACTTGGAGCGAGAATGTTTAGTGTGGAATATGAAGCCGTCGTGGGAGATATAAAAAGAGCATATTCGGGACAACATCAAGGTGGAAGAGTTACAAGCGACGGGAAAAAGGAAATTCAGAATTAATTCTGCCCTTCTAAAAGTTCTTTTAATTTTCTTTTGATTTTAACTTCTTTATCTTCACCACATCCCTCTTTATAGAATTTCTCAATCTTTGAAGAAAGATTAGAAACAGAGGGATTCAACACAGAACTTTCATCTTCTCCTATCTTGCAATATTTATATGTCTCCATATTTTTTGAAAATCTTCTCAAATTCTTACAAGATTGACATCCCCCTTCAGAATTTTTTCTATAATCATCAATTAATTGTTTTGCTTCTGAAAGATCTATATTATAATTCAATTCTACTGCAGGCTTTTCTGGATTAACCTTTTTTTGAAGAATCCATTCCCCTTTTTCAACTACTTCTAAAATATCATCCAATCTTTGATTTTCAACATCTGGTCTTAGAAGAGCTACACTTGCTCTAACATCTCTTAATAAATCTAGAACTTTCTTCTCCTTATTCTGAACATATTCTACTCCCTTACAAATTTTATATTTATATCCTTGTTCTTCTAATGCCATATTGCCTCAAATTATATTTTCTTTAAAAAGATTTAGACATTTCATAATATACATATCAAACTGCAATTATGTTTATAAAAGAATTTTAGTTTTGATTGGGATGGATGATGCATTAAAAGAGAGGCTTCAGCTTTCTTTGAGAAATGACGGGAAAATACCAATTATTTCTGTTGAGGGAGATAATTTAGCAGAAGCAACGCATAAATCTATTATTGC
>Ga0265292_1002973_pt1 | contig 10968 bp, 15 predicted proteins | sample Munlanlewell296A_FD_189080 | JGI IMG/M metagenome (GOLD analysis project Ga0265292, IMG submission 189080) | Leachate microbial communities from a municipal landfill in Southern Ontario, Canada - Leachate well 296A | ecosystem: Engineered > Solid waste > Landfill > Unclassified | place: Canada... | reverse complement strand
AAAAGGAAAGAATCGGTTGCGTAATTGGAAAAATTCCGGCGGTAAATGCTCATTTATTCATAAAGGATGTGAAAGAATTTTGGGTTAATAACAAAAACGATAACGAACAATTTTTTGAATTTGTTGATCGAATCGGAGTAGATGCATTTAGAAGAATACTTGCTAAATATTCGAATGCTGGAACCGAACGGGCTGAATTTTATAAGGAGCCGGGCTTTGAAGAAGACTTCAAGATGGAAGCCGAAAGCAGAGGTGAATGCGCCGGAAGTTTATTGGATCTGATGGCAGTCAATCTGTTTGATTCGATCCGAAATATCTATGAATCCGAAGATGATATAAAAGCAGAAAGCTGGAATCTAGTTAAAGAAAAATGCCTCGATTCATTACTAAAATGTGCAAAGATGTTTGTTTCTCTTGAAGGCATTGAACCACAGGAAGAAGAGGAAATATTAGATGAATTTACATCAAGAATAGCTTCTAAAAAATTGCTGTGCAGCGACTGGTCGAATATAAAAGATGATTTTCTTAAGTGGAAATATTCTGAAGCCGTAAAAGAAACGGCATTAGAACTCTATGAGTATACAAAAGAATTTGTTGCAGACTGTGATAAATCTTATTTAAGATTGCAGCCGAATTTAAAAATAATGGAATGTGCAAAAAATAACGGAGAAGGAAATGAATTCTGAAAATATTCTGTTGTCTGATGAAATACTGGACCTTAAAGGTGTTTCATGCCCTTTTAACTATGTTAAAGCAAAACTTAAGCTGGAAACTATGGAGATAGGAAAGATTCTTGAAGTAATACTCGATGACGGACCGCCCATTAGAAATGTACCGCGCTCGCTAAAACAGGATGGGCATTCAATTTTATTAGAAGAAAAAGTTAACCCGCAAAACTGGAAGATACTTGTAAAGAAAGAATCATAGAAAAAATTATAATTCATTACTTAAAAAAATATGGAGCTTACAATGAAGCTGACAATTAACGGCAATCTCGAAACAATAGATCAAGAAAAAATTACAGTATCTGAACTGCTGAAACTAAAAAGCGTTGCAATGCCCGAAATGGTTTCGGTAGAGTTAAACGGCGAAATAATAGATAGAGGCGCTTACGAAAAAATTGAAGTAAAGGATTCGGACGCGATCGAATTTTTGTATTTCATGGGAGGAGGAAGTTTTGGAATTTGAAACAAAAGCAATCCACAGCGGATTAGGCAAAGAGGATAAAGCAGGGACCGCCACAACAATTCCGCTTTACCAGAGTGCTGCATTTTCTTTTAATACAGCAGAAGAACTTCAAGAAGTATTTGAAGGCAAACGATTTGGTTATGTGTATTCAAGAATTTCCAATCCAACAATAACCGCTTTTGAATTACGGCTGAACGAACTTGAAGAAGGACTCGGTGCAATTGCTACTGCATCCGGAATGGCGGCAATTGCAACTGTTATTTTTGCCTTAACAGAACAAGGGGATGAAATTATTTCTTCGGAATCTCTCTTCGGAGGCACATACTTATTCTTTAACGAAGTAATAAAGAAATACGGTGTTAAAATTAATTACGCCGATCTTAACGACCCGGATTCTCTCAAAAAATTAATTAATAAAAGAACAAAACTGATTTTTCTGGAATCTCTAAGTAATCCTAAGCTGGAAATTCCAAATCTGAAATCAATCTCCGGTATTGCAAAAGAATACAACGTTCCGCTGGTAGTTGATAATACACTTACCACACCCTACTTGTGGCGGTCAAAATATTTCGGTGCCGATATAATTGTTCATTCGGCAACAAAATACATTACAGGAAACGGTACTGCTATCGGCGGTATACTGGTAGATACAGGAAACTATGACTGGAAAAATTCTCCGGTAAATAAAATTAAAGAGCTGAGCAAAAAAGCAGGCAGCCTTGCATTTCTGGCTACTGCACGATCAAAAATATATCAGAATATTGGATTTACTTCTTCGCCGTTTAATGCTTTCCTGCATATACTTGGATTAGAAACCCTGCAGTTAAGAATGGAAAAACATTGCAGCAATGCACTCGATTTAGCCGGGCATCTTAAATCCCATAAAAAAGTTACAGGTGTTAATTATCCCGGACTAAAAGACAATAAATTTTACAGTATAGGGAAAGAACAATTCGGCAATAAATTCAGCGGTCTTTTAACTTTTTCTCTTGAGTCGAAACAATCGTGCTTCAAATTTATTAACAATCTGAAGCTGGCTAAAAATTTAGCTAATATCGGAGATACACGTTCATTAGTTATTCATCCGGATTCTACAATTTATCTTAACTGTACCGAAGAAGAAAAAAGCTTAGCCGGAGTTTATGATAATATGATTAGAGTTTCTGTAGGGCTTGAAAACATTAATGATATAATTGAAGATTTTAACCAATCGCTGGAAAAAATTTGAAAGGAGAAATAAAAATGAATTTTTCGGAAGATCAAATTTATAGATACAGCAGACATATTATATTGAAGGAAGTCGGCGGAGAAGGACAAAAAAAATTTTTGGAATCAAAAATTCTTGTTATTGGTGCAGGTGGACTCGGCTCTCCGGTTTTAACATACCTTGCAGCAGCAGGTATAGGAACATTGGGAATTGTTGACAGCGATGTAGTTGATTTGAGCAACTTGCAGAGACAGATAATTCATTTTACCCCCGATGTAAATGTGCCAAAAGTCGAGTCGGCAAAAAACAAAATAGAGCAAATAAATCCAGACGTAAAAGTTGTAACATATAATACACGATTGACATCCAATAATATAGCCGACATTATCCGGGACTATGATTTTATAATTGACGGTACGGATAATTTTCCGACGAAATTTTTAGTTAACGATGCATGTGTAATGCTCAAAAAGCCATACTCTCATGCGGGAATTCTGAGATTTAACGGACAAACTTTTACTTACACGCCCGGGAATATGTGTTACAGATGTATTTTCAAAGAACCGCCTCCGAAAGGTGTTGTTCCTACCTGCAGCGAAGCCGGTATTTTAGGTGCAGTTGCCGGTGTTATTGGAACTATTCAAGCTGTAGAAGCATTGAAATATATACTCAATAAAGGAGAGCTGTTGACAAACAAACTATTAACATTCAACGCACTAACAACACAATTCAGAGAAATCAAGTTAAAGAAAAATGAGAACTGTGCGGTGTGCGGAAATAATCCCTCGATAATTGAACTTCAGAATTATGAACAACCGGCATGTGAATTAAATCTTAAGGAGCAATGACTATGGCAGACAAAAAGAAAATATCAATAGTTTTGTTCAGCGGCGACTTTGACAAAGCTGTTGCAGCTTTTACTATGGCTTCGGGCGCAGCAGCAGTTAATTACGAAGTTAATCTTTTCTTTACATTCTGGGGGCTAAACGTTATTAAAAAACATAAAAGTAGAAATGCAATAGGTAGAGGACCGCTCGCTCGAACTTTCAATTTCTTAATGGGTGGATTCAAAAATTTGCCTTTGAGCCGGCTGAATTTTGCCGGGGTAAGTCCAAAACTTATGACAAATCTTATGAAGAAAAGAAACGTTGCTACCTTAAAAGAATTAATAGATGCATCCATATTGCTTAGAGTAAATTTCTTTGCGTGCGAAATGTCTATTAATATACTTGGACTGGAAAAAGAAAATTTCATTCCTGAAATCAAAGAGGTTCTTGGTGTTGCAAAATTTTTAAGTCTTGCAGAAAACGGTGAGGTTCTATTTATATGAAAACAATCAAACTTGATATTACAAAAGAACATTGCCCTATGACTTTTGTTAAAACCAAACTCGAACTCGAAAAGCTGAGTAAGGGCGATATACTTGAAGTAAAATTAAAGGAAGGTGAGCCGCTTGAAAATGTTCCTAAAACTGTAACCGAACAGGGCAATCTTGTTCTTGAAATAAAAAATATACAGGATGATATTCACATGGTAGTAATTGAAAAAGGATAAGCAATGTTCAAAATTCCTAAAGAGATAATCAGTAAAATCGCCGAGCACGGAAAAAAAGATTACCCGATTGAAGCTTGCGGCTATCTAGTTGGCAGCAATAACACAATTACAGATATTATTTATATGACCAATATCGATAAATCCGGTGAACATTTTTCTTTTGACTCTAAAGAACAATTTATAGCTGTAAAATATGCACGGAGTAACAGTGCCAAACTGATAGCAGTTTATCATTCCCATCCAAATTCTTCTGCAAGAATGTCAAAAGAAGATATACGCTTAGCTAATGATATTTCAATGAAATACTTAATTTACTCGGTAGTAACCGATGAGATCAACTGTTTTGTTGTAGATAAAGAAAAGAATGTTAAGGAAGTTGAGATTGAGGAAATATAAATCCGCCCGGGTTAACACAAATGGTTTATCAAGTTCCAAAGTACATTCTTTCCACTCACCGTTCGGCAAGCTCAGTGTATCAAATTTCGACTGGCTCAATTCAGCGCTCCTCAGCAACAACCGTATTTAATTTTGTTTCAACGGTTGTCTCGATACATTCCTCGCTCCGCTCGGAACACTCGACAACCTTGTCATTATGATAGGTGGCTGAGTAATCGCCGAAGGCGATTGTACCGAAGCCACCGTCATTTCACCCGTTAACCTTTTTTAATCCGGGCGTTGAGTGTCCCGATTTATCGGGACGTATCGAAACGCCCTTCTGGCTGAAAATTTTCTTAGCCAATTTTGGCAACAAATTATTATTGCCATTAATTAAAGCTTCTTTCTTTTTCCGGCTCCATCCTTGCACTTGCTTTTCGCGATAAAAAGCTTCATCAATTCTATTGTATTCTTCAAAATAAACTAACTTCACGGGTAATCTTTTCTTTGTGTAATTAGCCCCAAGAGAATTTTGGTGTTCCAGAAGTCTTCGCTCTAAATCTTTTGTACTGCCGATGTAAAAGCTGCCATCGGAACATTCAAGTATGTACATGTATCCTTTACTCAATTTGCTTCAACCTTTTTAAGATTTTCCAATAGTCCAAGTGCAGATTTATCCGGCAGTAATTGTTTTGGTGAAGCAGTAAAATTTTCATCGGTACTCCCCGCTTTCACCAAAGACGAACAACACTGCCAAATTATTTAATGAAGTATTTCAATGTGCGATCTCTCAGTGTAACGCCGTCTAACTCTTTTTCACAAGTTACACCGGGATTTTAATTTATCTTCTCAACAACAACAGCAGTTCCGTAACACAAAACTTCAGTAACACCGCCCATTACTTCTGTTGCATCGTAACGAACTCCTAATAAAGCATTCGCACCAATTGCTTGTCCGTGCTGAACCATCAACTCAAATGCATCCGAGCGTGTTCTCTCGCAAAGTTCGGTAAAGAGCGTAATGTTACCTCCGAAGAGTGTTTGTAATCCCGCGCCGATTGTTCCAACTACAGAGCGCGAGCGAACGATGATTCCTTTTACAACACCAAGATGTTTTACAACTTTGTAACCGTCAAGTGTGAAAGTTGTGGTGATAAGTGAGTGATCCATTGTAATCTCATTTATAATTGTTTAAAAACTCTTCATGGTTGATCTGTGCATCGCGTAAAATTTTGTGAAGTAAAGAACGATCTATTGATTTGTAATTTGGAACTGTGATTGATTTCTTTCCAGGACAGTACAGACGGATATGACTTCCACGCTGTCGAACAACTTTATAACCCAACTGTACAAGCGCTTTTATAATTTCCTTTCCCGACAGAATTGGAAGCTCTGACATAAATTTATATTGTTATAGTATGAAGACTAATCTCTTGCGGGTTATAACTTAATAAAATTCTTTGTGCATTTTTTTCTTTCAGTATCAGTTTAATAACTTCTTTGATGTTCTCGATTGCTTCATCTATTGTTTTACCTTGGGTATAGCATCCTTCAAACACCGGACACTCAACGACATACCAACCATCCTGACCTTTTTCAATTAATAGGGGCAGTTTACGTTCAGTATTAATCTTTCTTTTTACTGGTTGCATTTTCTTTTAACTAATATTCTAGTTGAAAAATATTACTCATTGAACGTAAAGTCAATTATACGGACAAGAGTTTTTTAATTTTTTGAATCGTTAGCGGCGCCGAACCTTCGTAGTGGTTGTTCACATTCAAGTAAACATCAACATTCCGTTCGAGCAGTTCGGCAATCATCTCAACGACTTTTTCCAGTTCTTCATCTTTAGGATCGAGAATTTTATTCCATTCTCCGCCGGAACGGTTTTCAATTCCATGACGATCCGTTCCGTGCAATCGAATAACCGCAAAACCTTTTATGTAATCTTTGAATCGTTTGTAAATATCAAAGATCGGCGGCATATAATATCCTTGCAGAAAAACATGACCAAGTTTGTGTTCTCGTATGAACTGGAAATAATCTTCGTTCAGATAGTTTGGGTTTCTGGTCTCGACTGAAAATTCAAAACCTCCCGGTAAATGCTTAACAAACTCCCGCATCAAACCTTGGAATTCAAACTGTGATTTCATTTTATCTTTGTTCAGGTATTCAAACTGAAACATCATTGGTCCTAGTTTGTCTTTCATCGGTTTGAGGATATTAATAAACTCCGCAAGCAGATCATGAGAAAGAAAGTGGGGATTCGGAATCAAAGTTTCCGATTTTTCCGTTCTGTAAAGATGTGTTAATGAGATGCTGTTTGGAATTTTAATTGTAAACTTGAAATCTTCCGGCACCGAAATTCTGAATGAATTCACCACATCTTGCTTGGGGAGTGTTACTTTATTTATTCCGTGCAGCGACCAAAACCATTGATCAATCTCAACAGTGTTGAAATGTTTTGAATATTCCCTGAGGTAATTAATTTTTGGCTCGTTGGAATAAACAATTCCGCGCCATGAGTCGTATTTCCAACTGCATGTTCCTATTCTTAGCTGAGACATTTTTCCTTTATCAGTTGGTTCAAAATAAGGGTGGTTCTAAAAACTTTCACAAAGTGATGGTTATGCCACAATATTCTCTGTGGACTCTGTGTATTCTTTCTGTTCTCTGCGTTAAATTTTTACAAAGGATAGTTTTTAGAACCCGCCATAATAAATTGCAGATGCCACTCACCACTTTTTCAATCTCCAAAATATTAAAAAGCTGGCAACAGAAATTAACGCGAGACTCATTATTATGATAAAGGCGAAGGGATGATCCTGCAGCGGGATGCTCACGTTCATAGAAAATGCGCTTACTACAAATGTGGGCACCATTATCATAACAGTTATAATGTTGAGTGTCTTCATCAACACATTCAAGTTGTTGCTGATTATTGATGCTTTTGCGTCCATTAAACTCGCAAGAATGTTAGAATAGATTTCTGCCTGCTTATAACACTGGTTGTTCTCAATCAAAATATCATCAAGCAATTCAGTGCCTTCAATAGTCAAATTTATTTTCGCTCCGTTTAGTTTAATTTTATCAAGTAACGCACCATTAGAATTAATTGCATTTTGATAATAAACCAAACTTTTTCCAAGTGTAAACTGATTCAACAGATATTTATTTTCCATAGCCGTGCTGATCTTACGTTCGATTTCGTCGGAGATCATATTGATTACTTTTAAGTGGTCAATAAAATGTATGATCGCCGTGTAGATCAACTTGAGCATCACATCGTTCAGATTCAATACCTTGTTAAAATGCTTTCCATGAAACAGCTGAATATCGTCATTGAGCACAACGACCAACTTATCCTTAAATAAAAACGCACCCATAGAATTAACTCTAAAGAGAAGCGGTTCTTTAGCAGTATAATTTTTAGGAATTTTGAAAATCATTGCAAGATGATCGGGTTCAAACTCAAGACGGGCAAGTTCATCGGCATCTAATGATGAGTTGAGCGTGTGTTCATCGAGTTTGTATTCTTCCACAAGAAATTTTTTCTCGGCTTCGTCCGGATTATTAAAAACCATAATGTTACCGGCGTCATTATCATCCACTGTAATTTTGCTATCAACTATTTTGTAGGTCTTGAGCATATCTAACCTCACAATTAACGTAAGTATTTATATGGGGAAAAAGAATTGTTTCTGCACAAACTTAAGAAGAGTTGATGTGCGTTGCCAGGATCTATTATTAATTGTTTTGCAGCCACCTCTTTAGAATATTTTTTTGAATCAATTCTAATGAGGAGCCTGGATGAAGATAAACATATTTACCCGGCGGCATCTCATCTTCAACTAACTCTTCCCATATCTTCTTTTTGAGTTCTTCTTTTTTCCCGCTATAGAGATTTTCCCATTCGGAAAAGTTCAGATGTTTTCTTGCTTCGTTCACATCATCTATAACCAGCCAGGAAATTGGTGCAACCTTACTATACCAGGGCCATTTTGTTTCATTTGAATGGCAATCGTAACAAGATGTTCTTAAAATGTTTTTTATCTCAAGCGGCGCATTCAAATCTGTTTTTACCGGAGGATTAGTACGTTCAACTTCTATGTATTGAATTCCTATAAATGCAAGAACGAATAAAACAAAAATGATTCTGAAAATTCTTCCCATGAGCGCCCTCTAAATATTTTATTGTTTATTTACTCTTTGAACCAAAACTTTATCAATACGTTTCCCATCCATATCAACAACTTCGAATCTATAATTGCCAACGACAAACTTATCGCCAAGCTGCGGAATTTTATTTACGCTATACATAACGAACCCGCCGAGAGATGTGTAATGTTCTTCGCCTTCAAACTCTAATTCAAACTTTTCCTTTAACTCATCTATTTGAGTCGAACCGTCAATAAGATATGACCCGTCTTCTCTTTTAAAAATTGCAGACTGCCAATTGGCAGATTGATCCGGCAATTCTCCAAAAATATTTTCTATCAGATCATGAAGTGTTATAAGACCTTCTACGGAACCATACTCATCCACTATAATAGAGACATAAGTTTTTGTCTCGCGGAATTTTTCCAATACTTTTGTAGCAAGAATATTATCGGGCAAGATCAACGGTTGAGTGATGATATCGCGCAGAGCGAACTTTTCTTCCGTTGCATATTTTTTTAGAAAATCTTTTACCAAAATTATCCCAACTATGTTGTCAAGATTTTCATTGCACACGGGATATTTTGAAAGACTATTAGAATAGATAATCTTGCGAATTGTTTCGATATCATCGTTAATGTCTATCCAAATAATGTCATGCCGGTTTGTCATCACAGAATAGGCGCGTCTATCGCCAAAACGGAAAATGCCTTTCATCATCTCGGATTCTTTCAACTCAAGCACGCCGTATTTACTTCCTTGTTCTATCATCAATTTTAATTCTTCTTCGGTTACCGGCGGTTTATCGGTATGCTTTATTCGAAACAGTTTCAAAATTATTTTCGTTGAAAAACTTAAGAACCAAACCAATGGTTTTGCTATAGATGAAAGAACCCACATCAAAGGAGAAAGCCGAACGGTAATCGCTTCCGGATTGTTAAAAGCAATTGTTTTGGGAACGAGCTCTCCAATTATAAGTGAGAGATATGTTATTGCCGAAATAATTATTACTAAAGAAATATCGCCGGAAAATTTTTGCGAAACGCCTAAATTTTCAACGTGAGGCCGAAGATCTTTTGATAACGCCAGTCCTCCATATGCGCCCGCAATAATTCCAATCAATGTTATACCTATCTGAACAGTCGAAAGAAATCTTTCCGGTTCGCTCAAAAGTTTTAACGCAACTTTAGCGCCGCTGCTGCCTTTCTTCGCCATATCTTCAAGCCGGATTTTCTTTGACGAGACAAGCGCAATCTCGGACATAGCGAACAGTCCGTTTAATACTATCAATAGAAATATTACAATTATTTCCATCATACTTTACTTTCTATCTCTATAATCTCTTTGCAAAACTTAATTAAAAAATTCATAGCAGCTTCAGGTGAATTAAACTTGTTGTTCATCTCAAGCTTTAGTGTTTCCTTTACCTGCACAAATTTAATCTCTTTTGAGTAATTAGTATTGATGTAAGACAACAGAAGAACAAATTTGTTCTGGTAGAAGTTTTCTTTCTCTGCCTTGGGAAGAATTATAATTACTCTGTTATACTGAATAATAATCCGTTGGAAAAGCGCAAAAGATGAGTAGAATCTTAACACCGCGGCAAGAACTAATCGTTCAATATTCGCAGGCAGTTTTCCAAAACGGTCAATCATTTCATCCTTGATCTCATCAAGCTCCTCAATTTTAATCATCGAGAAGAGTGCCGTGTAGAAACTCAACCGGTCTGCCTGATCCGGCATGTATAATTTTGGAATTCCAATTTCGAAGAAAGTATCAATTGTTGGTTCGGATCTTTCTTGTTGACGCGGCAAATCTTTGAAGACCTCTTTGAATTCGTCTTGTTTCAATTCTTCCACAGCTTCATCAAGAAGTTTTAGATACATATCGAAACCAATGGAATCAATGAATCCGCTCTGTTCTGTGCCGAGTAAATTTCCTGCGCCGCGAATTTCAAGATCGCGCATTGATAAATTAAATCCTTCGCCAACATCTGTATATTCTTCAATTGCCTGCAAGCGTTTAACAGCTTTTTTTGTGATCGCATTTAGAGACGGCACAAGTAAATATGCATACGCTTGCCGGTCGCTTCTACCGACTCTTCCCCGGAGTTGATGAAGTTCGGCAAGACCAAAACGATCAGCCCGGTTTACAATGATTGTGTTCACGTTTGGAATATCGAGTCCCGACTCAATTATTTTTGTTGAGATAAGCATGTGATAATTTTTTGAGAGAAAGTTGTGAATGACTTTCTCAAGCTCTGCCGGTTTCATCTGTCCGTGAGCAATTCCAATTTTTATCTCCGGAATATATTTTTGAACATACGCCGCAATTTTTTCTATTGACTGAACACGGTCGTGAACAAAATATATTTGTCCGTTGCGTTTAATTTCATTAAGCACCCACTCGCGTACTTTGTGAATATCAAATACATCAACTTTTGTATAGATAGACTGACGGTTTGGCGGCGGCGTTGCTATGATAGA
>Ga0265292_1002972_pt1 | contig 10970 bp, 2 predicted proteins | sample Munlanlewell296A_FD_189080 | JGI IMG/M metagenome (GOLD analysis project Ga0265292, IMG submission 189080) | Leachate microbial communities from a municipal landfill in Southern Ontario, Canada - Leachate well 296A | ecosystem: Engineered > Solid waste > Landfill > Unclassified | place: Canada... | reverse complement strand
CTTATGGCAGTATTACCTGGACCGGTGGAATAATTTTAGACAGTGGAGGCTCTTTGACTGTGTTAAGCCAAAATCAAGACCTAACTGTTCCTACAGGAGCAAAATTAGTATTTAGTATCGCCACTAGTTCAACTTCTGCTCTCCGCACTTACAATAATTTGACAGTAAGCGGAACACTTACGCATGCTTACAATACTACTGCCACATCCGGCACGGCAAATCTTTACAAACTTAACTGGAAAGTTAATGGAAATCTAACAGTTAATTCAGGTGGATCCATCAATGTTGATGGTAGGGGGTATATTGGGAGCCAGGGTCCGGGCACTGCACCTTCTGTGATAAACCAAAACGGAGGCGGTTCCTACGGGGGGAGAGGCGGGAATGGCACATCCGGTTCCGCTGGTAATACTCTTTATGGTTCTTTAACGGCACCTACAGATTTAGGTAGTGGTGGAGGTGACAGAGGAGTAGGATTCCCGAGCGGGGGTTATGGCGGCGGCGCGGTAATTTTAAATATTACAGGGACAAGCACTATTACCGGTTCTATTACAGCCAATGGTGGCAATGGATATAACTGTTGGAATCCCGGTGGCGGTAGCGGGGGGAGTATTAATTTAACTACTAATGGATTTTCCGGGAACGGTACAGTTGCCACAAGTGGGGGCAATGGTTGTAGCCCAGGAGGCGGCGGAGGCGGAGGACGCATTGCTTTGTACTATACTTCCAATTCCTCAACCGTTACTTTTAATAATTATGGAGGGGCAGGAATAAATAACGGCGCGGCAGGTACACTCTACAAAAAATCTTCTACACAAACTTACGGGGATTTGGTTTTAAATAATAATGCACTTGGAGGTAGTGACGAGAGATATATTATCAGAACTCCTATAGGTACTTTAGCTACCGATCCTTTGGAATATGATTCAATTACAGCAACCAGTTCTGCCGGATTAATATTTTCTTCTTCAACGGCCTCCACCATTTCCGCTTCCACAACCAATTTAATAATATCGGGTAACGGTTTGTATGATGCCATTTCAACCACGACTTTAACTTATGGCAGTATTACCTGGACCGGTGGAATAATTTTAGACAGTGGAGGCTCTTTAGCTGTGTTAAACCAAAATCAGGACTTAACTATTCCGACTAGTGCCAGATTGGTATTTAATATCGCGACTAGTTCTACTTCAGCAATCCGCACTTACAATAATTTGACAGTCGATGGCACATTAACTCATGCATATAATTCAAGTTCATCCATATCCGCGTTGTATAAAATTAATTGGCAGATAAACGGCAATCTAACAGTTAATTCAGGCGGATCCATTAATGTTGATGGTAGGGGGTATGCGGAAAGTGAAGGTCCGGGTTCGCCGGTAGACAGTACTGCTCCAGGTGGAGGTTCTTATGGTGGTCTTGGGGGCAATGGTGCCTCTTCTAATGCCAGCTCTACCTATGGTTCTTTAACAGCTCCCACAGATTTAGGTAGTGGTGGTGGAAGAGACGGCTCAAATCTCTTAAGCGGAGGTTCGGGTGGTGGGGCTATTATTTTAAATGTGACTGGTACTTCAACTATAACCGGAACCTTAAGCTCAGATGGTATTAGAGGACCTTCTTGCATGGATTGTTCCGGTGGCAGCGGTGGGTCTATTTATCTTATCTCAACAAGTCTAGAAGGCAGTGGAGATATTTCCGTAATTGGTGGAAATGGTGGAAATGCTGCTGGGGCGGGCGGAGGGGGGAGAATGCATATTGCGTCTGTTAATAATTTTTCTGATGTTACAAGAACATATGGTGGGGGGACAAACGGCACTCTATATAATGGGTTTGCTGGGACAATATATCCAAGTGATAACCCAGTTGTATCTACCCAAAATGTAACAAATAATGATACCGGCACTTCAGCAACCGGCAATGGCACGATTGATTCATTGGGGTATTATTCTATTTCCTCACATGGGCACGTTTGGTCAACTTGGGTTAATCCTTATGTTCCAAATACCGATATGACAGATGGCGGGTTTGGTACAGCCACTTCTTCCAAATATAACCAGGGAGCAGTTGCGAATGCTTTTGATAACAGTACTAGTACTTTTTGGGGTTCCAGCGAAGGGTTTTCTTACGATGTGGAATACGATTTTTCCACAACCAGTGTGGTAAATAAATACATTATCATTGCCTCTTCCATTAATGCAAATACTGACTCGCCAAAAGATTGGCAATTTGAGGCTTGGGATGGTGGCACATGGGTTAATTTACAATCTGTCTCTTCTCAAACAGCTTGGTCAAATAGTGAGGAGAGGGCTTTTACTTTAGTAAATACTACGCCGTACGCAAAATATCGTCTTTATATTAGCGCAAATAATTCCGGTGCGTGGACCAGACTTGCAGAGTTGCAGATGTTAAATACTGCGGGTAACGTTGTTTCTAATGGGGCAACTTTCGCAACCGGCACTTTCACTTCCGCTCTAACAGGTTTAACAGAAAATACTACATATTATACCCGGGCTTATACTTCCACCTACAATGGTACTGCATATGGGGACACGATAATGTTTAGTACAGGCGCGGCTAATAATGTTCCAAGCGACCCTTCCTCTTTAGGTCCAAATGATTTTGTAACTAATATATGGACTTCCAGTTCCACCCCGACATTAAATTTTACTTTATCCGATTTGGACGTCGGTAATTTAAAATATCGGATACTGTTTGATAACGACAGCAATTATTCTTCGCCCGCGATTGATTATACTTCTGATTTTGTTGCTCAAGGGGTAAATTTATTTACTGTTGGCCAAGCACCCAGTGGAGGTACTTATGGTACGGGTTCTGAAGGACAATCCTTAACAGATAGCTCGTCTTATTACTGGAAGGTTCAGGCGATAGACAGTGTGGGAGCAACGTCTTCTTATGTTTCAGCAAATTCCGGAAGTATTGCTTTTAAGCTGGATGCCACGGCTCCTAATCCGGGGAGTATCAGTTTTAGCAGTGTTAACCCAACCTCTATCCGGATTAATTCCTCTTCCGCTTCCGACGCTCTTTCCGGTATAGCTTCATACACATTTACAAATCAAACAACTTCCGGTACTAATGGGCCAAGTGCCACTTCTTATTGGATAAATAGCGGGCTAACCCCAAATACTCAATACACGTATTCCATCCAAATTACCGACAATGCTACTAACGCCTCCACCACAGCCACAAGTTCTCAGTATACTACGGCTAACATTCCAACGAGCGCCACAACTACGTTGGAGTCGGCAACAGAGATACTGTTATCTTGGGATGCGAACAGTAACCCAGCTGGTACTGAATATTATGCAGAAAACCTTACAAGTGAATTTAATTCCGGGTGGATTACTTCTACCAGCACTTTATTTACAGGTTTAACTTGCGGAACTTCCTATTCTTTTCATGTAAAAGCCCGAAATGCGAACAATACCGAAACAAGTTATGGAACTTCCGTTAGTCCGGATGCTTCTCCCTGTAACAGTAACCCGAACACCCCTACTTCTTTAGGTAATAGTTCGGTAACAAACGGCGGGTGGATAAGCGACAATACCCCTTCATTGAATTTTTCTCTATCCGATTCAGACGCTTCAGATACTTTAAAATACACAACTCAGATTTCTACCACCAGCGATTTTACCGGTTTAGTTGTAAATTATATTTCAGGTCTAAGTTCTCAGGGTGGCAAGACTTTTACCGTTGGTCAGGCAACAAGTACTGGAACATATACGGTTGGTTTTGCCAACCAAACTCTCTCTGACAGCTCCGCCGGGTATTATTGGCGTGTGATGGCTACGGACAACAGTTCCGCAACTTCTTCGTGGGTAAGTGCCAATTCAGGAAATATGGCTTTTAAACTGGAAACTGTTCAACCAACTGCAGGGATTTTAAGTTTAACCAGTACCAGCACGGATAGTGTTACCTTATCTTATAGCGGGTCTACTGACGCCGATTCCGGATTAGGTTTAGCCCCTTATGTTTTTTATAATACGACTAACTGGAACAATTCCGGAAATACTTTGGCTACATCTTGGACCAATTCAGGACTTTCTGCCGGCACTTATAGTTACAAAATTAAAATTACGGACTCTGCCGGAAATTATCGCGACGTAGTATTGCCCGAATCGGTAACCGTAGACGGGTCAGGTGGAGGCGGTGGGGGAAGTGATCCGTGGGAAGGCTCTATAACGGAAGGTTTTAGTGTTTATATTAATCAAAACGATTCCATTACTTCGACCAATAATGTCACTCTCCAATTAACCGGTCAGTCGGGAACAACCGAAATGTTGCTGTCAAATCTGGCAAATTTTTCCGGTGCCAGTTTAGAATCTTACTCAACAACAAAATCTTGGGATTTATGTGCCGGATTAGGAAGTTGTACCTCGGGTATATATAGTGTATACGCGAAATTTTATAACAATGCCAGTAGCTCTGGCGCTGTTTCGGATACGATTAATTATCAAATTTTAGATACCCTTGTACCCGGGAATTTATCTGTTGCAAGCGTTTCCACAAGTACAATTTCAGTAGCAATCAGCAGTTCCTCGGACGCAACTTACGGTTTATCCGCTTCCCCTTATACTTTTTATAACAGAACAAATGCGGAAAGCTCTGCCACTTCTTCTACGTCTTCTTGGACAAGTAACGGTTTGTCACCAAATACTCAATACTATATATATGGGGTCGTAACCAATACTAACGGTGATATTGGATTGACTTCGGATATAAGTGCATATACTTTGGCAAATATTCCTGTTAATCCTTCGGTGATTGCCAATTCTTCTACGTCAATTACAGTTTCATGGGAGGCAGATAGTAATCCGTCCGGTACCGAATATTACGTAAATAATGTAACCTCCTCAACAAATTCGGGTTGGATAACATCAACCTCCACTATATTTAACAGCCTTGCCTGTGGTACGGCATATTCTTTTAACGTTAAAGCCCGTAACGCTCAAGGTACAGAGACTGCCACAACTTCACAAATTTCAATATCAACCACAGCTTGTGCAGACGATTCAGGCCTTCCGTCAAACGGGGGAGGAGCTTCTGGAGTTACCTCACCGGTTGCCACCAGCACACCAGTTGTTGATTTAGAAATTTCCTGTCCAGGTTCGGCAACCGAAGCCTTTACTTATTGCTATTTCAACAACAAAGATTTTACCGCTCTAACTGCTACGGGAACGGAAACCGCAATTAACCACGATTGGGGTAATGGAAGCCCTAGTTTAAAAGTTGACGCAAATACTTTTTCAATTGTTTGGAACGGGGATTTTACATTTGAAGAAGGTAGCTATCAATTTACTGCTTTTGTTGATGACGGCGTAAAATTATATGTTGATAACAACTTGGTTATTAATTCTTGGAAAGATCAGTCAGCGACCGGATACCGTGCAAATGTTACTCTAACTGCCGGACAACACAATATAAAAATGGAGTATTACGAAAATCAAGGATTAGCAGTTGCTAAATTATCCTGGCAAAAAAATGTAAAAACTAAAATTTCTTGTTCTGTAGTCGGCAATAATATTTTTAAAAGCTGTTATTTTGATGATTTAATTTTGGGCAATCCGGTATTTTCAAATACCACTGATTCAATAAATTATAATTGGGGCAATGCTTCTCCGAGTGCGGACGTACCGGCTAATAATTTTTCTGCCAGCTGGCAAGGAAATTTTGATTTTGAAAATGAAAACTATGATTTTACCGTAACATCGGATGACGGGGTAAGGTTATATATAGATAATGAGTTGGTAATAAACAAGTGGCAGGATCAGGCGGCTTCCACTTATAATTACAATAAATTTTTAACCGCCGGTCAACACTTAATTAGGCTGGAATACTACGAGCGTGGGGGACTGGCGTCAATTAAATTACAATGGAAAAAATCAGCGCCAATAATTTCCAAATGTCCAGATTCAGTCAATAATGCTTTTACGGCTTGCTATTACAATAATAAAGATTTTACCGCGTTGGTTTCCACGGGAACTGTTCCTAAAATAGACTTTGGTTGGGGAAGCGGGTCGCCAAATGCAAATGTTGAGTCTGATACTTTTTCCGCAATTTGGCGCGGTAGCTTTGAACTTGAATCAGGGGCCTATCAATTTAATATAATTGCCGATGACGGTATAAGATTTTTCATAGACGGTCAGCAGGTTTTACAGGCATGGAAAGATCAGGCGGCGACAAATTATACATTCAAACGAACCCTAGCTCAAGGCTCACACAATTTTCAGGTGGAATATTACGAAAATACAGGCCAAGCGGTGGCTAGACTGTCATGGAATAAAACTCTTTCGGACTTAAATCTTCCTTCTGGGCACTTAAATTTTGTGGGCGTAACGGCGACCTCAGTAATGGTCACATTAAAACTGGATAACGCCGCTACCGGAGGTACTCTCGCAGCTAAACCATTCACATATTATAATATTACTTCGGGTAAAAATAGCCTTGAGACATTTGAAACTTCCTCTTTATTTAATAATCTACAACCTGATTCGGAGTACGTATTTTATGCGCGCATTATTTACTCAAACGGCGACAGTATTAACACTCCTTGGGCAACAATTCGCACGCTTCCTCTGCAGGATGTTGTTATTGAGCCAATTACACCTACCAGCACAATTGTTGTTCCTCCCCCAATTACAGAAACTTCGTCGCCGGAAATTATTGCCACTGGAACTGAAATTAGCGGCTTTTCTATTATCGAAAATATCGAAGGTTTTGTGGGAGGAATTATTACAGGATCCTCTTATATTGGTTCGTCTGTTATAGAATTTTTTAATCAGGCAGGGTCTTCCATAGTCGATTTTACTGCCAAAGGGTCAAAAATTATTATAACTATCGTTTCTGACTCGGTGGTTTTAGCAACGAATCTCACAGAAAATACAAAACATCTTTTCACAGAAAATAATTTACCTGCCAAATCCGCAGTGGGAATAAGCGCAGCAGCTATTGCGCCTACAATTTTGGCTCTACAATATTCCATTGCCTCAGAAGGATTGCTAATAAACATCACTTCCATGTCAGATTTGTGGTTTTATTTGATAAAGTTTTTCTACGGTTTGCTGACGGTATTGGGTTTAAAAATCAAACGTCGTCATTGGGGTACGGTTTTTGACAGTAAGACCAAACAACCTTTAGATCCGGTTTTGGTTGAGTTAAGAGAAGCTGGGACTAATAAAAAAGTTGAACAGGCCATTACAGACCTAACCGGACGCTTTGGTTTTCTGGATAGGATTGGGCGGTATTATATTAATGTTCAAAAAACGCATTATTCATTTCCATCGAAAACAATTGTTGGAAGGTCAGACGGTATATACGACAACTTATATCACGGCGAAATTTTTAAGATTAGTGACCCCAAAGATGTACTAACACCAAATATCCCCATGGATCAGGAAGCTTTTGATTGGAACCAGGAAGATAAAAAAAGAATAGTCAAATTTCACCCTCGAATGGAGATGGCGGTTAATATTATATTACAAGTTCTTTTTTGGACCGGGTTTGCTTGGGTTGTTTTAGCAACACTTTCTAATCCCAGTTCTTACAACTTGCTATTTTTGGGAATTTATTTCACCCTGATAATTTTGCGTAAATTTATTCCTCATCCTAAACTTTGGGGGAAAATTATAAATACGTCCGGGGCGTGTGAAGGACTATATTTAGAACTTTCGCCAAAATCAATTCCGAGCGTAGTTTTAGGTAAAGCAATCACATCAAAAAGTGGTAAGTTTTTCCTGAAAGCTCCGTCCGGCGAGTATATATTGCGAGTCAAAGAAATTCAAAACGAAAGTGCAAAAATTATTTACCAAGAGGAAATTAAAGTTGGTAAATTAGGGGTTGTAAATAAGAATATTACAATATAGCATCAAATTCTTCGCAAATCTTTTGAGTGGATTTTTTGGAATTGTCATTCTTGGATTATTCTTCAAAAAATGTTATAATATCAAATAGATTATGAAGAAATCCGAGCTTATTTTTAATATAGTGTCAGTTCCAATTGACGCAATAATGCTACTATTGGCAGGCCTCGCGTCTTTTTATTTGCGTCTTGAGCCGACCGTCATTGCAAAACCGATTATCTATCAATTGGACATTAAACAGTATTTGGGTTTTGCCCTAAGTATTATTCCTTTGCTGGTTTTGTTTTTGTCCTTTTTGGGGTTATATAACATGAGGGGCGTTAGAAAGTTTTGGCGGGAATCTTCTGGTGTGATTATTGGTATTTCCCTAGGTCTGTTGGTGGTAATTTTAATGTTCTTTTTTGATCAGACTATTTTTCCCTCCAGATTTATTATTTTGTCTTCTTGGGTATTGGGGATTATATTTGTGATTTGCGGAAGAACCATTCTTCGGATGGTTCAAAGATCTTTATTTGCCAAGGGGATTGGGCTGCATCGTTTAGCAATTATTAAAGGGAACGATGGGAGCTTTAGAGTTATAGAAAAGATTTACAAGGACAGATCATTAGGTTATGAAGTGGTAAAGGATCTAAATTATTCAAAAAATTCGTTAGATGAACTTGAGAGTGTTTACCAAGCTGGGAAATTAGATGAAATTTTGCAGGCCAATAGCACCCTTTCTGACGTAGAAAACTTAAAACTTGCTGAATTTGCCCGCAATAAAGGCTTAAGGTTCAGTTTTTTGCCAAATTTATTTGAAGTCCAGCGCAATATTATTGAAACGGAAAACTTAAACGGATTACCGGTTATTAGCCTAAAAAATACTCCGCTTGACGGTTGGGGAAAGGTTAGTAAAAGACTCTTAGACGTAATTGTAAGTTTTATTTGTTTATTACTAACCTTGCCTTTATTTATAATTATTTCTCTGGCAATAAAATTTGATTCCAGAGGCAAAATTATTTACTCCGCAAAGCGTGGAGGCCGTGGAAAAGACTTTAAGTTTTATAAATTTCGTAGTATGTATAAACATTTGAGTGTAGGTGAAGATTTTGGCGGGGAAACGGCGGAAAAGATTAGACAAGAGCTCTGGCAAAAAAATGATCGCGGTGGAGAAAGTGGGCCCTTTTTAAAAATTAAAGATGATCCACGAGTAACAAAGGTCGGCAGATTTTTAAGAAGAAGTAAGCTGGATGAAATTCCGCAATTTTGGAATGTCTTAATTGGAGATATGAGCATGGTAGGGCCAAGAGCTCACGTTCTTGATGAGGTAGAGCGATATCGTGCCCGATATCCAAGGATGTTTAGTATTAAGCCTGGAATTTTTGGTTTGTCACAAATTGCCCAAGTTTCTTGGCCCGATTTGCCTTTTGAAGAAGAAATCCGCCTTAATACATTTTACATTGAAAATTGGTCAGTATGGCTGGACGTTAAAATTTTAGCTAAAACTTTCTGGCTGTTATTTTTTGCCAAAAAGCCAAAGACAAATTACTAATGGAAAAATCTAAACTAAATATAGCGTTAGCTCATGATAGCCTAACCCAGTTAGGCGGGGCGGAGCGGGTTTTGGAAGCTTTGCACGAGTTGTATCCGGATGCCCCGGTTTTTATTTTAGTGTTGGATAAAAAACTGAAGTTAAAGTACAAAGATTGGGACATTCGCACTTCCTGGTTACAAATTTTATATAACGTATTTCCTAAACTTAAATATTTTTTACCGCTTATTCCTTTTGCAGTTTCTTCTTTCAATTTTGATGGATATGATTTGGTTATTTCCTCTAGCTCCGGTTTTATTAAAAACATTTCGTTGCCAAAAAACGGTATTCATATTAATTACTGCCATACACCGGCCAGATTTTTATGGAGCGAACCGGAATACATTAATCAGGAAGTGCCTAGGCTTATTAGACCGATTGCGAAGTTGTGCGTCAATCTGGTAAAAAAATGGGACTACAAAGGTGCTCAGAGGGTAAATTGTATTATTTCCAATTCCGTTGAAGTCCAAAAACGAATTAAACTATATTACAACCGCGATAGTGAGGTTATCTACCCATTTGTTGATATTGGATTTTGGAATAAAACGATTGAGAAAAAAGATTATTTTTTACTGGCCGGTCGCCTGCAGGCGCATAAAAAAAATGATATTATTGTTGAAGTGTTTAACGAACTTGGCCTTCCGCTTCATGTGGTTGGTGTTGGCAGACAGCAGGAGTATCTAAAATCAATTGCTATGAAAAACATTGTTTTTTTGGGAAAAGTTTCCGACCAGCAATTAAGAAATGAGTATAGCGGAGCGCTTGGCTATGTCTATCCGCAGATCGAAGATTTCGGACTTATGCCGCTTGAGGCAGACGCGTGCGGTACAGCAAGTCTGGCTTTTGGAAAGGGTGGCAGTTTAGAAACAATTATTTCGGGCGTGACAGGGGAGTTTTTTCATTCGTATGACAAAGAGGAAATTAAAAAGGCTGTTTTATCTTGGGACTCAAAAAAATATCAGGGTATTAATTTGCGAAATCAAGCGGAAAAATTTAGCAAAGAAGCATTTAAACAGTCTTTTTCGGATTTGATTAATAAGCGAGTATCTATTTAATAATCTGTTATGAAAATAGCTATTGATTTAAGAAGCTTATCTACCGGCAGTATTTCGGGAGTGGAAAACTACACTTTGAATTTGCTGGATAATTTGCTTGCCCAAGACAAGACAAACCATTACACGCTGTTTTATAATTCTTTTTCCAAAATAAGACTGGGCGATTTTCACTTTGTTAACTCAAAAGTTATTTATTCAAAGGTTCCAAATAAGATATTAAATGTTGGTCTAAAGCTAAAAGCACTCAAGTTGGAACAATTGGCAGGGGATTTTGATTTATTGTTTATGCCAAACCTAAACCAATACAACATTTCGAGTGGGGCTAAGTTAGCTATTACCGTGCACGATCTTTCCCCAATTTTAGTCCCGGAATTTTATGACACCAAAAGAAGACTATGGCATAAATTTTTAAATTACAAACTAGCCTTCCAGCAGGCAAATGTGTTATTTGCCGTATCCGAGTATACAAAA
>Ga0265292_1002971_pt1 | contig 10975 bp, 9 predicted proteins | sample Munlanlewell296A_FD_189080 | JGI IMG/M metagenome (GOLD analysis project Ga0265292, IMG submission 189080) | Leachate microbial communities from a municipal landfill in Southern Ontario, Canada - Leachate well 296A | ecosystem: Engineered > Solid waste > Landfill > Unclassified | place: Canada... | reverse complement strand
AAATGAAACCAGGAAGTTTAACTTTTAAGGTCATGGTTGCAGCAGTTTCTCTTTTGTCTGTCGCCATTTGCACTTCTTTCGCCGGTTACCCGCAGATGATACAAGCCAAAAAACCTGCTACACCTGCTGGTTTGGAAAAGCCTGACATAAATGATGCAACCTGGAGAAAGCTTGATTTACCTCATGACTGGGCCGTTGAGGGGCCTTTCAGGATAGAACTGGTGGGTGAAACAGGGAAACTACCGTATAAAGGCATCGGATGGTACCGCAAGCATTTTACCGTTCCGGCCGAAGATGCAGGAAAACAGGTTTTTATCGATTTCGACGGGGCCATGGCGTATGCAAAAGTATGGCTGAACGGCAATTATGTGGGAACCTGGCCTTATGGATACAGTTCCTTCCGGATGGATCTCACGCCTTATCTGAAATTTGGCGGGAAGAATGTTCTGGCGGTCAGGCTGGATACCGAAAAATGGGAATCGCGCTGGTATCCGGGAGCCGGAATCTACCGCCACGTCTGGCTGGTAAAAACCAACCCGGTTCATGTGGGTCACTGGGGAACCTATATTACCACACCCCAGATAACCGATGCATCTGCTTTGGTTAAAATGGATGTAACGGTCGACAACCAGGGGAAAACTCCGTTTGAAGCCACAATCCGGACCCAAATCTTTGAGCTTGATATTCAGAATAAACCGGGAGCCAAAGTGGCTTCTTTTAATGAAGCGATAATTAAAGCCGAAGCGGGTTCCAGCACAACCGCAACCACGCAGGCAAAGGTTTTGAAACCGAAACGGTGGGACATTATTTCTCCGAACCGCTATGTTGCCCAAACAACCGTCAGCGTTAATGGTAAAGTAGTGGACACTTACCATACCCCGTTTGGTATCCGCACCCTTGAATTCACCGCGCGGAACGGTTTCCTGCTCAATGGCAGGCGGGTGGCAGTTCAGGGTACCTGCAATCACCACGATCTGGGTGCTTTGGGGGCCGCAATCAGCACCAGCGCGCTGCGCCGGCAGCTCAAAATTCTTAAGGATATGGGCTGCAACTCCTTACGGACCTCTCACAACCCACCGGCACCCGAACTGCTGGAACTGGCCGACCAAATGGGCTTTCTGGTTTGGGACGAAGCATTCGATTGCTGGAAAACCGGCAAAAGGAAATTGGATTACAATCAGCTCTATGATGAATGGCATGAAAAGGACCTGAAAGCATTGGTACGTCGCGACCGTAATAACCCGTCGGTGTTTATCTGGTCGATCGGCAACGAAGTGATGGATCAGCAGAATGGGGAAATGACCAAACATTTGGCTGATATTGTTCGAAACGAAGATCCTACCCGTCCGGTTTCCAACGGTTACAATGATCCCGATAATAGCCGTGATGTCGGCTCTGCGGTGGGTGTCGACCTCATGGGGGTCAATTATAACTTCAGCCAACAAGCCCGCTGGGATGCCGATCCGCGGTACATGAACAAACCGACCATCGGCAGTGAAACTTCCTCGTGCGTCACCTCCCGCGGTGAGTATTTCTTTGGTAAGGAGTATGAAAACTGGCAGATATCTTCCTATGACTTAGCCAAACCCGATTGGGGATGCACCCCGGACGACCAGTTCCGGGTCAATGCCCGGTTCCCGCACCTGCTGGGTGAATATGTCTGGACCGGTTTTGATTATCTGGGTGAACCGACTCCTTACAACTCCGACGAAACCAATCTGCTGAATTTCCGCAACGACCCGACGAAAAAGGCCGAGCTGAAAAAGAAACTGGAGGAGATTCGCACAACCAATCCGCCGTCGCGCAGCAGCTATTTCGGGATCGTTGATCTGGCCGGATTCCCGAAAGACCGTTTTTATCTGTATCAATCCCAATGGAGGCCCGATTTGCCCATGGCGCATATCCTGCCTCACTGGAACTGGAAAGAACGGATCGGGCAGATCACGCCGGTTCATGTTTATACCTCAGGCGATGAAGCAGAGCTGTTTGTAAACGGAAAGAGCCAGGGCCGGAAAGCCAAACTGCCCGGACAGGACTTCCGTTTAGTTTGGGATAGTGTTAAATATGAACCCGGTAAAGTTGAAGTCATCGCTTATAAAAACGGTAAAAAATGGGCCACCAATGTCGTAAAAACCACCGGAGAACCTGTCAGATTATCTCTGGCTCCCGACCAGCAGTTTATTGCTCCGGATGGACTCGATCTGGCTTATATCACCGTTCAGGTACAGGACCGCGATGGATATATGGTTCCACGGTCGCACCCCCTGATCAAATTTGAGATCGAGGGTCCCGGGGTAATCGTTGCCACCGATAATGGCGATGCCACGAGTTTTATGCCATTCCAGAGCAAGGAGCGCGAGGCATTCAACGGGCTCGCACTGGCCATTGTTAAGGCAAAAAAGAATGCAGGCGGTAGGATTACCGTCAAGGCAAGCAGCAACGGTCTGCAAATGGGAACTACTACTATCGAACTATTACAAATAATCAGGAACAATGAATAAGCAAACATTTCTTAAAGTACCGATCATCCTGGGTTGTTTCTTGCTGAGCTTTTCGGCAACCATCGCTCAACTTCCTAAGGAAACCGAAGAGCAAAAAACCGCCCGTATGAAATGGTGGACCGATGACCGTTTCGGCATGTTCATTCATTTTGGGTTATATGCCCAACCTGCCCGGCATGAATGGGTAAAAAAGAATGAACGTATTTCGGATCAGGATTATCAGAAGTATTTCGAACAATTTAATCCCGATTTGTACAATCCTCGGGAATGGGCAAGGATGGCTAAGGAAGCCGGAATGAAATACGCCGTTATGACGACCAAACACCATGAAGGATTTTGTTTGTTCGATTCAAAATTCACTGATTACAAGGCCACCAATACTCCGATAAAAAAAGACCTGATAAAAGAATATGTCGAAGCTTTCCGGGCTGAAGGGCTGAAAGTCGGGTTCTACTATTCGCTGCTCGACTGGCATCATCCCGATTATACCATCGATCGCAACCATCCGCGTAGCGGCAAAACGGATGCGGAATATGACAGTCTGAACAAGGGCCGCGACATGGGTAAATACCGCCAGTATTTAAAAGATCAGGTCAGGGAGCTTTTAACCAATTATGGTAAAATCGATATTATCTGGCTTGATTTTTCATCCCCGACCGGAAAATACGGGAAAACCCGGAAGGACTGGGATTCCGAAAATCTTTTAAAGATGGTGAGAGAGCTTCAGCCTCAAATCATTGTGAACGACCGGCTGGATCTGGAAGATGTTCCCGGCGGATGGGATTTTAAATCGCCCGAGCAGTATAAACCGCGTGAGTGGGTGCAGTTCAACGGTAAAAGGGTGCCCTGGGAGGTCTGTCAGACCTTTTCAGGCTCCTGGGGATATTTTCGTGATGAAATGTCGTGGAAGGACAGTAAACAGCTGATCGAACTATTGATTGAATCGGTAAGCAAAGGTGGAAATGTGCTCCTGAATGTGGGGCCCACCGGTCGCGGCACGATTGATGCCAGGGCACAGGAGCGCCTCGCTTCCATGGGCAATTGGATGAAATATTGCAGCCGCTCGATCTATGGATGTACCCAGGCCCCGGATGAATTCAAGGCTCCGGCAAATACATTGCTAACCTATAACCCGGTTACAAAAAGGTTGTATATCCATCTTCTTGATTGGCCTTTGAGTCAGATTTCCCTCGAAGGTTATTCCGGAAAGATTAAATATGCACAGTTTCTGCATGATGCATCTGAGATAGCGATGTCTTTAAAAAAGAGTACCACCTGGCTGGATGAGAAAGGAAAGGAAGACGAAACAATTTTAAAGCTTCCTGTCCTCAAGCCAAACGTTGAGATCCCTGTTATCGAGCTGATTTTAAACTAGTACCAATTAAATCTGTTAAGCAATGAATAAGCGAACATTTCTTAAAAGCATGGGGCTCCTGGGCCTCGCTGTTGTGCCATCGGCCTACGGACTGGAGGACTGGCTCGTAAAATACAAAGATGAACCGTCGTGGAAACTGGCCTCCGACGAAACATTCTGGGAGGGAATCCGAAATGGGTACCGCCTTAAGCCGGATTACATCAATCTCGAGAATGGCTACTACTGTTTCATGCCCCGGGAAACGCTCGAGAACTTCATCAATCATGTTCGCGAGGTCAACTACCAGGGCTCGTATTACATGCGGACCGTTCAGTTTGAGAACAAAAAGAAGGTGGCCGCAAAGCTTGCAGAAGTAGTTGGTTGTCCTGCAAATGAGCTGATCATCACGCGTAACACCACCGAATCGCTCGACATGGTGATCGGCGGGCTCGACTGGAAGCCCGGCGATGAGGCCGTGATGGCCGAGCAGGATTACGGCGCCATGCTCGAAATGTTCAAACAGGTATCCAAGAGATTTGGTGTTGTGAACAAAATAGTATCGGTGCCCCTGCACCCCGCATCGGATGAGGAGATCGTGGATCTCTACGCAAGTGCCATAACCGAAAAAACGCGTTTGCTGATGGTTTGCCACATCATCAACATCACCGGTCAGATCCTGCCTATCCGCAAAATCTGCGACATGGCGCACAGCAAAGGAGTTCAGGTGATGGTGGATGGTGCCCATGCCGTGGCTCATTTCCGGTTCTCCATGCCCGACTTGCACTGCGACTATTATGGATCCAGCCTGCACAAGTGGCTGAGTACCCCGCTGGGCGCAGGATTGCTGTGGGTAAAAAAGGAAAATATCGGCAAAGTTTGGCCGCTCCTCGCCGAGGGCGACCGGTCCATGGACGATATCGCACGCCTGAACCACATTGGCACACATCCTGCAGCCACCGACCTGGCCATTTCCGATGCGATCGATTTTTACCGGATGATCGGTCCCGAACGAAAGGAAGAGCGGCTGAGATACCTTCAAACCTACTGGACCAGCAAAGTCAGAGGCCTTCCCAATGTCATCCTGAACACTCCGGCCGATCCTGCCCGATCCTGCGGCATCGCCAACGTGGGCATTAAAGGGATGAAACCGGCTGATCTCGCTGATATACTGATGAAGAAATACAAGATTTTTACCGTTCCCATTGACGGCGCGGGTGTTCATGGCTGCCGGATCACGCCGAATATCTATACCACCCCGCAGGAGCTGGGTGTGTTGGTTGGAGCACTTAAGACTGAAGGTTGAGATTCAAAACTCTCAATTGGTCATCTAAATTTTCACTTTTTTAACTGGGTTTTTCCATTTTCCTGATAAGTGAGTGTCTATGATCTATAACAAACATGCACCTTGGCCAATAAACCCGGCTTAGGTCCGTTAAGATAATAACAAAACTTCCACTTTCATGAAGAAACTCTTCGTATCACTCATCTTGGCAGTATTAACTGCATCAGCCTTTACGCAGCCTGTTGTGATTCAAAACAATAAATTCACTTACCGGAACAGCGTTCAGTTTGAGTTGTTTGGCCATGGTTTGATCTACTCGCTGAACTATGAATGTGTGTTGATCAACCGTAACCGGTTAAAAACCACTGCTCAGATTGGATTTTCTTATTATCCTCCGGCTGCCGGTTACAGAGAAATCTGGATACCCGTTGGCATTAACGAGATGATTTCATTCAATAAACATCACATTGAAATCGGAATCGGACAAGTTCTTACTAATGAAAGGCCTATCAGGGATTTCACTGGAACTTATCATCGTGAGTGGGATGGTTTCTTTTCCGGTAGAATCGGATACCGGTATCAGAAACCAAACGGAAGACTCATAATTAGGGCAGGGTTTACACCATTCTTGGAATACCTGGAGCAAATTGCCTTCCATCCGTCCGGAGCTCTGACCGTTGGCTACTGCTTTTAGACCGGATGAAAATGCACCGCGGGTAAACGGTAGGGAGTAGGGGCTTTTTGTCCCAGCCCCTACATCGGCACAAGGACAATTATCGTATTTTTAAGAAATGAAAAATTCCGCAGTATTTAGGGCCAGAGTTTTTGCCCCGGGTTGTGCCTTGATGTTATATAAACCTCAATTGGCAGATAAGTTGAATGCTATCCTCAATGAGAACCTGGGGAGCATGAATCAATTACAATCCTGCTGCAAGTATGAGCCACAGGTCTCCTCTCTTACCGAAGTGATTAATATCTGTCCGGGGTGTGATAAACGGTACGGAAATGATTATCAGAATACTACAACGATATCGTTGTGGGAAATCCTGGCCGGAGCCGATTTTTTCCCGTTACCCGATTATGGCGGCAGAGTGATGACAATCCTCGATGCATGCCCGACACGCGAAAAGGTGGTCGTTCATCAGGCTATCCGGACTTTACTCGGCAAGATGGACATCACGATAATCGAGCCTGATAAGACCGGAACCCGGAGTACCTGCTGCGGTGATAGCTTTTACGGAGTCATTCCGGTGGGGGAGGTGAAAAAGCAAATGCGGAAACGAACCTCAGAAATGCCGCACCAAGATGTAGCGGTTTATTGTATATCCTGCATTAAATCAGTTTATATTGGCGGCAAAAGTCCACATTATCTGATCGATCTTTTATTTGGAGAAGAAACGCTGCCTGGAACCTATGAGCCCGACGAATGGCATAAGGAGCTGGACGAGTATATCAGTGTTCATTAATAACCATTTCCCATATGGCCTTTTCAATGAGCTGATTCAGGGATATGCCGAGTTCTATTGATTTGCGGGCAGCCTGGCGGTGCAGATCCGGGGCAATCCTTACATTGAAGCTACCCTTATAGGATTTCTTTCCGGATTTTCCGGTTTTTATACAAAGTTCATCATAGTCCTCAATAGCTTCAATGAATGCCTGTTTGAGCTCTTCTACTGTTTTCCCTTCGAAGGAGACGAGGTCATCCACACCTTCGATCTTACCATAGAAAACTTCATCTTCAGCACTGAAATGAACGGTGCCAAAATATTCTTTGTACTTGATTACGTCTTTCATATTAAGCCCTCCATTTTGAGTACATCAATAATCATTTCTAACTGATACATTTTCAGAATATCACCTGGATGTGGCCGGTGTAATCGAATGATATGTCTTGTTTTAGCATGGCTGAAGGCTATTCTGGAACCTGAAGTCCGACCGGTCTTTACTTCCTGATATCCCAATGATCCAAGCAAACTCATTAATTCGAAGTATCTGAAGTCCTTGGGCTTCGCTAACAAACGAATAATCAGTTTCTCCTTTCGGCTCATTCTTGCAACTAAATATCAGTTGCAAATATATTGAATTTTTGTCACTCGTAACCTTTTTCCCCATCTTTAAGAAAATTATTTTCATGAAATTCCTTGCTATCATCCAAATCCTCGTCCTGGGGTTATTTCCTCAGGATTCCTTTGCCAAAAAGAGTAAACCACACCGCCTTACCGTTGAAAACCTGATCAATCCCATCGGAATAGATGTACCGGTTCCCCGCTTCAAATGGCAGATAAAAGATACCCGGCAGGGTGCCCTGCAGCTAGCGTACCGGATCAGGGTGGGCGCTGATTCTGTAGCAGTTGCGCATGGAAAAGGCGACCAGTGGGATAACGGAATTGTTCAGGGCAGACAGATGCAGGTTTTGTTTGGCGGCAAAAAGCCTTTATCGCCATTCATACGCTATTATTGGACCGTACAGGTTTGGGACCAGCACGGAAGGAAAAGCCGCATCTCCCGCGTGGCCAGCTTCGAAACCGGCATGATGGAGATAAAAAACTGGCAGGGTTCCTGGATCTCCGATTCAAAGGATATGCACTTTAAACCAGCTCCTTACTTCAGAAAAGTCATTAAACCAAACGCAAAAATCAAAACCGCCCGGGTCTATATTACCGCTGCCGGTTTGTTTGAGCTGTCGATCAATGGGAACCGTGTCGGAAACCATCGGCTTGATCCGATGTATACCCGGTTTGATAAGCGGAATCTATATGTCACTTTTGATGTAACTGCAATGGTTCAGTCGGATTCCATTGCCATTGGTGTGCTGCTCGGAAACGGCTGGTACAATCATCAATCCACGGCCGTCTGGAATTTCGACCAGGCACACTGGCGCAACCGGCCCCGTTTTCTGCTAAACCTGCGCCTGACTTATGAGGATGGCACGGTGGAAACCATCTCCTCGGGCCCCGATTGGAAAACCTCAACAGGTCCGGTCGTTTTTAACAGCATCTATACGGGTGAGCACTACGATGCCCGTTTAGAACAGAAGGGCTGGAATTCCCCGGGCTTCAACGATGCAGTATGGGAACAGGCGATTTCAGTTCCGGCACCTTCTAAAAATATTGTGTCACAAGCTCTTGAGCCCATCCGGAATGTGAAAAAAATCCCGGCAAAGAGTGTACGAAAAATCGATAACCAGACTTACCTGTTCGACCTCGGACGAAATATCGCAGGCATGAGCCGACTAACCGTAAAAGGTCAAAAGGGCACAGTAATACGCTTAAAACATGCCGAACTGCTGGATAGCACCGGCATGGCCGATCAGTCCAATATCGATGTCCATTACCGCCCTGTGGGCGACTCGGATCCGTTTCAAACCGATATTTTTATCCTGAACGGCGAAGGCGAAGAGACCTTTAGTCCCCGGTTTAACTACAAGGGGTTTCAATACGTGGAGGTCAGGAGCGATAAGCCCATCAGCTTGTCAAAGAAGAGTTTAGCCGGATATTTCATGCACAGCGATGTCGCGGTTGCAGGCCGCATAAGTTGCTCAAATCCACTCATCAACAAGATCTGGGAGGCCACCAATAATTCTTATCTGTCCAACCTCTTCGGATACCCCACCGATTGTCCGCAGCGTGAAAAGAACGGCTGGACCGGCGATGCCCAGATCGCTATTGAAACCGGATTGTTCAATTTCGATGGAATCACGGTTTATGAAAAGTGGCTGGCCGACCACCGCGACGAGCAGCAACACAATGGCGTGCTGCCTTCCATCGTACCCACCGCCGGTTGGGGATATTCATGGGGCAACGGTCCCGACTGGACCAGCACGATAGCGATAATTCCCTGGAACATTTACCTTTTTTATGGGGATTCGCGGTTGCTGACCGATTGCTATGAGAATATAAAACGATACGTCGATCATATAACCGATATCAGCAAGGATGGACTAACAGATTGGGGTTTAGGAGATTGGATCCCGGTAAAGTCCGCAACACCGAAAGAATTCACCTCCTCCATCTATTATTATACCGATGCCCTGATTTTATCAAAAGCAGCAAAACTGCTGGGACAAGATCAGGATCATGAGAAATACCTGTCGCTTTCGAAGAGAATTGCCGATGCCATCAATGCCAAATATTTGAATAGAGAAACCGGCATTTACGGAGAAGGCTTTCAAACGGAATTAAGCACTGCGCTTTTTTGGGGAATCGTGCCTGAGGAAATACGTTCGAAAGTGGCCGAAAATCTTAAAAACCGGGTGATAGCCGATAATAATCATATCGATGTGGGATTGCTCGGGACCAAAGCCATTCTGAATGCTTTGAGCGAGAATGATTATGCTGATCTGGCCTATACACTAGCCTCGCAGGAGACATTCCCCTCCTGGGGTTACTGGATCGTGAACGGGGCCACCACCCTTTTGGAGAACTGGCCATTGAAGACCAACACCGATATTTCCCGCAATCATATCATGTTCGGTGAAATCGGTGCCTGGTTTTATAAAGGATTAGGAGGGATAAAGCCTGATCCCGATCAACCCGGGTTTAAAAATGTCATTCTGGAACCCCATTTTGTAAAAGAGCTCACCCATTTTGAAGCTAGTCACACAGGTCCCTATGGAGAAATCGTATCCTCCTGGAAAAGAGAAGGTAACAAGATAATTTACACAGTTGTAATCCCTCCGAACAGCACGGCAACCCTGAGGCTGGAGAGCGGAAAAGTTTTGCAGTTGGAATCGGGACGGTATGAGATGGTTGTGGAGTGACCTCCCCCTGCAATGTTTTATTCCCCCATTTGAGAAAGGGAAATTATGAAAACCAATCTGTTGTGGGTTGTATTCATCACCTTTTATTGGGTTTCCTGCGAGGAGAACCCCGATATCTGCCTGGAGCGAACGCCTATTCCTGTGATTTACAACGTGTTCAATAGGTACGACAGCGTCCATTACACCTACATCACCAAAACCTGGTCGGGAGATAATGGCGGTACACTGGTAACGGCACAGAACCCGGATTCGATCTATTTCCGGGATGTAACGGTGAAAATGGATTTGATCCGTCGTATCGATTCTGTTGTGCCCCCAAAACGGGATACCATACACGTTGTACCGGATTTTGAATGGCTTCATGATAAAAAGCCGGGAATGTTTGCTTATCCTGATTGTCCGGTTTATACACTCCGTTACAATCTTGAGGATTTTGACGCCATCATCAGCTATATAAGCATTCCGGGATACAAGACTATTGTATTACCTTACAACCTGCTCCTTAAACCTGAGATCAATTTCCCGCACCGGGATGGCATGACCATAGCCATTCTGCCCGATAAAGGGCTGATTATTGACTTTAAAGGGGGATCTGTTAATGAAGTGAGATTCTTTTTTGAAATTATTACAAAGTCAGATGCAGGATTCACCTCCGATACGGTAGTGTTTAAAAAATACATGAGTAACGGACGGACCACTTTTACCTATGATAACCTGCAATCGGTGCTTAATCTGCAGTTGACCTACCGTTCAGACATCGAGTATCGCCGGTTAGGAAAGGCTAGTCTGGAAATCTGGACCGGCTATGGTTCCTTTCCAATGTTGCCGAACAGACAGGAAATCAATTATTACAATAACGATTATACCGTTCCGGGATCTCCGAAAATTCCCACTGTTTTTATTTATGGGGGTACCGTAGGAACAAACCGGGTAGAGAAACTGGAGCTGGATTATCTGACCCATGAAGCGGTTGCCAACGATACAATTCTAAGTAGATTCAGGTTCGTGAAATGGTGAGCAACACCCGCACTCACACCCACACCCCTTTCTTTTTGAGCGGAAGCATTGTCATCCCCGCG
>Ga0265292_1002970_pt1 | contig 10976 bp, 11 predicted proteins | sample Munlanlewell296A_FD_189080 | JGI IMG/M metagenome (GOLD analysis project Ga0265292, IMG submission 189080) | Leachate microbial communities from a municipal landfill in Southern Ontario, Canada - Leachate well 296A | ecosystem: Engineered > Solid waste > Landfill > Unclassified | place: Canada... | reverse complement strand
ATACCATTTCTCCACCCCGCTATATAAAGCGGTATTATAACAAAAAAGAGTTGATTTTGCAATGATTGAAAATAAGCTTAATTTATAGTATCCTTAATTCAGTTAATTTTTTAGCCGTCATAGCTTAGGGGCAAAGCATTCCCTTGGTAAGGGAAAGAGCGTGAGTCCGATTCTCACTGACGGCTCCAGTATCAAACTAACAGGTTTTTCAGAAATTTTTTCTTTGGCGGTAGCCAAAGAAAGCCATTGATTTTGGGCAATTCCGCTCGCTTCGCGAGTTTGTAGGGTGAGGTTCGAGCCGAAGATTTTTTGGAGGGAGATTTTTTTGGAGGGGAGGTCGTTCGTTTTGGCGATTTCGTCTAGGTTTAAAGCATCTTTTATCCATTCTCTCGTCGGTTCGATCCACGCAGACGGCTTTCGCAAAAGCCGTCCGATTTTCTCCTCGACAGACTTTTTGTTGGACATAAAAGAATGTCGTCTTTTTAGATAATCCTCTCGTTCAATATCTTGTGCAACATATACATCTGTAAGTCTAGCGAGGTTTTTTGAAATGTTTTGTTCTTCTTCTCGTAATTCCAATACTGCTTCATTTGCAGTGTGTTTATTTTTCTGTTCTTCTGTATCTAACATTTCAAAAAATTTAGTTGCCAATTCTTTCGGCATAATATATTCGCTTAATTTTGCCGAAAGTTGTCTTTCTAATTCTTCTCCTCTTATACTCGGCTCAAAACATTTTTGTGTTTTAGATTTTTTTGAGCAGTGATAATAAGTATATAAATGTTTTGTGCCGTTCTTTTGTCTTTTTATTTTTATTTCTCCAGTAATTCCCATACCACACGAACCACAAGAGAGAAGCCCACAAAATGGTCTCGGGTTGGCTTCCTTTTTTGGCTTACGACCTTTGCCTCGCAAAACAGCATTTGCTTTCTCAAAGAGTTCTTTAGAAATAATCGGCTCATGTCTGCCTTCGTATATTTCGCCTGCGTGTCGAAAGTGTCCGTAATAAATAGGATTGCTAATAATATGTGATATTCGCGAAATGTGTACACGATTATTATTTTTTGATTTCACATTTCCTTTTTCTAAAACTTTTGCAAGGTCTTCAAGTCTTACACTTCCCGTTGCATAAAGTTCAAATATTTTTTTCACGAGTTTTGCATTTTTCTGATGAATAGCGATTTTCTTAATATTGGAATTATTTATATATCCAAATGGAGCAAGTCCGGGGTAGTCGCCATTTCGTGCTTTTTGTCGTAGCCCACGAGCAGTATTTTCACTTAGTTGTCGGACATATTCGTTTGCCATTCCCAATTCCACGGACATCATTAACACATTATCATTCTGATAATGACTTTGTGAATGGGTTTGTATATGATTTATTATTCCTTGCTGTAACATCCATTGGATTTTTCCACTGTCTATAGGATTACGCGACAAGCGATCAATTTTCCAACATACGATACCACTCGCTTCGCCATTTTGAATTTTTGAAATCATTTCATTAAAGATTGGTCTGCCCGGAATTTTAGCAGAACGCTTTTCTATAAACTCGTCTGTAATATAAAGATTCTCTCGTTTGGCGAGTTCTCGTAATTCGGAGAGCTGTGCTTCAATAGAGAGGACTTGTTTGTCCTCAACATCCGTTGATTTTCTAGCGTATAAAAAGTATTTAGGCATGGTTGTATTATACCACAACGGATGGCGTAAAGCACAACTGAGGAGTATACTATAAACCATGAATGAAGCAGAAAGACTAGGCAAAAACTTAAAACGTATTAGAACTGCAAAGGGAATATCCCAAGGAAAAATCAGTCGAATTCTTGAGGTAGATAAAAGCTTTGTGAGTAATATAGAAAATGGCAAAACAAATCCCACCCTTGCGACGATTGCAAAAATAGCCAAAGCAATTGGGGTTTCAGTGGGGGAATTAATGAAATAAGATTTAAGAACATTTTTCTGATCTAAGCACTAAAATATATGAATAGTCGAACACCATTTGTAAAAGAAGTAGCCAAAACCATAACTGAGCGTCATGGAAAAGAAAGTGGGTCTTTTATTTTTGGTATATCTGGAAAATGGGGTGAAGGTAAAACAAGTTTTCTAGACGAATTAAGAGAAGCGTTAGAAAAGGGAAATTCACCGTTTAGAGTTGTTGATATCAATCCTTGGAAGTTTTCTGTCGATAGGATTTCGTTTCTAAGAAATTTTTTACGCACACTCTGCAAGAAATGTGATCCAGAGAATGAAAGCAATTTAAAACAATTAGATGTTGATATTTCCGCAAATACAATTGATTGGGGTCGATTCGTAAATTTTGTCCTACTTTTAGGAGTTATATGTGGGATATTTACTTATGCTCCTCTTTTTGACTTTGTTATTAATCTTTCCACGCAAGTAAAATTTTTTCTAACGGTTTTATTTATTCCGATAGTCTTAGCGGCTGTTCAAAGCGTGGTCACAGTTCAAAAGACTGATCACGCTATTGTGACGCTGGATAAATTTGATGATTTACTTGAAGGTATACTAGAAAAGGTTAAGGAAAATGAATATAAGATAATTGTTTTTGTGGATGATCTTGATCGAGTTACCCCCGAAATGGCACGGGACGTTCTAGATAATCTCCGTACATTTTTTGACAAGAAAGATATTACATTTGTTGTGACTGGCGATCATACTGTACTTGAAGGACATCTTGGTAGAAGTTTACTTCCAGATGAAGAGTCTTCCGCAGCTCAATTAGAAGAGGGTCGTAGGTTTATGAAAAAAATCTTTAATGTCTATTGGCGTCTCCCGCTTCCAATTAAAAAAGAACTTCAGGATTTTATAAAGGGCGAATTTGAAAAAAGAACAGAAGACTTGGCTGGTGTATTTCCTGAAGAGAGCGATAGAACAATGTTCGCCACATATTTAGATAAATATTTTGAAAGCAATTTTAGGCAAATAATTCGGTTTTTAGATACTGTTCTTTTTAATTTCCAAATAATAAAACAAAAGGCCGACAATGAAGATGTGCAACAAGCGTTTTATTTTAAAGACATGCTAACTAAACCACTTATAGTTGTCCGTATGCTTATGATCCAAGAATTATGTGCCCCTCTATTCGATAAAATGGTTAGAGACGTTTCTATTCTACAAGGGTTGGAATATGCGGTAGAAAAGAAAAATACTTCTAATGTTAAACAAATTCTTGATCAAAGTAACAGCATACTTTCTTCTAGCCAGAGAGCTTTTATTGAAAAGTTTATTTATGAGGAGCCACGCTTCTATAAAGATTCCCGTTTACAGGTTTTGAATCTTCAGCCATATCTTTCATTAGCGGCTGATGTCAGCTTTGGCGACCAACGCGGTCCTTCAGGAGAAGACTTTATAGCAACCCTAAATGGAGGCGATCCAGCGGGAGTAAAAAATGACCTTTTATCAATGGGAGATGTAAAAGCACAGGAAAGCGCAAATGCTATAGCAACTCAATTACCATCCATGCCAGATGTGGCACAACAAATTGCTGCCGTTAAAACATTAGTTGTTGCGCTAGTTGATTCGCCGGTTGAATCAACTGCACATAAGATTTTTGCTGACAAATTAGCTGAAGTTGATTATACCTTCATAAACAATGCTGCAGTCGCTCAAAAAATGGAAGTAATTAATCCTTTTTGGCAGTGGCTAGATTTAGTTGAAGATAAAGGTACAGTAAAAAAGTTTGAGGATAAGTTTTTATTGAGAGACATTTCTGAATTTAATGCTGTAGATTTTAGTAAGGCAGGCGAATTTAAAAGTACAGTGGCAGCTAAATGGCTTAAGGACTACTATCCAACACAAAAGCCGAATGCTCTCAGTGCTATGATCTCTCATTTCCCTGATTTAAAAGCTGAGAACGTCCGTGAACAACTTAATATTATAAGTGGATCTTTGATTACAGATCTTGTACAAGATTCTAATGCTCAACTCAGAGAGAATCGTTTTACTCTAATTAGAGACTATACGACAAGTGGAGGCGCAGACTTAAAAACTAATGTTCTTAGTTGTGTGTCTGATTTTGATCAAGGAATTACTCCGTGGGTTATTGCAAAAGCGAACGAAAAAAATCCTTTATGGACTAGTGATGAGATTGAGACGCAGATTCTAGACAAGATAGACGCTTCTACAGATTTCAATGCCATTAATCAAAGTCTCAGATTTTCAATGGCAAATAGTATTGGGTCACCAGAAACAATTTGGCCTAAGTTGATTCCAAAACATCGGGACACTATAATTGAAAACTTACCAACAATCATTGATGATCCTTCGCTTCAAGTAATTGCACCCCCACAAGCTTATGCAAATCAACTCATGGATGCTGTTGTAGAAAAAATCAAGACTGTTCCAGAAGCCGATCAACCTCGATGGTTGGGTTATATCGTGAAAGGTAAATGGCTTTGGGTAAATCTTGATAAGTATCCGATCTCAGTTAAGTTTAAAAGTCTAAAGAACTCAACAAATAAAAACATTAAAGAATCCCTAGAGATAGCTGAAGAAAGTTGGAAGAAAAAAGATAATTAATTTGGGAGTTTGCCGATTCGCAAATCGGCAAAGGTTAACATGCGCACGGGTGGGGCGGGGGCAAGTGTTATATTTTCCGTACGACCTCCCCTCCAAAAAAATCTTCTCTTCAAAAATCTTTGGCTTTTGAATTTTTGAACCTCACCCTCCAAAAACGAAAAGCATATGGAAATCCTTTAAATCCTTGGGCGGAGCTTCGCTCCGCCCGCCAAAAATTCGCCAAAAATGATTTGGGTTTGATTGTGGAGTACCTTTTAAACTCGGCTAGAACCTATTTTAGCAAGAATCAATGAAAATATCTACAAAGCTAATCTTACGCTTCACTTTTGCCTTTTCTTTAATCTCTCTACACCGCTCTACTAATGTATTAATCTAAAAATGCGGACTCGGTTTTGCGAAACTACTTTCTGGGTGAAGAAGCGAATACTTGGAACTTCTGCAAGACCTTGAACGTTTTGTAATCAAAATGTGAAAGGTGTACTGTTCCTGTAAGGAAATGAGATTCGCAAAACCTCGACTAATTTTTCTTAATTTCGCCAAGATTTCGTTTTGGGTTTCCGCGTGCAGGCAGGTGAGCTTGTGTGGGACACAAGCGCAAGGCCGGAGCACGACGGTGCGAGGCAGGACTGAAAGATTTTTCAGTAGAAAAATACTTTTGGTTTGGGAGGGAATGCCCGCGGGATTTTTTGGGTTATATAATGTTTTAGGATTTATGATATAATATTAAGGTATGGCACCGACCAAGTTTGTTAAAGAAATACAAGTTAAATTTAATTTGAATCATATTTATGCAAAAAATATTGCATATTCTCTTTCTGAAACAAAAAATCCTTCTATTGAAGATGCTGAATATTCTATTAAAGAAACACCGAAACCTTTTGTTAAATGGGTAGGCGGAAAACGTCAACTTCTTGAACAATTTAAGTTAATGAATCTATATCCTCCAGAAAAATTTGATCCAAAAACTGGGAGATATTTTGAGCCTTTTGTTGGAGGTGGTGCAGTATTTTTTGATTTACTCCCTAAGAAAGCATTTTTATCTGATTTGAATAATGAACTTGTTATTACCTATAATGTGATAAAAAATGATGTAGAATCTTTAATTAAATCTCTTAAAAAATATCAAAATACCAAAAAATACTTCCTAAAAATAAGAGCTAAGGATCTGAACAAACTATCAGATGTAGAAATAGCTTCTCGTTTTATTTATTTGAATAGAACTTGCTTCAATGGCTTGTATAGAGTTAATTCTCATGGAGGTTTTAATGTTCCTTTTGCGGGGAATAAAAATCCTTTAATTTGTGATGAGATTAATTTAAGAAAAATATCAAAAGCTCTTAAATATGTTGAAATTAAAAAACAAGATTATAAAAAAGTTTTAAAGAAAGCAAGAAAGGGAGATTTTGTTTATTTTGATCCTCCTTACTATCCTATAAATAAAACATCTTCATTTACTTCATATACAAAAGAAGCTTTTCTTGAAAAAGAACAAATAGAACTTCGTGACGCTTTCGTAGAACTTACAAAACGAGGTTGTTTTGTGATGTTATCAAATTCTGATACTCCATTTATAAATAAAATTTATTCAGAAATAAATAGTAAAATGATAAGAATAAATAAGGTATATGCAGGTCGTATGATTAACTCGGATGCTTCTAAAAGAGGAAAAATTACAGAAGTATTGGTAACTAATTATTAAAATATATTTAATTATGAAAAAGAGAAGTGCTAAGAACATAAGTTATAAAGAATTTATGACTTATACAGGAAGTGGTTCTGAGTTAAAGGATATTGTTTCTAGAGAATCTGAGATACCAGAATTTCAACGTAATTATGTTTGGAAAAAGAATCAAATTGATGAATTAATAGATTCTATAAACGATAATGATAACGGTTATTATCTAGGTAATATAGTTATTGTTAAAGATTCTAATGGTAATGGTGTAGGTAAAATAGTAGATGGACAACAACGATTAATAACATTATCATTAATTCTTTTTGTTTTACTTGACTATATATCAGATACTTCATTAAAAGAAAAAATAAAAAATATAATCTGGAAAGAATCTGATAATATAAATCCGCGAATAGAATTTAAGAAAAGTGAATTAAATGAAGCATATAATAATATTCTTAATAATATTATTCCCGATGATTTGAGTGGTATAGATAGTAATATACAGAAAGTTTTATATAAAGCCTTTTATGACATAAGAAATAAAATTGGTTTATTAAGTAATAAAGGCATTTTTACAGAAAAAGTTATTTCACTTGAGTTTGTTGTGATTAGGACTTATTCAGAAGATGAAGCTTATCTTTTATTTGAGGGATTAAACTCAACAGGACTTACATTATCTGCTGTAGAACTAACAAAGAATGCTATTTTAAGTAAAATAAAAGAGTTAGATCCAAAAAATATAAAAGAGTATGTAGAAATTTGGGATAATATAGAAAATAAATTTGATTCTAATATAACAAGTTTAACATGGATGTTAAAATTCTTACGTCATCAGTGGTATTCTGTTAATGGATATGCAACTACACCAAATTTATTTAAAGAAATTAAGGAGATAAAAATTAAAGGTTCCACATTAAAATCATTAAAAAGTTACTTAGATTTATTACAGATTGATTCTAATAAATATATAAAATTAAGGACAAGTACAGCAGAGAAGAGAGATTTCAATATTCTTATGAATAGTGAAGCATGGGAATCTATAAATAGTATTTTATATGCTACTACTAAATTGGGGCTAGATCAAATTTATTCAGTATATTTATCTTTATGGAAATATGGAGCAGAATATCATACTAATTATATTAAAGATGGACGTAAATTTGAAGATGATATGAAAAAACTTTGGGCATTTATATTTTTAATTAAATTTAGCGATACTAGCCCATCAAAATATGAACATATATTTGCAGATTTTTGTAAGGAAATTCAAGATAAAAAATATGATGAGTTTAAAACAATTGTTAAAGACTTTTTTAATTTAAAACTTTTTCCAGTTGTTGCTGGTATAAATATAGATGAGTTTTCTTCTAGATTTTCAAAAAATATTTCTACTAAAAACTATGGTGAAAATTTATCTAAGTTTATTATTAAGGATTATTTAATAGAATTTGGATATGGTGTTGATGATAGATCAACGACTGAACATATAATACCAAAATCCAATTTTAGCAATTGGCCCAATGTTAATGAATCTCTAAATTTAGATTATATTGAAAATATAGGTAATTTAACGCTCTTAGGAGAAAAATTAAATGAAACTGCTGACAATAAAAGTTTTGATGATAAGGTTCAAGTAGCTTATAATCTAAGTGTTTTTGAAAAAAATAAATCTCTTAATGCTGATTGGGGTTCTCAATTTAAATCTAATAATCCTATAGACAATGCTATTATTGAAAGAGGAAAAGATATTGGTAAAGTTATATATGAAAAATATAAAAAATTGTTAAGTTTATAATTAAAATATGATAAAAAAATTATTAAATAACAAAGAAGTTATAAGATGGTGTTATGAGCCTATTACAAAATATTCATTACTTAATACAAGTAATAAGACTAATCTTGAGGTCGCAAAAACACAAGAAGATTGTTGGGGAAATAAAATTATTGGAACAAAAAATAATGTTCAATGGACAACAAACTTTTGCCAAGATTTAGTTATGGAAGCTCTTATTTTTTTAAAAAAGAAAAATGTTAGAAAATCAAAATCTATACAAAGTTCTGTAATAGATAAGGATTATCAACTAGATTTAGAATGCGATGATTATATTTATGAAGTAAAAGGTAGAAATTGGAGCACTCCCGGAACTGCCGGAGAAAAAATTCTTGGAGTACCACTAAAATATGGAGAATTACCAAGACTATGCAAGAAACCACTCCAAATTGTTTTGGTGGGATATCAAGAACACGAAGCCAGAGAGGGGTTTGGTTTCGGTGATTTATTTGGTAAAAATAAACAAACACCAGAAATAAAAGAAAGTTTGGACTTTTACAAAAAACATAAAATTGAATATATTGCTTTTACTGATATTCTAAAAGAAATAGGGTATCCTAATGGCTGTTGGAAAAAATAAAATGATTAATAAATCATATTTAAAACTCCACCCAGATAATTTTGAGATGGAATGCACGACCGTTTGGGCTTTTCCTAGACGTGGTAATTGGGCTACTCACACATCAGATTGGAGAGGGAATTGGTCTCCTGAAGTAGTAAGAAATTTGATTTTAAGGTATTCAAAAGAGAAAGATCATTTGCTTGATTGTATGATTGGAGGAGGAACTACTGCCATTGAAGCGAAAATTCTTAATCGTCATATTACTTGTATTGATATAAACGAAGAAGCATTAGAAAGAACTAAAAAATCTTTAAAATTTGATGTAGATAATAAAGCAAAACAAAGAGTTGTGAAATGCGATGCTAGAGATATGAGTTTTATTAAAAACAATGAAATTGATTTTGTTTTAACTCATCCGCCTTATGCAGATATAATAAAATATAGTGAAGGAAAACTTAAAGATGATTTATCAAATATACACGATATAGATGCTTTCGTTGAAGAGATAGAGAAAGTGTCAAAAGAATTATATAGAGTTTTAAAATCTGGAAAATATTGTGCTATTTTAATGGGAGATACGAGAAGAAATAAGATGTATCAGCCCCTTGCCTTTAAAGTAATGGAGAAATTTTTAAAAACAGGGTTTAAGCTAAAAGAAGATATTATAAAAAGGCAATTCAACTGTAAGGCAACAGGATTTTGGGTAAATAAATCAAAAGAAAGTAATTTTCTTTTGATTATGCACGAACATTTATTTGTATTTCAGAAATAAAGAATAATTTATGAAAAAAATAGAATCAAAACAACAAATTCTTGAACGACGGAAAGAAATTGAGCATGAGCTTGTGGCTATGTTTAAGAAAACCAAGAGTCATTTTTCTTTAGATCATGTCAAAGATGTTATTTTCCACGAAGAAGATAATGACGATATGCAAAAAGTTATTATGATGTTTGATCGTGGCGGAAACATTTCGGAATTAAGCAATATTCTTGAATTGACAAGCGACGCTTGGAATTATTTTCCACATAAAATAATTGGTGGTTTATCACCGGTCGAAAAATTATTAGATTATCAAAATAAAACTAAAAAATAATATGGAAGATCCTATAAAAAATTTCCCTCAAAAAGGTCAGTTGGAAATAAAAGTATCTGTTACAAAAATGGAAACCCTACTTGCTGAAGCAGAGGGTATATTAGTAGCCGAAGGAAGGGAAAAAGCAAAGACATACTTACCGAGAATTTATGACGATTTAATTGCTTTAAATAAACGAGATAAAATAGATTGGACAAATACATGGGTTTGGAATCCGGCTGGAGATTTAACCGAGGAAGAATTTAACAAATTGAATTTGCGTAGAAAACTATTATCAAATGCAATAGGCATTATGACCGCCTCGGGAGTAGTTAGACATGATCTGAATAAAATTTAATTATAGTTAATCTATGCCCGACGAAGAAAATACAACCCAAAACCCAATTCCCAAAGAAAATCCTATTCCAGCAAGCCCCCAAGAGCCCACCAAGCCTACCCCTGAAAATACAGCACATTCTGAACCCTCCTCCATGCCCCCTGAGGCCCCAGAAGCCCCTAGGAATGCAGATATACCCGTTTCCCTCAATAATGATAATCAAGAAAATACCCCTATTTCCGCATTTACCTTTGGCATTTTTCTTGAATTTTTGATAAAGTGAGTTCTAGCCTCGCTTAAGAGGCATTTCCTAATCATATTTATAAGTAACCTACAACCACTTATATTATTGATTTTGGTCTGCAATCAATATATAATGTATGTATGCCGAATCTTAAAAAGCCTAGAGGAAAATGTTTGAAATGTGGAGAAGAAACAGCACGTGCAGGGTATAAATATTGTAGTAATAAGTGCCAAATTAAATATCAGCGTGATCTATATTTAAAAAAATGGAAAGATGGTAAGGTTAATGGATTACAAAGTTTGGGTATTGTTTCTACTTCTGTAAAAATTTATTTACGTGAAAAGTATAATAATAAATGTTGTTTATGTGGTTGGTTAGAAGTTAACAACAAAACCAAATTAGTTCCATTAGTTGCTGATCATATTGATGGTAATTGGCGTAATAATGTTGAAAGTAATCTTCGGTTGCTTTGTCCTAATTGTGATGCGTTGAGTTCTACTTATGCTGGGTTGAATAGGGGAAATGGTAGAAAGAATAGAATTTTAAGTAAAAGAGCAAAAGAGGGTCGTTTATTTATAAAAAATAAGCCGATATAGTTCAGTGGCAGAACACTACTTTCGTAAAGTAGTAACATGGGTTCGATTCCCATTCTCGGCTCATGCAGAAAGATACCGAAAACATAAAAAAAGAAATAGAGAAACTTGAGGGGAAGATG
>Ga0265292_1002969_pt1 | contig 10979 bp, 8 predicted proteins | sample Munlanlewell296A_FD_189080 | JGI IMG/M metagenome (GOLD analysis project Ga0265292, IMG submission 189080) | Leachate microbial communities from a municipal landfill in Southern Ontario, Canada - Leachate well 296A | ecosystem: Engineered > Solid waste > Landfill > Unclassified | place: Canada... | reverse complement strand
CCTGGTCTCCGGGCGGGACTCCTCGGGTTGGGCCGAAACCACCGAATTCGATCGCTCCCGGGTCGACACCGCGGCCTCGGCGGCGCGCGCCGCGCGCAAGGCGGAGATCTCCCGGCACCCGATCGAGATCCCCGCCGGCACCTACCCCGTGGTGCTGGAGCCTTGCGCGGTCGGGGCTCTGGTCCAGTTCCTGGGCTACATGGGCCTGGGCGCCAAGGCATACCTCGAAGGTCGCTCCTTCGCCAGCGGCAGGCTCGGTCGGCAAGTGACACACGAGAAAGTCACGATCGTGGACGACGCACTGCGTGCCGAGAACCTGGGCGTGCCCTTCGACTTCGAGGGCGTCCCCAAGCAGCGGGTTGCCCTGATCGACCACGGGGTGCTCTCAGGCGTCGTCTGGGATCTGGCCACCGCCCGTAAGGCCGGGCGAGCCAGCACCGGCCACGGACTGCCCGCCCCCAACGTCGACGGCCCGTCGGCGATGCACCTGGAGATGGAGCCGGGAGCCGCAAGCCCCGAGGATCTGGTGGCGGGATTGGAGCGCGGCCTGCTCGTGACACGCTTCCACTACACCAACGTGGTCAACCCGATGGACACCTCGATCACGGGCATGACCCGCGACGGCACCTTCCTCGTCGAGAACGGCAAGATCGTCGCCGGGGTGAAGAACCTGCGGTTCACCCAGTCGGTGTTGGCAGCGTTGGCGGCGGTGGAGGAAGTCGGGCGGGACACGGAAGTGACCGGCGAGCTCTTCTTCGGCTACTCCCGCACGCCAGGGCTTCGGATCTCCGCCTTCCACTTCTCCTCGACGACGACTTTCTAGCGTGGCGCGCGCTCGGCCCTTCGGATCATTGGGGCCGGCTCATGCGGCGTCCCCGCGCACCGGCAGCCGCTTGCGACTGCTTCGCCTTCTCTGGGGTCACGCTTCACCTGAGTGCATGAGGTATTGTCGCTCGCGAGACGGCCGCTCAAGGGGGAACGCGATGGAAGTCGACGAGGCCCACGGGCTCTACGCACGCAGATGGCTTGTCCTCATCGCCTACATGGTGATCGGCGCGCTAACCCAGCTCATGTGGCTGACCTACGCGCCAATCACCTCGCAGACCCAGCATCTGATGGGCGTCGGCGAGTTCAAGGTCGTGCTGCTCGCGATGATGTTCCCTCTGCTGTTCGTGCCGCTATCCATACCCGTGGGCATCATCATCGACCGCAAGGGCTTTCGCTTCGCGGTGATGGTGGGGGCGATCCTGACGGCCGGCTTCTCCTTCCTGCGACTGGCCGCGGGCAACTACACGCTCGTGCTGATAGGAATGATCGGGATCTCCATCGGCCAGCCTTTCGTGCTCAACGCCGTGACCAAGATGGTGGCCACCTGGTTTCCGGCCGAGGAGTCGGCGCTGGCCACGGGACTCGGCGCCCTTTCTCAGTTCGTGGGCATCATGGCCGCCCAGGCGATCACTCCTCCGTTGCTCAACGCCCTGGGCGGCACGCTGAGTTCGCTTCGCTCCATCGTGCTGATCTACAGCCTGGTGGCCGCCGCCGGGGCTGTCTTCTTCGCCCTGTTCGGCAAGGCCCGCCCGCCCAAGCCTCCCAAGCGAGCTGAGCACGACGTGGCCGGGGCCGAGGTTTCCGTTAGCTGGCGGGGTGTCAAGACCGTCCTTGCGCTGCGCAACTTCCGGATCTTCTGCCTGATCGTCTTCGTGGGCAATGGATCGTTCGTGGGGCTATTGCAGCTTCTCGAGAAGATACTCAAGCCCAAGGGGATCTCGACCACGACGGCCGGAAGTGTCGGAGCGGTGATCGTGGTCGCGGGCGTGATCGGTTGCGTGGTCTTCCCCGCGATCTCCGACAAGTTGCGTCGCCGCAAGCCCTTCCCGGTCATTGCAACGCTGGTGACCGCTCCCGTCCTGTTCCTGATGGGCGCCCTACACGGCACAGGAGCGATGTTCTTGCTGGGCGCCATCCTGGGGCTGTTCCTGCTGGGGGCCTTCCCCATCGTTCTTGCCTTCAGCGAGGAGACCACGGGCGCACACCTGACCGGCACCGCCACGAGTGTGCTGTTGCTGCTGGGCAACGGCGGTGGGGTGGTCATGACCGTGATCATGGAAGCTATCAAGGGCTCGACGGGAGGAAAGCAGGGGTCCTTCTTCTGGGCGATGGCCTTCCTGGCGGCCTCCTTCGCGGTGGGGGCCGTGGTGGCCTTCCGCCTGCGGGAGAACCCTTCCTTCGCCGGTTCCGCGGCAGAAAGGGCCGAGTAGACCTGCGCGGCTCGAGGGCGGTCCGGTGAGCGCAGCGCTTCCCGAGGTACGCCGGCGAACTCCCTGGCGAATCGTGCTCGCATCGGCCGTGACGGCGGCCGGGCTGGTCGATCTCGGATCGGCTCTACTGCCGGCGGAGCGGGCCCGTCTTCGAGTCCTGAGCGATGTTCTTCCCCTATCGGCAACTCACGTCGCCACGGCGGCAACCGCCATAGCCGGCATGGCCCTACTGCTGCTCGCCCGCCAGCTCTGGCGCGGCAAGCACCGTGCCTTGGTGGTCGCGGTGGGGCTGCTGGCCGGATCCACCGCGCTGCACGTTCTCAAGGGCCTGGATGTCGAGGAGGCATCGTTCGCAGCCATGCTGGCAATCCTTCTGGTGGTTCGGCGCAAGGACTTCTTCGCCGAGTCCGACCCGGCATCACTTCTCCGCTTCGTTCGCACGGTGCGCCTCCTCGCCTTCGGCAGCTTCGCATTCGGGCTGGCGGCCATTTGGGTGAACCGCTCGGTCGTTTCGCCGGGTTTTGGCATCGGATCGGCATTGGAGCAGTGCGGCGCGGCCATGGTCGGACTGGCCGGCCCGTTGAGATTCTCCGGCCGCTTCGACATCTGGTTTCCACCAACAATGGCAGCCCTGGGCATCGCGACCATCGCCGTCGCGGCCTTCACTCTCTTCCGCCCCGTCATCGGGCGCCTTCAGCAGCGGCCCGAGGAGCGCGAAGAGGCCCGCACGATCGTCGGCCTCTACGACCACGATTCCCTCTCCTACTTCGCGCTGCGCGGCGACAAGAACTACTTCTTCTCTGAAACCCGCAATGCATTCCTGACCTATCGATACATCGCCGGGATCGCGCTGGTCTCGGGCGATCCCATCGGGCCCCCGGAAGACCTGCCCAAACTGGTCGAAGCCTTCATCGCCCATTGCCGGCGGCACGACTGGCGCATCGTGGTCATGGCCGCTACGGAGAGCCTGCTGCCCATCTTGCGGACGTTCGGCTTGCGGCCCTTCTACCTGGGCGACGAGGCCGTGCTCGACGTGAAGACCTTCACCCTGGAGGGTCGCCACATTCGCAACGTCCGACAGAGCGCCAACCACGCGCGCAAGTCCGGGTACTCCTTCCGGCTGCTTCGCAACCGCGACCTCGACCCGGAGATGCGCAAGGCGCTGCTGGCGATCTCGGCCCACTGGCGAGGCGCCGAGCCGGAGAGGGGCTTCACCATGTCCTTGGGGCGAGTGATGGAAGAAGAGGATCCCCGTCTCGCGGTGGCCGTCGCATTCGACGCCGAGAAGAGACCTCAGGCCTTCCTCCAACTCACGCCCTACCGGCACGGTAGGGGCTGGTCGCTGGATGTCATGCGCCGCACCCATTCCTCCCCGGCCGGGATCAACGAGTTCCTCATAGTGGAAACCGTGGCCGCCCTGCGGGAGCAGGGGTGCGAGAGCCTCAGTCTGAACTTCGCCGCCTTCGCCCGCGAGATCACCGAGGCTCCGGGGCTGCACCCGGTCCGCCGGCTGCGGCGGCGAGTCCTGCTGGTCGCGTCCCACTATTTCCAGATCGCCTCACTTCTCAGTTTCAACAAGAAGTTCCACCCCGACTGGATACCTCGCTACCTGGTATTCGAGGAGGCGTTGGATCTCCCCCGCGCGGGGATCGCGATCCTGCAGGCCGAAGCGCTGGTCAGATTCCCGCTGCTCAGTCGCTTCGTCTAGGATCCACACCCCGACCGAGAGGCCCAAGGAACCGCGTCGTCTAGTGTGGTGCGCCCGAATTCGCCGTAGACATCGAGGGCGCGGGCGCGCCCGAAGCGCAAGGCGCGAGGAGGGCGCATACCTGTAGGTATGCAACCGACGAGCGATGCCGCAGTTCGGGATGCGGACGCGACCGAATGCAGGGGAACTTCGGACGCACTGCACTAGCGATAGGGCGAGGGGGAGGCGGGCAGGCCATCCCGCGGGGGCATTGAGGCCTCCCTTCGATCTCACCTATGCGAGCAGCACTGAGGCAACTCCATCCAGGTCGGCAACGGCGGCATCAACCTGGGCGAGCTGCGCGGGGTCGGGTTGGTCGGGCGCCTCGTTGCGAAGCACCCAAACAGTTCCCATGCCCAACCGAGCGGCCGGAGTCAGGTCGCGGTCGAGCCGGTCCCCCACCATGACCGCGTCGGAAGCCTCACATCCGGCCTGATCCAGCGCCGCCAGGAACAGCGCGAGGTCCGGCTTCTCGGCCCCGATCTCCTCGGAAATCGCGAAGACCTCGAAGCGGTCCAGCAGGCCGACCCGCTCGATGTCGTTTCTCACCGAAGAAGGCTGATTGGCGATCAGGCCCAGCTTGAAGCCTGCGGCCCGCAATCTGGCGATCGCCTCAGGCACATCCTCGTATAGCTCCTCGTCGCGGTAGCCTCGAGCGCACCAACGACTCTCCGCCTCCGCGTACAACTCCGCGGCGTCCTGGCCGGGAGCGAAGCGAGCAAGCAGCGCCTGGCCGAAAGACCCTTGCTGCGCCGAGCGCAGGTGAGCGTAGAAGGCCCGGAACTCCTCCTCGGACACTTCCCCGCCCTTCTCGCGGGCGACCTCGCAAATGGTCGCGTAGTAGGAGTCATCGCAGAACAACGGCCCGCCGATATCGATGAACACCCAGTCCGGCCGCGGCCTGGAGAACAACCCCCGGGGGGGATCCGGTCGCGCGACGACCTCATCGAGAGTTCCGCTCACTCTGACCTCCTACCGCGTCCCCGACCGCAATGGCCGGATCACCAGCGAGGCGAACATCTCGAGTTGGTCGAGGTCGTGGATCGCAAACGGCACCGGCGCGAACGAGCAGATCACGTGCTCGACTCCCAGTGCCGCAAGGCTTTCGAGGCGCTCGGTGATCTGCTCGGCGGTGCCGACCAGCGCTCCCTCCGCGAACTGCTCGAGCGGCACCCCGTCCAGACTGCCCCCGGGTGCCCAGGCCTGCAGCCGGACGTACCGAGCCTCCAGGTCGGCTTGGCTTTCTCCTATCAGCGTGTACTGCCCGGCCGAAAGCCGCACGCCGACCGGGTCCCGCCCGGCCGCCTCGCAGGCGCGAGCGAGGACCGCCAAACGATCACGGAAGGTCTCCTCGGTGAAACGCCAGCAGAAGTTCCAGCCGTCGGCCGCGCGAGCCACCACGCCGAGAAGCCGGTCGCCCTTGCCTCCCACCCAAAGGGGAGGGCGCGGAACCTGCAGGGGTTTCGGTTCGTTGTGGGCGCCCTCGACGCGGTAGAAACGGCCCTCGAAGCTAGCCGGTGATCTCTCGAACATCGCGGCGATGACCCCGAGGGCTTCCTCGAGTTGAGCCAGACGCACACCCGGCCTCTCGAAGGGGATCCCCAGGGCCGCGAACTCCTCCTCGTACCAGCCCGCGCCCAACCCCAGGTCCAGGCGTCCGCCGCTGGCGACGTCCAGCGTGGCGGCCATCTTCGCCAGCAACGAAGGCGGACGAAATGCTTGACAGAGAACGAGGCTGCCCACCCGAAGGCGTGTAGTCGATGCGGCCACGGCGGCCATCGTGGCCCAAGCCTCCAGGGACTCGCGCCGATCGCTCGGGCCTCCATAGCGGGCGAGGCTAAGGAACAGATGATCGGACACCCAGCCCTCGTCGAAGCCGAGGGCCTCGGCCTGCGAGGCCACCTGGAGCACGCGCGCCAGATCGGCTCCCGAGTCCGGCCCGGAGTCGGGAAAGGAGAACCCATAGTGGGGCAGCGCCAGCCCGAAAGTGAGACTCACACGCTTGTCCTGTCTGTCCGCAACGAGGCCCGGTTCGCCGACCACCCTTCCGGCCGGCGAATACTCGGTGCCGGCCTGGTGCTCGCCCCCGTAGGTACGGTCACCACCGAGAACGCCACTGCGCCCCGAGGGCAAGGCCGCGAGGAGCGCCGCGTACCTTGATGGTACGCAAGCGACGAGCAACGCAGCCATCGGGGATGCGGGGGCGTTCGAATGTGGGCGTACTTACGGGGGCGAGCACTAGTCCAGTTCGGCCACGGGCACTCCGGGGTACGGCTTGCGGGCGCCCAGCTCGAAGTGGGCCGTGGCGTCGGCCTGCAGCCGGGCCGTCCGCTTCCACTGCCGACCCTCGCGCCTCTCCATCGCCACCCAGCCATCGGCCACCTCCGAGTTGACGCAGAAGGCCTCCGAGCCCTCCGGGTCCTCATAGCGGACCTGCACCGAGCGGGCGGGGTCCAGCACGAACATCCCGGACACGCGCGTGTCACCCGAAGTCCCCACGAAGCTCCAGCGCGGGTACTCCATGCGGCAGTTGGCCCGAAGTCCTTCGACGAGAGAACTCGTGCCTCCCTCGCCTTCCGGAGTGCGAAGGTAGAGGAGCGTCGCTTTCGGCCCCCTCACGGGACCCAAGGGGACGATGGTGCTGAGCCCCTCGAAGATCCCCTCCGCGCCGCCTTCCCAAACGCACCCGTGAGCCCACCCCCAGCCGGGCGGGTGCTTCTTGCCCCAGCGGTGGCTCTGCTGGCCGGGTGCATCGACGGCCATCTCCTTGCCGTCCACGCTCACCTTGCCGGTGAAGACCACGTCGAGGTTGGGCGAGCACACCACGGCCGGTGACCTCTTGGATTGGCGGATCCTGGCAGGCAAGTGCTGGTAGGTGTTGGGCGCCGGGTCGAACGAGAGATCCCAAGCGATCTTCCGCCCGCGCGAGGAAACCTCACCGGCCAACTTCCCCGCGGACAGCTCGGCATCCGGAAGACACAGCCCGTCGTCCCTTCCGGAGAAGTCGCCGATCGGGTAGGTGCGCCGCAGCACCAGGGGCGGCTCGCCGGGCCGGAACGAAGCGGCCCAGATCCGACACGTGCCCGGTCCGACCTTCGGCACCTCCACGGTCAGCCTGAACCAGTAGCCGGCCTTGGTGGCCCGGTCGGTCATCGTCGAGTACCACATCTCGGCCAGGCCGGGCGCCCCGTCGTAGCGGGGAGCGTTGTCATTGCCCGGCGTGAAATTCTCGGATGCCATTCCCCCTCCTTCGTCTGCCTTGCGCGCCATCCCCTCGCCCCACACAACAGCCCGGATCGTCGCAACATCCCGGCCCCCGGGACAGAGCGCCCCCCGGGATACATCGCCTGCGCCGCCACACCGCGAATCGCAGCTATTCTCCCCCATTGGGGCACGAGGTCCAGAAGCCGGCCCAACCCCGTCGCCGGCGACGGCCAAGCGCCTCCAACCGGGGGGAGGGCATGGAGACCCAAAAGGCTCCGGAATACCCGGGGTGCGAACGTGGCTACACTGGTTAGGTTAGCGAGACACTCACCCGGCCCCGGGCGGCCGGTCGTATCGAGACGGGAGCGTGAACCGATGCCCACCACCGAACAGGTGATGCAGGCTCTGGCCGGCGTCATCGACCCGGAGATCGGCAAGCCGATCACCGAACTGGAGATGGTCAAGGACGTCAAGGTCGCCTGTGGGCGCGTGACCGTGGAGATCCTATTGACCGTGGCCAGTTGCCCCATGAAAGGCCGCATTGCCACCGACGTGACCGATACCCTAAAGAACCTCGAGGGAGTCGTGGACGTCGAGGTCGTCATGGGCGAGATGTCCAAGGAACAGCGCGAGACCCTAGTCACCAAGCTGCGCGGTGGCCGGCCGGAACGGGAGATCTCCTTCTGGAAAGAGGGAAGCACCACTCGCGTCATCTCCGTTGCCAGCGGCAAGGGCGGGGTGGGCAAGTCCTCCATCACGACCAACCTCGCCGTGGCCCTGTCCCATATGGGATACGCGGTGGGCGTGGTCGACTGCGACATCTGGGGCTTCTCGGTCCCGCGCATGCTGGGGGTCACCGAGATGCCGACGAGCTTCAACGGGATGATCCTTCCACCCGAAGTTCACGGCGTGCGCGTGATGTCGATGGGCTTCTTCGTTCCCGAGGGGCAGGCAGTCATCTGGCGTGGCCCCATGCTGCACCGGGCCATCGAGCAGTTCCTCACCGACGTCTGCTGGGGGCAGATGGACGTGATCCTGGCCGACTTGCCGCCGGGCACCGGAGACGTCTCCATTTCTTTCTCGCAGATGCTTCCCGGCTCCGAGACGCTGATCGTCACCACGCCCCAGGAGGCCGCGGAGAAGGTCGCTCTGCTGGCCGGCAGGATGACCGAGCAGACCAAGCTGGATGTCATCGGCGTGGTCGAGAACATGAGCTACTTCGAATGCCCGAACTGCCAGGTTCGGCACAGGCTGTTCGGCGAGGGTGGCGGCAAGCGCCTCGCCGAAGCCCTTGGGGTTCCCCTGCTCGGTGAGATCCCCATGGACATCAGGCTCCGTGAGGGATCCGACGCCGGCGAGCCGCTGGTGATCTCCCACCCCGACTCCCCGGCGGCCCTGGCTCTCAAGGCCCTTGCCGAAGCGCTGGCCCCCGAGAGGTCCTTGGTGAGGAAGCCCTTGCCACTGGTCTAGATCATTCGGGACGCCCGCGTCGACCGGACCGACCCCGGTGTGGCGCGCTCGAATCCACCGTGCGCACATCGGGCGCGGCTGCGACCGGAGCGCACGGCGCTAGGTGGCCTCGAGGTCGGTCTGCGGGGCCGAGACCTCCGGAGGAGTCAGGCCGGCGGAGGGGGTTTCTTGCGGCGGCTTCGGCTTGTCCGGTGCGTTGAGGCCCAAGTCCACGGCCGCTTTCAGCTCGTCCACCGTTCCCTGCGTGGCTCGCCGGAACTCGCGAAGCCCCCTGCCCACCTGTGCCCCGATCTCGGGCAGCCGTTTGGGACCGAACACCAGCAGCCCAATGACCGCCAGGACCAGAATCTCTCCCCATCCGAGATTGGGGATCATGTGCGCTTCTCCCTGCTGGTGGGAGGCCTCGCCTCTACATGCTGGAAGGCTTGGCCGCCAGAGTTACCTTCACGCTCTCGCGCTTGCCCTGCCGCAAGATCTCGAACGTGATGGTATCTCCGACCTGGTGTTGACGCACATCGACGACGACTTCATCAAACCCGCTTATCTTCGCGCCGTCGATCGCGACGATTATGTCGCCCTCCTTCATGCCCGCCTTCTCGGCCGGACCACCGGGCACAACCTGGGAGATGATGGCGCCCTGGTCGGCCGAAAGCCCGAACTGCCGGGCGGCCTGAGGCGTGAGGTCCTGTCCGAGAATGCCCACGTAGGGGTGCTCCACTCGACCGGTCTTGATGAGTGCCTCGGCCACGGACCTGGCCTCGTCGATGGGAATCGCAAAGCCCACACCGGCGTTCTGTTCGGCACCGCTGCTGGCGATGGCCGAGTTGATGCCTATGATCTCCCCCCGGCTGTTGGCCAGCGCCCCACCCGAGTTGCCTGGGTTGATCGCGGCATCGGTCTGAATGGCATTGACGAGGATGGGAGAGCCGTTGTCGCCACCCGCCACGAAGCGATGCAGAGCCGAGATGATCCCCGCGGTCACGGAGCCCTCAAGGCCGAACGGACTGCCGACCGCCACGGCCAGCTCGCCCACTTTCAGGTCCTTCGACTTGCCGAGCACGGCCACAGGCAGGTTCTTGCGTTCCACCTTTATCACGGCAAGGTCGGTCTCGGGATCCTGTCCCACCGAAACGGCAGCCACCTTCTCGCCCGAGGCCAGAATCACTTCGATGCCTCCGGTCACGGCCCCGTCCACCACGTGGTTGTTGGTGATGATGTAGCCGTCGGCCGAGATGATCACGCCCGAGCCGGTCCCCTGCACGGTCTGGCCGCGTCCGAAGAAGTCACGCGCTCCTCGTTGAGTCACGTCGACGCGAACCACCACCGGAAGCACTGCCTGGGCCACGGCGCTCACTCGGTCGGCCTTGCCTTCCGGCGCCGAGATGACCGGGCGCACGATGGGGTGGAAGGAGCCGCCCGAGGTTCTGGCATTGCCGACCGCGTATCCGGCAGCGGCGCCCGCAAGTCCCCCGGCCAGCGCGGAAACCAGGACGATGGCCACCAAGCGCGACTTGCCTCTCGCGGCGCCCGTCTCGGTAGTGGGTCCGGATGGAGCCACCGGTCCCGTCGGATACGACGGTGGATACGGCGTGGGTGGGGACCATCCCGTCCCCGCCGCTCCCGAGGCGATGCCGGGGCCCCCAGAGAAGGACTGCTCAACCGGCGATCCGGGCAACGGTCGCTGTGTTGGATCAGGGACGGTCTCCCCGAAAGCGTCTTCAGTGTTCATGATCTCCCTGCTCCTGTGTCCTGGGATCCGATGGCTGCGACCCATGAATAGTACGTCTGCTCGCCTGGCACCAACTCAAGAGACACCCAGGGCGCTGCCAAGAACACCCCGACCGCCGGGCAATCGGCCGGTCCGCTCCGGTGAAGATCCCAATAAGCGGCCGAGATCCTCGACATGCATAACGCGCAAGCCCGCTCCGGACTTCCCTCGGCTCCGCACGGCACTCCGGGACTGATAAGCTCCCAAAGCGGCGGCGGGAAGAGGCACCGGCCTGCCGCCACCGGATCGACCGTCTCGCCCCAAGGAGCGACCCATGGTCAGTCGAGATCGAGTCATCGACTATGTGCGTGCCCTCACCGCCTGTGAAGATCCCCCGCTGGCCGCGGCCCGCCGGAAAGCCGAGGAAGCCGGCATCCCGGTCACTGCATTGGAGTCGGTCGCACTGATCGCCTTTCTGGCTCGACAGATCGGAGCCAGCACTGCCGTCGAGATCGGTGCCGGTGCCGGGTACTCGGGCATCTGGTTGGCACGAGCCTTGAAACCCAAGGGGCACCTGACAACCATCGAATCG
>Ga0265292_1002968_pt1 | contig 10979 bp, 17 predicted proteins | sample Munlanlewell296A_FD_189080 | JGI IMG/M metagenome (GOLD analysis project Ga0265292, IMG submission 189080) | Leachate microbial communities from a municipal landfill in Southern Ontario, Canada - Leachate well 296A | ecosystem: Engineered > Solid waste > Landfill > Unclassified | place: Canada... | reverse complement strand
AATTACCAATAAAAAAAAAAAAAAAAAATCACAATCAACATGGCAAAGACAAAAACAACACCAAACCCGATGCGGGAAATTCGTGTCGCAAAAGTCACACTCAATATCGGCACCGGTAAAGATCAGAGTAATCTTGAGCGCGCAATGCGACTCCTCAAACATATCACCGGTATTGCCCCGGTCAAAACAACGACAACAAAGAGAATTGCGGCATGGGGATTACGACCAGGACTTCCTATTGGCTGCAAGATAACCATGCGCCACTTCGATGCACAGAAAATCATCCCGCGACTCGTGGCATCACTGGATAATAAGATGACGGAAAACCAGTTTGATGAGAATGGCAATATCAGTTTTGGAATAAAAGAATATATTGATATCAAAGACACGAAATATGAACCTGAAATCGGATCCATGGGATTACAATGCTCAATCACCCTTGAACGACCAGGATTCAGGATCAAGAAGCGCAAACTTTTGAAGAAGACAGTTCCGCTGCATCATCGCATTGCAAAAACAGAATCCATTGAATTCATGAAAACAAATTTCAATATTAAAATGGCATCTGATGATGAATAACGAGGATAAAAATGACTACTACTGATCATACGAAAACATTGAAACAAATCCAGAATAAACCCGGAACAATGGCTAAGTACAGGAAGTATAATGTACCCAAGACCCGGCCAAACTCAGAATTGAACCATAAATGTGTTCGTTGCGGAAGAACAGGCGGACATATCAGTAAGTATGGTCTTCATGTCTGCAGACAATGCTTCAGGGAAATCGCAACCAAGATCGGTTTCAAAAAATTCAATTAATATTAATAAAAAAAACAATATAATAAAAAAATAATAATGCTCAAAGGTGTACTATGTTAAACGACCCACTCGCAAATGTATTGTCTTATATCAGTAACCACGAGAAACTCGGACGTAAAGAAATTCAAGTCCAGAATAATTCGAAGGTTATTAAGAAAGTATTAGAGATCCTCAACACGCATCATTATGTCGGTTCATATACTGAAGTGGAAAATGGCCGCGGACATGTCCTTGCAATAAATCTTTTGGGAACAATCAACAAAGTCGGTGTTATCAAACCACGATTCAATGTCCAGAAAGATAATTATGAAAAATTTGAGAAAAGGTATCTTCCGGCAAAGGATTTCGGAATCCTCATTGTATCAACCTCAAAAGGTATGATGACGCATACTGATGCAAAAGCTCTCGGTATTGGCGGAAGACTCGTCGCATATTGCTATTAGAAAGATCAAAGATGAAACTCGAACAAATGACTTATGAAGTTGTAATTCCTGAAAAGGTCACCGTCACCATAGAGAATGGACTTTTCAGGGTTAAGGGACCAAAAGGTGAAGTGAACAGAAAATTCATTTTCCCAAAAATCACAATCACACACCAGGGAGATAAAATTGTATTCAGTGCAAAAAAGCCTACGAAACGTGAAAAGGCAGCAATCTATACCACTGAAGCGCATCTCAAAAACATGTTTGCAGGAGTCCTCAATGGTGTTGTCTATAAACTTAAAATATGCTCCGGACACTTCCCGATGAAAGTCACACTCAAAAATAATATTTTAGAAGTCAAAAATTATATGGGTGAAACAGTTCCCCGCACACTCAGGATCAAGCCCGGTGTTGAAGTAAAGATTGCAGAACCGGAAATCACGGTTACTGGCGTCGATAAAGAATTCACTTCACAAATTGCAGCAGCAATCGAACAGATGACAAGGCGATCATCCTTTGACCGCAGGATATTCCAGGACGGCATCTATATCACGAGTAAAGATGGTGTTGCATTAAAATAGAATAAAAAAATAATATACTCATCATAACGTTAAATAAAAAACATCAAGGTTCACAATGACTGACAAAAAACAATTACTCAAAGTCCGAAAGGCCATCAAGGATAAAAAACCGGACTTTGTACAACAGGACTATCATAAAAAGCGTAGACTTGCAAAAAGGTGGAAGCGGCCTACAGGATTACATTCAAAGATGCGTCATCAAAAGAAGGGATATGGTGCGCGCGTAAAACAAGGATGGCGATCACCTCTTGAAGTGCGTGGATTCCATGGCAAGGGCATAAAGAGTGTTCTTGTACATACTGTTTCAGAACTTACTCAAATAAAAAATGATGAAGGAATCATTATTGCAAGAAATGTTGGCATCAAAAAGCGGCTCGACATTATCATAAAAGCTGAAGAATTAAAGATTACAATCCTCAACATCAAACCAGAACTCGTGAAGGCTAAAGTTGCTGCAATGCAGGAGACTAAAGCAAACGAAAAAAAGGAGAAAGAGGATAAGAAGAAGAAATCAATTGAAGAATCTGTCAAAAAAGCAGAAAAGAAGGAAAAGGACAAGGCAAAAGCAGAAAAGATCACTGCAGAAGTCACTGATGACGAAGAAGAAAAAAAGAAACAAGAAAAAAAAGAAAAAGATGATGTCCTCATCCATAAAGAATAAGATTGAAGACACTCATTAAATAACAAGAAAAATTTGCTATCGCAAATCAAAAAATTTTTAAGTTGTATAAAAGTATTCTATACTTTATATACAAAAACAAAATAATAAAATACTATTCACATTCAACACCACATTTGAGGTTCAAAATGGATTTAAAAGTTCAAAAACGACTCGCTGCACAAATATTGCATTGCTCTCCAAAACGTATTATCTTTGATAACAACAGACTCGAGGATATCAAACAAGCAATTACCAAACGGGATTTACGACTCCTTGCCGGCGATAAGGCAATCACGATGATTCCTGCGCGTGGCGTTTCCCGTGTTCGCGCACGTAAGATTCAGATTCAAAAAGCGAAAGGCCGTCGCAAAGGCGCAGGAAGCCGGAAGGGACGCGCAAATACCCACACGCATGAGCGTGAAACATGGAGAAACAGAATTCGTGTCCAACGAGAATTCCTTAAACTCCTCGTAACAAAACAAATCATTGATAAAAAAACATATCGCGACCTCTACTTAAAGAGTAAGGGCGCATATTTCAGAAGTATCAGGCACATCAAATTATACCTTACTGAGCACGAACTCATCAAGAATCCTGCAACTCAGGAAAAGATAGCAACAAGTGAAAAGGCTGTACCGAATAAAACGAAAAAGATTATCAAACAATAAAGATATACGTACCGTAACTACTATGTGATTCCTATGAAAACATTCAAAAAATTTGTTCCCTACCGACGAAAACTTGATGGCAGGACGAATTATCGTAAGCGACTTAAACTACTCATGAGCGGCGTTCCCCGTATGGTTATTCGTAAAACCAATAAGAATATCATTGTCCAATTTGTTGAATATGCTCCTGATGGTGACAAGGTAATCATCACGGTAAACTCTCATGAACTCAAAAAACTCGATTGGAAATATTCAACGAGTAACATTCCGGCTGCATATCTTACAGGCCTTCTTGCAGGTAAAAAGGCGCAAGCAAAAAATATCACGCATGCAATCGCGGATTTAGGACTCCAGGTTCCTGCAAAAAGTTCAAGGCTCTATGGCGCAATTAAGGGTGCAATCGATTCGGGTATGGATATTCCTGCAGCAGAAGATATTTTCCCGAATGCAGATCGATTGGCAGGTAAACACATCGCAGCATATGCTACAAGTGGTGGTCCATTTAAGACTAAACCCCTGGATATTGAAAAAGTTTTTGACGATACTAAAAAGAAGATCATAGGTAATACATAAGAATGTAAAATATAAGACGTGAATCAACATGACTTCCATACCAAAAGAAACCGAAGAAAAACTGCTCATCATACCAGTTGAAGAAGAAAAAATTGAACAAGTCAGTATCAGCGCTGAACTCGAACGCTGGAAACCAAAGACTGCAATGGGACGAAAAGTCAAGGCGCGGGAAATCACGCAGATTGATGAAATATTAGACGAAGGATTAAAAATCCTTGAACCGGAAATTGTTGATATGCTCCTTCCTAATCTTGAATCAGACTTACTCATGATCGGTCAATCAAAAGGTAAATTCGGTGGTGGATCACGTCGTGTATTCCGACAGACGCAAAAGAAGACCTCTGAAGGCAATAAACCAAAATTCGCAACATACGCAGTTACGGGTAATAGCGACGGATTTGTCGGTCTCGGGTTTGGCAAAGCAAAAGAGACTGTTCCTGCACGTGAAAAAGCATCGCGGCAAGCAAAACTGAATATCATGAAAATTACCCGTGGGTGCGGTTCCTGGCAATGCAGTTGCAAAACGCCACACTCTATTCCGTTCAAAGTGATAGGTAAATGTTCATCAGTAACAGTCGAATTACTACCTGCACCAAAAGGGACAGGATTAAAGGCAGAAAAAGAGATTGCTAAAATTTTAAGACTTGCCGGTATCAAGGATGTCTGGTCAAAGACCCGTGGACAGACAAGAAACAGATTAAATGTTATTCAGGCACTCGCGCAAGCATTACAAAAATTACATACAACAAAAGTACAGGATAAACATATTGAAGCACTTGCAATCGCGCACGGTGCAATAAAAAAAACCGCAATGAGTGAACTCCAATGACTGAAAAAATCGCAATGATAAGAATTCGTGGATCTGAAGGTGTCAAGACCGGCATACTCGACACATTAAAAATGCTTAAACTCCGCAAGAATCATGTCTGTTCAGTCTATGAAAATACGCCTGTCATCATGGGCATGGCCAAAAAATGTAAAGATTATGTGGCCTACGGCGAAATTGACGATGAAACCTACAAATTACTCGTCGAGAAACGCGGCATCACGAAAGATGGCAAGCTCCAGAATTATTTCATGCTTAATTCACCAAAAGGCGGTTTTGAAAAAATGGGTCTCAAACACTCATTCCAGGACAAAGGCGCACTCGGCTATCGGGGAGCAAAAATTAATGCATTATTGATGAAGATGATATAATTTTATAAAACAAAAATAATAATCATAGAGGAATAACATGTTAAATCGACGAAAAAAAGCTATCAAATTCCGCGGACACCATACCCATGGTTATGGAAGTAAGAAGAAACATCGTGGTTCAGGCCATCAGGGCGGTGTCGGTATGGCAGGTTCGGGTAAGAAGGCAGACCAGAAAAAACCAAGCATCTGGAAGGATACAAAATATTTTGGTCGTCACGGATTTGTTTCAAAAAATGTCACTGAGCAGAAAACACTCAATATCTTCTATCTTGAAGAACACTTCGATAATTTAGTGAAGGGAGAATTAATCAGGAAAGAGGGAGATGTTTATACTGTTACACTCAAAGACTTCAAATGCAATAAACTTCTCGCATCAGGAACACCGATTCATGCGTATAAGATTACTGCACCCTATGCATCTGCTGCTGCGATCCGTAAGATTCAGGAAGCTGGCGGCAGTGTTGAAGGAATTCTTCCCAAGAAAGAGAAGAAAGTCAAAGACGTTGATGCGAAGAAAAAGAAATAAATTGCAAGTATTCACGCCAATTTTTTGTATATTCTAACAACAACATTTTTAAATACTTCACCGTTCGCACGAGTATCATTGATGAGTATATTCGAGATGATATAGGAGTTTTTTACTATGGGCGTTATAGACACGATCATTAATAATCTTCCGGAAGTTGCATCGCCAACACAAAAGAAATTACCATTCAAGGATAAATTGAAATGGACACTAATTATTCTCATCCTCTTTTTTGTTCTCGGTACAGTCCCGCTCTTCGGCCTTGGAAGTAATGCATTACAAAATTTCGAATTCCTCTCCATACTCCTCGGTGCAAGTTTTGGTTCAATCATCAGTTTAGGAATCGGTCCCATTGTTACTGCATCAATTATCTTACAATTATTGAATGGTTCGGGATTATGGAAATTCGACCTCACAAAAACCGAGGGTAAACGAAAATTTCAAGGCATCCAAAAAATTCTCGCGATATTCTTTGTTATTCTTGAAGGAATAATCTATGTGATGATGGGCGGCCTCGCACCAAATGCGGCATATGCGGGAACCCCGCTCTATTTCCAACTCGAAATGGTACTCATATTTCAATTAATCCTCGGTGGAATACTCATCATGTTCATGGATGAAGTCACGAGTAAATGGGGTTTTGGTTCAGGAATCTCACTCTTTATCGCTGCAGGTGTCGCACAGCAAATATTTATTTCCGCATTCTCATTTTTACCAAACCCACAAACACCGGGGTCTGTATCAGGAGCAGTTCCGGTATTATTTCAAAGCCTTGCATCAGGAGACCCGACGACTGCATTTTTGAAACTTGCAGCGATTATTGCAACAATAGCGGTGTTCTTCATAGCAGTCTACTTACAATCAATGAAAGTTGAAATTCCGCTCTCGTTTGGAAGAATTCGTGGACACGGAATACGCTGGCCGCTCAATTTTATGTATACCTCAAACATTCCTGTTATTCTCGTCGCTGCATTAATGGCGAATGTACAACTCTTCGGTACACTCCTCCAAAAATGGGGAAATCCGATTCTTGGAACATTCTCGAACGGACAACCGGTCTCGGGGCTTGTCATGTGGATTAGTGGACAACCTATTCTGCACCGCATCATTACCGGAACAATGACATGGAATGCATTTTTCAACTCATTAACCTATGTATTATTTATGGCTATCGGTTCAGTCATCTTTGCCATATTCTGGGTGCAGACCGCAGGCATGGATGCACGATCACAGGCCAAACAGATAATGGCCTCCGGCTTGCAGATTCCGGGATTCCGGCGTGACGAACGCGTACTTGAACGCATCTTGAACAGATATATCTGGCCACTCACCATCATGGGTGGTATTTCAGTCGGAATCGTTGCTGCAATCGCAGATCTTTCCGGCGCATTATCACGCGGTACAGGAATCTTACTTACGGTTATGATTGTCTATCAACTCTATGAACAGATTGCACGTGAACACATGATGGACATGAATCCGATGATGCGAAAGTTCATGGGAAAATAAAGAGATAAGAATTATTCTTTTTTTATTTTTTTGTAAGTACTATAATTCTGAGAATAAAAATCACACTGTTATAACTTTAAATCCGTCCTCTTCAAGTGTAATGGTAACGTCTACACCTTTCTCAAGATTTAACACAGTTTCGATATCTTTGGGTAATCGTAGGATGAGGTTGCTTCGCACTTTGCCGAGTTTTGCGGTTATGACTTCCTTTTTTAGTCTGTTAAGGAGAAGGATTTTCTGTGCTTGCTGCGGATCATAATATTTTTCTCCGCAGGAACAAGACCATCCATCTATTCTGTATTCGTTGAATGTCATTCCTTTCGCGTATTTCATGAGTTTATTGCAGGTGTGGCATTTCATTTTTTTCTTTTCTTCTTCGTAAATTTTCCGAAGTGTATAAGTATCCAACATTCTTCGTTCATGATTTCATCATAACTTTTTGCGATAACAACATTAAATGTATTGTTACTTTCGTTGAACCATTTCTCAATAATTCCTTGCTTTCTTTTTCTTGGTGCATCTTTTCCGAATTCCAAAATCTCAACAACATCGTAGAGCGTCTTTGCTTCGTTCATCAATTCCTGCATCGCAGCGTGACTAACAATGATTCGCAGACCACAATACCGTTCATTAAACGTATGTATAGAACATATGTTATCTACGTATGTATTTAAATGTTTTGTTTTCATAAAGCTCCTGCAATGATTCATTTAAAGAGATAAATAGATATTCATAAGCCTTTGGCCTCAAAAACCGTAAATATTTCGGTTTACGTCGGAAATTCTTCACGCTCGATAAAAAATCAACTTTATAAATCCCGTATTATTCCATGTATATAGGTGAACTCCTATGGCAAATTTTTTAGACATTATTTTTAATCCGTGGCTCGGACCACTTTTGAATCTTCCCGCGTTCTGGGCTATTCTTATCATTTCAGTATTTATTACACTCCTCATCACTGTTGTCTATAAGTATACGACGAATCAGACAGAAATGAAGCGTATTAAGGATGATTTAAAAAAATATCAGAAAGAGATGCGCGAAACTAAGGATCTCAAAAAATTGAAGGTCATCCAAAAGAAATCTCTCGAACTCAATATGAAGTATATGATGGCGTCATTCAAAAGTACACTCTATACATTCATCCCCATCATCATTATCTTTGCATGGCTCGCTATGCACATTGCCTATTATCCGATAACACCGCAACAGGAATTTACCGTAACAGCATTATTCGGCGACGGTGCCAAGGGTAATATTTCCATGACCACAACTCCTGACCTTAAATTCATTACTGCTCCAACGCAGGAAATCATTGATGGAAAAGCAACATGGAAACTGCAGGCAGGGGATTCTGGAACATACAAATTGAATGTGAATTATAATAGCGAAGAATATAATATGCAAGTACTCGTCACGACAGAACGTGCATATGAGACTCCTGAAAAACCCATCCGTGACAGCAAATTAAAGATGCTTCGTATTGATAATGCAAAAGTCCACCCATTCGGCGAGAAATTCAATATCTACGGATGGTACCCTGGATGGCTTGCAACATACATCGCCTTCTCCTTACTCCTCTCGATAGGATTCAGGAAAGTGCTGAAAGTGTACTAGATACTTTTTTATTTTCTCTATTGATACCTCATGAAATGGAAAACTCTTAACCAATGGCTTGACGCTATTGAACACGTGGATTCGCATGAATTATGCGTATTGGGTGAAGAACTTGCTAAGAACTTCTCGCGAAGAGGTATTGCTGAAAAGACCGGGATCTACGGTCACGTCATTGCATTGATTTATGACACAAATATTACTAACCTTGCCAGCGGTCTTGAAACTGCGAGCGCATCATCTAAAATCCCTCTTATAAAAAAAATTGGGAGAGTGGAAGAAGACGATATATTATATGAATTCTATCCAAAAGAACTTATAGGAACGCCTCAAGAATTCAATCTTTATTATATCCAAGAATATTCAAAACCAAAAGAAACCGCGCAGGGAACGATTAATGCATATACGTGTTTTTTTTCAAATGGCGGATCCCATCACCTTTTGCCTAAAACAAAAACACCAATGATACAATCAGTTGCAGATTTTGCGAGATACCTCCAGAAAAATAATATCAAGGCGCACATAACGACAACTGATGAAAACGGATATTGGATTGGTGTAAGGAATAAAAAAACTGTCTAAAGCCATTCCATTAAAACTCGATATGCATTTCCATTACATTTATATTTCTTCGATAAATCATCATATCATGATCAGCGAAACTAAACCTGCAAATTTTGATTCAAGAATCTTTGCAGTAGGGATATATCTCGTGCATGACGGAAAAATATTGTTGCTCAAATATAAGACAAAATACGGCGGACAATGGACTATCCCTTCAGGAAAAACTGATTTTCAAGAAGATAAATTAGATGCTGTTCTTCGCGAAGTGAGAGAAGAAGCAGGAATACTACTACACTCCGAACAAGTACACTATCTCTATTACGCATATGTGCAATATCCTAAGATAGATTTCCTGTGGTCTGTATATCTTTCTACGCTAACGAAAAAACCACCAGTACATCTTTCTGATGAACACTCAGAATATATCTGGGTCACGCCACAAGAAGCACTTCAAATGAATCTTATCGAACACGAGGATTGGTGTATTCGAAAGGCATTTGATCTTCAAGACGAATCATTATAGATAGTATCAAATTTTTTCGTATACTATTCAGAACAAGCCGCTCGATATAAGGCCATATCTGATTCTGATATTTTTTTATTAGTGGGAGATAAACCAAGATGATCACATATTTTAAAACCGGCTATTGCTCCACTAATCGAGATCTCTGCAAAAGAATCTGCTGATTCTCTGAGCGGAAAGATCGACTTAAGGATACAATTATAAAACTCTTCTATTTCAAAAATAGATCTATATGTTCTACCAGTCTCTTCCTGTATTTTTCTTGCTTCATTGATTCCTGACTGATAATATCTTTTTACTTCCGGAAGAAGTGGTTTGAGTATATTAAATTCTTCTTTGATATGCTCATTATTTGAAGCGAAGAGAATCAATGCGGCTAAACTTTTTTCAACAGAGCGATAATTAGAATCATATGCAGAGGAGCTGGATAAAAATATCTCATTAAAATATTCTGACCCTTCACACAATATTTTTTTAAGCTGTTCTTCTTTTTTTAAATCAACCCAAAAGAGATTATCTTTTATGCTGTCTTTATCTGAGCCTACGCGATCAGATAGTTCTTTGTGCGGTAAGATACCCATAAGGTCGGAGAATGGTGAATAATTTAAAAATGTTGTGCTAAATCACCACTTCAGAAAGGATACAAATAGTTAATTTTTTAAACTACCCTGTGTTACTATCGTCATGTGGAACACTATCGATGAATGGTTTAATACAATCGAAACAATTAACACAGATGTATTTTTATCTCTCGACCGAAAAGGACTTGTAGAACAAACAGGTATTTCGTGCCACGTATTTGTCCAAATCTATAATACCGATATTCACGCGCTTGTAAAAAATCTCGAAAAAGAAAGTGATTCGTTTAAGATTCCGTTAATCAAACGAGAATTACCCAAAGAATTACTCAATCCGTCACAGTCCGCATTTTATTTATTTTCTCCAAAAAGTCAAAAGGATGAGGAGATGTACTATATCTATGCATTTGTGAATAAGGATAAAATCGACGAGAACACCATGACTGGGCGCGCCTGCTTTTTTTCTTCAGGAGGACATCCGGCAATTACACTCGACACCTGCCTGCCAAAAATGAATGCCGTCGTCGATTTCGGAAGGTATCTTCAGAAAAATAATATCAACGCATTCATTTATTCGACAATAAATAACGGATTCTGGACAACCAAATAAGGGACGGCTCCATCCTAAAAGTCTTTGAAAGTAAGAAAATAAGTTGTGGCAGGTTAACCTGCCATATATTTCTGTTCTTATGGTTCTTACTTTTTTAGAGCGTACGCTACTTCCGTATTTTCCTTTTATACT
>Ga0265292_1002967_pt1 | contig 10986 bp, 13 predicted proteins | sample Munlanlewell296A_FD_189080 | JGI IMG/M metagenome (GOLD analysis project Ga0265292, IMG submission 189080) | Leachate microbial communities from a municipal landfill in Southern Ontario, Canada - Leachate well 296A | ecosystem: Engineered > Solid waste > Landfill > Unclassified | place: Canada... | reverse complement strand
TGTCCTACATAATGAACCACCTCCATTTTCCCTTGAGTTAACGTGCCGGTCTTGTCAACGCATATTACCGTAACCCCGCCAAGCGTTTCGGCTGCGGACAATTTTCTTACCAAACCACGATGCTTTACTATTTTCTGCATTCCGATAGCCAATACAACCGTAAGAGAAACAAGCAGTCCTTCAGGAATGCTGGATACCGCTAAAGCAACAGAGGTAGTAAATATTTCTGCCACACCGAACCGATATATAACACCCAAAATAAACACTATTGTCACTAAAACACCAATAATTATTACCAATTGCCTGCTAAAAACTTTTAGTTGGCGTTGAAGTGATGTGTCTTCTTCTGTTCCTTGAATCTTCCCCGCGATTGCCCCCATCTTCGTTGCTGCTCCTGTTGCTTCAACCATCATAACTGCCTGTCCAGAGGAGACTGTTGTTCCCATAAAAACAACATGTTCCCTAATTTTATTGACAGGCATACTTTCCCCGGTAAGTATTGCTTCATCCAGATAAAGACGGTTGGCAAACAAAAGTCGCCCATCAGCGGGTACTTTTACTCCCTGGTTTAAAATTACTACGTCTCCAGGAACAATTTGCGATGTATCAACGGATACTCTTTTTCCTTCCCGTATAACTGTCGCCTTATTGATAACATAGCGTTTAAGAGCATGTAGTGCGTTAGAGGCCTTGCTTTCTTGTATAAAACCTAAAACAGTGTTAATAAAAACAGCTAAAGAAATAATAAGTGCATCAGAATAGTGGCCTATAATTAAGGTTACTAGGGCCGCTAAAAGCAAAACATAGACTAACGGACTTTTTAGCTGCTGGATAACAAGGAAAAGTTGGCTCGGCGGAGGTTTTTCAGGTAAGACATTCAAACCATATTGTTCTTGCCTTCTTTTGACATCTACATCGGATAATCCTTCTTCGTTTGGAAACATAAAATTCCTTTTAAGTTTAGGTAACTACACATTCCGTGTAAAGGGGTTGTGATAATATTAAAATAAATGGAATATCTGCCAGTTTTTATTTTTAACCTTATACTTTTAGCCATTGCTGCGGGTCTTCTAGTAAAATTTGCTTCTAAACTCGCCTACAGAATCCACCTTTCCCCCTTAATTATTGGTTCAACCATAATCGCCATCGGTACTTCTCTGCCTGAAACTTCGGTCGCTGTTAGTTCACTTATCCAGGGCGTACCCAATCTTTCAATGGGTGACATTATTGGTTCCAATATCGTCAATGTCAGCTTAGTCTTAGGTTTGAGTATTTTTCTTTTTCCTGTCCGTGTGGGAACTCAAAAAACCCAACGCAATAATATAATTTTAATTCTTTTAACATTTTGCTTTATTAGCATATCTCTGTTCCCTTTAAATATTCGCCACTTTCTAGGTTACTCTTTACTGCTTTTTTACCCAATATTTTTAGTTTTTGAAATTATTTGGGGTGAAATCGGCAGTCTTAAAGAGGATAAAAAAGCTCTTTTAAAAAATAAAGTTCTTAAGGGCAATCCATTATTTTACTTAGCCGCAGCCTTAGCAAGTTTGGTCCTTATCATCATCAGTAGTCAATATCTGGTACAAACAGCCGTAAAAATTGCCTTACTTTTTAAAGTAGAAACAGAAGTGATCGGTCTCTCCCTAGTTGCGATTGGAACCTCCCTACCAGAATTAGTAACTTCTATAGTCTCGGGTTTTAAAAAAGAATGGAAAATCCTTTACGGTGATATTCAAGGTAGTAACATTTTTAATCTTTCGGTCTTGGGAGCTGTTCTTTTATCTCAGCAAAGTTCAGTTGGTCATACACAAATTCCGTCTCTAATATTTTTAGGGCTCACCAGTAGCCTAATTTTCATATTAACCGGTAAATATCAGGGTAGATCAATCCCTAGAGTCTTTGGTTTACTGTTTATTTTGATGTACGTTTCTTACTTAAAACTTATTTATTAGACAAGTTTTTTAAAACCTTTTTTAAATCTGCGGGCAACTCTGATTCAAAATTAACTTTTTCTCCGGATTGGGGATGAATAAAATCAATGGTCGTGGCGTGCAAAAAAAGTCTGGGGCACCACTCCCGATCATCCCGGCTGGTTTTTCTACCGGCGTAAAACTCATCAGCTACAATCGGGTGGCCAATATGTTTCAAGTGTATTCTAATCTGATGTGTTCTACCAGTTTCCGGCTTTAGTTCCAATAATGAAAAATTTTCCCAAACTTTTAAGGTTATGTAATTAGTCACCGCTTCCCTTCCACCGGGTAATACCCCAAATCTCCGTCTGTTCCAGGGCAAGCGGCCCACAGGAGCTGATATTTTACCCACTCCGCCAACTGGCGGAGGGACTACGCCATGAACCAAAGCCACATAAGTTTTTTTAACCTGGCGTTCTTTAAACTCTTTCTGTAGCGTTTCAAACGCCTCTTTAGTCTTAGCTATTATTAATATGCCACTGGTCTCTTTATCTAATCTATGGACTATACCGCTTCTAAAAATTTGGAGACTGGAAATTGGAAACTGGAAATTTTCTGCCAACCATCCTTGGACCGTTGGCTGGTCAGTAGTAGTATTGGCAGAGTTAGTTATCCAGCCAGCAGGTTTATCCAACACAAGAATAGAATCATCCTCGAAGATTACTTTGGGCTCTGACATTATTTCTCTCTTTTCGCCTGACACTTGGCACAAAGGGTTGCTTCAGGGTAGACAATTAGCCTCTCCGTATCAATCATTAGACCGCAATCCTCACAAATTCCGTATTTACCAATCTTTACTCTGGTTAGGGCTTTTCTAATCTGAATAATTTGCCTATCTAATTGGTTCTTAATGGCCGATGTCCGTTCGTGTCCAAATTGTTCTGCTGCATCAGTATCGGGTGAGGCATTGTCCTCTATTCTGGAGGTGTCCTTAAACGGATCCTCTTTTTCAATATTTTTCTTCCTCTTTATTAGAAGATGTAATTGTGAAGACAAAAAATTACCTACCGGTTGTAAAATACTAGCCGGAAATACCAAATTTATTTTTTTACTATCTTCTTTATCAAATTTAGTCATATTTTTATTCTAGAAAGATTATATGTTAACAAGAAAAAGATGAAAGATGCAATCGCTGATAAGTATACCTCGTATTTACCAGAGAAGGATAACACATATGGATAGATCCCCGCAATTATCGCTCTCACCAAAAAAAATATTCCTGCCGTGGCCAGTCCCGAAAATCCGATTTTTCCGGATTTATACCAAGTGAAATTATGATAATGGCTATCTAAAAAATAATAGATACCCGTTATGGCCGTTACTGTCGCAAATCCTGCGAAAGAAAACAAGCTGGAATTCACTACCGAATCAGTCAGAAAAATTAAAGCCAACCAGATTAATAAACCGCTAATGCTAGCCTCAATTGTTTCATACGCCTTGAGATGAAAGCGATAAATTCCTAAGGAAAGTCCCAAAATTATCCCCACAAGAGAAAACCAGAACCAATAGGGATAAATTAACTTCGAGCCGGCAAAATAAAATACTAAAAGACCAATCAGTATATAAAAAGCCGTATTAAAAATTTGCTGACTTGAGTAATCTTCTTTTAGCCTTTTCCACAAAAGAAAAGTAGATATTAAGTAGCCGAAGACATTAACAGCAATTAGAGTGAGCATCAGATTGATATTATAGCCTATTGGGGGGTAGAATTATTAGTATTGTGTTAGAAACACCGCACGTAATTGTCGCCGCAGCCATTGCTGCCAAAGTAGGCAGACCGGAGCTGGCCCTACCCCTAGCCTTAGCCAGCCATTTTATTTTAGATATGATCCCCCACTGGAATCCGCATATTAATCAAGAGATGGATAAAACAGGTTCAGTCAGTAAAAAATCGACCATAATTATTGCCATTGATTCAACAATAGCCTTATTCTCGGGTAGCTTCATTGCTTATCAAGCCCTACCCAATTACCAACTCACCCTGACAATTTTGGCAGCTTGCCTGCTGGGGGTTCTCCCTGATCTGGCCGAGGCGCCATATTTTTTTCTGAAAATGAAAAGTAAGATTATGGGCCGGTGGATAAAGTCCCATAGAAATATCCAAAGTGAAGCCTCTGTCTTTTGGGGGATACTCACCCAAATTATGATTGTGGCAGCCACCTGGTGGTGGTTAAATTAACCACTTACCATTTTTCTGAACCAATTTCTTGTCAAACCAGATTTCTCCCCTAGTTCTTAAGTCACAAATCATATCCCAATGCAGAGATGAAACATTGTGACTTTTGGTTTCTTTGTAGCCTTTTCCAAGAGCTATATGAATAGTTCCCCCAATTTTTTCATCAAAAAGAATATTTTTGGAAAAATGTTTAATTTGATAGTTGTTGCCAAAACCCAGTTCGCCAATTCTTCTGGCCCCCTTATCTACATTTAAAATTTTATTTAAGGCTTCCCCTCCTTTTTTGGCTTCGGTACGAACTACCCTGCCTTTCTTAAAAATAAGCCGGACTTCTTCAAATTCCCGGCCCATAAAAATGGCCGGATACGAATAAGTAATAATCCCCTCCGCTGAATCTTCAACCACCGAGGTAAATATCTCACCGTCGGGCATATTATATTCACCGGCAGCGTTAACTGCCTTTCTGCCGGCAATATTAAGGACCAAATCAGTTCCGGGGGCCAAAAGTCGGATAATTTTCGTCTTGTCAATTTTTTTTCTGATTATTTCTTGTCTTTTTCTTAAACTGTCCCAGTTAACTTTGTTAATGGCCGAATAGACAAAGTTTTCATACGCATTTAGAGGCAGATCCGCCTCTTGTGCTTGGGCTTCGGTCGGATAAGAAGTTACTACCCATCTGGTCTTTTCCACCCGGTAATCGGTAATCGGCTTTACTACTTTCATCCTAGCCGACACCCTGGAGGAATCAATACCGGTTAACCCTCTTAAATTGGTGGGGGCGTGAACGGCAATAAAACAGTCGGTATGCTTGATCTCAAAATGCGAGGCTACCGGAAAATGTTTAAGTTGATCATTAGTAGCCTGACCGTAAAAAATTTCTCCCAATTCATAGCAATCAAAATTGACTCTTACTGTTGCAGCTCCGGATAACAGACACTGTTTATAGATTTCCAAAACCAGAGGTTTGGCCGAAATATCGGCAGAAATTACCACCCGGTCTCCCTTTTTAATCTTGGTTGAATAGTTAACTAAAATATCTGCGGTTTTAATAAGCCTGGAATCCATACTTGTGGGCCATTTTACTCCTTGAGGATAAAAAGGTAAAATTATGCTTGTACTTTATTTACCATAGACTTGACTGTGTTTCCCTACAGCCAGAAATCTCACCACATTTTTGGTTTTCCACTCATATACAATTCTAATATCATTCGTAACGCTAAAGGCCCATTTCCCCTTTAATTTGCCTTTAAGCAGGTGATTATAAAGACGCGTATCGAGAGGCTTTTCCCTAAATAGATTTATTCTTTTCCAAATAACATCTTTTAGTTCTGGAGATAATAACAACAGCTCTTTATAACTGACTTCAAACTTTCCGGACAGCCTTATTTTTACCATTAAAATATGATTCTAGATCTTTATCTGTCTTAAAAACCAAATCATTTTTTTCAGGTTCCCGGGACGATTCCATGACCAAATTCTCAAATTCCTCCGTAAAACCGTTTTGACTAATTTTGCCATACAAAGTTTTCCGTAGTGCGTCTCGGATTAATTCACTTACTGAAGAGTACCTCTTAGCGGCCAGAGCCCTTTTGGCATCCTTATACATATCTGCCGGTAAGGAAATATTTATAGTGGTCAACATACAAATATTGTATGCCTAAGATACAATATTGTCAATAGTGGCTTTACTAACCCCAATCTTGTAAAATAACTTAGTTTACATGCCGAGGTGCTGAAATGGTATACAGGACAGTCTCAAAAACTGTTGGTGCGTAAGCATCGTGGAGGTTCGACTCCTCTCCTCGGCACAAGTAGTGAGTGAGCGTCATTTTGCTTGCGTCGAATGCGGGCGACGCAAGCAAATCATGCGGTGAATTCGGCGAAAACGAAATCCGTTTATCTTCCAAAAGGTAGTTCGAGCCAACTTTTTTTGCAAAGATTGCTAAATCTTTGCAGTTATTATTTTCGTGCGCAATTTTTCTGGCTTTGCCAGAATCTGCCACAGGCAGATTTATAGTCTAATTATAACAACAATGCCCGCCCTTTTCTATATAAACCCATAGTGTTGACAAATGTACTAATGTAGTGTTACTATTCGGATCATGTCAGCAGAAGCTAGGTACGAATCTAGGGAAACGCCAAATGGAAGAGAATTCCATCTTGGTGATATTCTGTCGATAACAACCGGGCGACTAGTTAGCCCGCGCCATGTTGATGGCGTGTATGATCTTTTGAATTTCATGACTGGCGATAATTTATACACACATCAACTTCCGAGAGCTTCTGATGAATGTAAACCGTATTTATTGATGGAAATGCCTTGGTTAGGAGAAATTGATGCAAGCAACGTAAATAGTAATAATTGGCAAAAATGGCTTAAACAACAGGTTGAAGAACGCGGCGAATATCATGAAGTTAGACGCATTCATCAGGAAGATCATGAAGTTATCGATCCAATCGATGAACTTAGACGAATGGGCGTTGACGAGTCAAAAATTATTACAATTGATACAAGTAAAGAAGAGCCGATTAGTCCTTATGGTGATATTAACTTTGGGAATAAAGGCAATCAATCAGCAGAAGAAGACGAAGATATTAATAATGGTTTTAGTCCCAATTAGACTTCTAATGTTTAACTAAATAGGATATTTCACCCCAAATTTTTTTGTGTTAATCTTTAAGTAGGAAATTTTTGCGTTCTTATTTTTCGCCTGACGGCGATGTTCCAGCCAACTTTTTTGCGGAGGCGAGGCCGAAGGCCGAGCCGGAGCTAACGCATTACGAGTTTTCTTGGAAATACGTTCGAATTTTCGCATACATAGTGCACCAAATAATTCTAGGTGTGTTTGGTTTCTCTGCCGAAAAATTTAATCCTGTCCCCCTTAAAGAACAGATTGATAGTTTTTAAAGGACCGTTTCTGTGTTTGGCAATATCTAAAACCACATTTTCCAAATTATCATTATCCTCACGCCACAAAAACATCACTACATCCGCATCCATTTCAATACTCCCACTTTCGCGAAGGTCAGAAAGTTGAGGTTTGTTACCCCCCCTTTGTTCCACCGCCCGGGAAAGTTGCGACAGAGCCAAAACAGGTAGCTTAAGCTCACGAGCCAGGTTTTTAAGCCCCTGAGAGATCTCCGAGACCTCTTGGACCCTATTTTCAAGTCGGCGGCTTCTGGCCAACTGTAAATAATCGACAACCAATAAATCAATACCGTTTTCCACTTGTAACCTTCTGGCTTTGGTCCGCATTTCCAGTATTGAAAGCGCCGGAGTATCATCAATAAAAAGTGGGGCTTCAGCTAACTCCCCCATGGCATTAGATAGTTTAGTAAAATCTTCCTCCCCCAGTTTCCCCGTTTTTAATTTCCAGGCATCGATATCGGCTTGAGACACCAAAAGACGATCAACCAATTCTTCTTTGCTCATCTCCAGAGAGAAAAAACCAACCGGTCTTTTATACTTCACCGCCACAGTCTGGGCAATAGTTAAAGCTAACGAGGTTTTCCCTATTCCGGGCCTAGACGCCAAAACAATCAAATTTGACCGCTGCATACCGGCTAAGGCATCGTCCAAATCTTTAAAACCGGTTGGGACCCCTCTTAAACCTCCCTCCTGCTTATGCAGTTCATCCAAACGGTCAAATGATTCTGCCAGGGAATCCTTGACCGGCGTAAAACTTTTGGTCAGATGTTTTTGAGTCAAAGAAAAAACTTCACTTTCAGCTTTATCTAAAAGTTCATCAGCCGCTAAACCCTCATCCAAGGACAAATCAACCAACCTGCTGGCTGCGGCCATTAAAGATCTTTTGGTGGCAGCGTCCTTTACAATCTTCCCGTAATGTTCCACATGAGCAGCTGTCGGAACCTTATTGGCCAAATCGGCCAAATAAGCTGATCCCCCGACTTTTTTAAGCATCTTGAGTTTCTTAAGACGGTCGGAGATAGTTAAAACATCAATGGGAGATCGTTCTTCATAAAGCTGGATTGTGCAAGTATAAATTGCTCGATGCCGCTCATCGTAGAAGTCATCAGCATGCAAAAATCCGGCAACCGCGATTATCGCGTCTTTATCCAGTAGAAGCGCTCCCAAGACACTCTCTTCCGCTTCATTGGAATGAGGTGGAATCCGAATCTGTGCCGTATCCATTATTTCCTGTCCAATATTATAATTTTTTGGTTTTCTCCCAACTCTTCTTTTTTAATAGAAAGTTTGGGCAGTCTCTCGGCAGAAATACCGACCTCTTTCAAAAACTGATCTATATTCTCATAATTCATGGGGATTATTATCTTAGGTTCAATCCCTCTGATAATTTCACCGGCATTACTCCCCACAGAAATCAGAAGCACATCAATATCCCCCAAATCTTCAATCATTTCATCAGTCAGATTTTTTTCAATCTTTCCTAAATGGCAAATTCTTAAACCATCAATTTCATACACATAGACCACTTGATCGGAAAAGGTAAACCCCAGAATTGATACGCCTTTAATTTCATATTCGCCCGGGCCATTAATTATTTTTCCCGGAACGATAATATCAGCTTCGACTGGTTTAACCGGATCGATAACCACCGAAGCGGACTTTCCTTTAATTTTAAATGAAGATAGACCTAAATAATTAATATCCATACTACTCTGACATTGTAAATTGAAAAGTGTAAATTGTAAATTATCGAATTCTGGCTTACAATGTCTCAAATGCGAAAAGAAATTATATTTGCCATTTTGACTGGTGGTTTTTTAGGCCTAATCATCGCTTTCGGTATTTGGAGAATAAATTCCTCACTCACTAAAAAACCAGGCAGCAATCATATTGAAGCTTCTCCCCTACCAACAGCCGAAAACAACTTTTCCATAACTCTGGCCAAAATCGAAAATAATGATGTTATAACTTCTATTCCCCTGACTGTAAACGGATTAACCAAACCCTTTTCACAAGTCGCCATTTCCGGAGAATCTAAAGATTACTTGACTGCTGCCAATTCAGATGGCGAATTTAGTGAAAACATTAGCCTTGATGCCGGAATTAACCAGGTTTTAATTAACTCTTTTGACCAAAACGGAAGCTACTCCGAAATAATCTCAACTCTTGTTTACTCCTCCGAATTTGCTAAATATTTAAACGCAACTTCGTCGGGGAGCTTAACTTCCAACAGTATCAGAGATAAAGTTCAACAAAAAGTGGATGAGGCTTTAAATAAACCCAAAGCCTATATCGGATCCATTACCGACATTGTGGAATCTACCATCCAGGTTAAATCCGATCAGGGAGAAATTTTGCAGTTGTCAACCGATAGCCAAACTACATATCTTAAAACTCTAACCGCTAAATCTACCGACATCAAATTTAGTGATCTGGCCATTGGGGATTATATCGTGGGTATGGGGATTAAAAACGGTAATAAGGTTTTGGAAGCCAAAAGAATATTGGTCGTTAATGCCCCGGAGAAAATAAACAGAAATATTCTTTTTGGCAGAATTACTGACTCAACCGCTAAAGCGCTTACTTTTGAAACCCTTAAAGACAAAAAATCATATCAGATTGCCTTTGATAAAAACACCGACTTTCTAGTTAAAAAAGGTGACAAGATTTCAACCATCAAAATTGCTAACGTTAACGACGGCGAGGACATGGCTTTCATTTTTAATACAGTTAACAACGACGGATCTTATTTGGCTAGAACCATAATTGTCATCCGCGACATAGTTGCTTCTCCCTCACCCACATCTACCCCCAAACCCACTCCTAAAGAATAATTGCGCCAAAATTCGTGCCTCCAAGGCCTCCCCTTTCAGGCTCGTTTTACAAGAACATTACTATCGGATTGACAAGCTCCGAGCTTGTCAGTATAAGCTAGCCTTAAAAGAGGTGGTCTTGCAAGGCTAAATTTGACAACACAATTTATGTCTCATATAATACCCCTTAGTTTAATAAGCGAAGCTTGAGAAAGCTCTGCTTTCATAAATCCGTTACTAGTACCAGTCACACGGTACGATCCTTCTCCGCATAAAGCTACGGAAGGAGAACGGAGCCCCGCAAAATCGAGGCCGCAAGTCAAAGCGTAAAAATATGACAGTCGTTGTCGCAATCGCGGAGACGACCCAAGAGCCGTAAAATATAAGCAATAAAATTTACGGAATAAGGATGGGACCGCGGGAGGTCCTTTTTTGTTGGCTAACCTCTCGTTCCTTGAGCATTGCATTAATTTGTAGTGCTTAACGAACGGGAGGTTTTTTGTGTATATGGTGGGTGTAGTGAAACGGAATCACACCAGTCTGTGGAGCTGGAAACGGGGGCTCGACTCCCCTCGCCCACCCTGTGGAAAGAGAAAAGTTAACTAGTATAAAAGAAGAGATACTTAAACCAGATTCAGACAAACTGGGAAATGTTGCTGTGATTTACGCAAAAGTTTTTGCGGGGTGGCCATGGTATGAAGTCAGTAAGGGTATTTCCTGCGGCAGATTTTACGGGCCGGAACTTCCTCCTGGATCCCCTTGTCCTTGCGGCAGTGAAAACCTGGAAGAAGCCTACCCTAAAGATGAAACACTAAAATATATTGCAAAAGAGCTGTCAAAACCGTTGGCTCTGGGCATAATTCTTTCTATAAGTCAGGAGCCGTGTGGTTTCGGTTGGGGTTACAAACTCAACGGTAGGGATTTCGCCGAAACTAAATATACTTTAGCGAATTTTCAAAGAGTAATTGTCTCTATCATCGGTACCAATGATTATTTCTATATTTCTGAGGTCGGAATAGTTCCGGAGTTCCAAAAAAATGGCTTGGGATATAAAGTCACCTCTACTTTGGCAGATCAGGCAACTTTATATAGGCTACC
>Ga0265292_1002966_pt1 | contig 10987 bp, 11 predicted proteins | sample Munlanlewell296A_FD_189080 | JGI IMG/M metagenome (GOLD analysis project Ga0265292, IMG submission 189080) | Leachate microbial communities from a municipal landfill in Southern Ontario, Canada - Leachate well 296A | ecosystem: Engineered > Solid waste > Landfill > Unclassified | place: Canada... | reverse complement strand
AGAAGAATTAGCAGATATAGTCAACACAATTCTTTTAGCAAAGGTTGATTCTTCGACACGAGAACATCTCTACCAACCAGATAATCCACCATCTGGCACTGATAATTGGAACCAAGATAAAGTGAAACAAGAGCTACGGGCTAGGGGGCAAAATCCTTTTAATTCAATAAATGACGGGTCGGTTTCTGCTGATTTTTCCTCAGGAAAAGTTAACTCGGTTAGCTTCTCCGGAGACGCCGGAAACACTTCTTTTTCTTTAACAGAATTTAAAGATTGGTTTAATTTAAGAGCACCAGCCAATATTCAAATAGTCGGGCCACTTTTTAATGTTGAAAAGAGATAATGATTTGAAGTATGATAGAAGTTAGAAGATAGTTGTTAGAAAATAGTGACTAGTTATGGAAATTTGAGAATAGAATTTCTATGAGATTAAATATACAAAAATTATTAACAATAACCACATTTGTTTTTTCTGTCTTATTTTTAATTCCTCTTTCTGTATCAGCGCTGACTTTTGATTTAATTGCTCCTACAGATCAGCTGGTAAGGGGGCAAGATGTCAAGTTTACAGTCAACGTTGATACTGAGGGAAAATCTTTATCATCAACCTCAATTGGGATGACATATGAAACTCAATATTTAGAATTTGTTTCAGTTTCGCCAGGTAACACTTTTACAACGGTTTCGGCTGATGTTCAAGGAGACGGGAAGTTCATTATTACAGGAACGTCAACGACTCCATATTCGGGTTCAGGAGTATTTGCTTATGTGACCTACAAATTAATTGCGACCGGACCCGGGTCAACTCAACTTTGTGCGCTTTACAATCCTCAGACTCCTACATCAACTCCAGCGCCTGGAGGACCCACTTCTCCGCCAGCTCCAACAGCGTTACCAAAAACTGGTGAGAGTAAATCTACCGTTCAAGGAGCTATACTAGCTTCACTTTTCTTCATAGCCGCTGGTGTCAGCCTTTTTGTTTTTAAAAAAACATGAACAGACTCAATTGGATAAAAGGTGTTTTGGTTATTTTTGTCAGTTTTTTTTTATTGGCTAACTTAAATTCTGCTTTTGCCCAACCAGTTCCCACTCCGGCAGAAATTGCTCCTTTATTATGTCCAGACAGTAGGACTGGCAGAAGAGGAGCTTGTCCTCCTGAGCTTAATGATATTTACGAACAACAAGGTAAAGGCGAACTGTGCGTGAATGATGATTATAATAAATTTAAATCAGATCCCGCAAAATATCATATCTGGATAGAGGACAGCGAAGTTACAGCACAAGGAAAATCTAATGATAGAGCACGTCAATTTATCTATTGGGTAATGACTCATGCGGCTATCGATAATCATCCGGTTTTGACAAAAATCTGGGGAACAACCAGAAATTTAAGTTATTTCTTAGTGATCTTAATGGCAGCCCTTTTAGGTCTAGGAATAATTATTGGCCAGCGGACTAATTTTGAAACGGGGATTAAACTTTGGCCTGCAATTACAAAAATTTTAACCGCAATTCTCTATATTGCTTTTTCAGCCACGATTGTTATCACCGTAATTCAATTATCTGAGATAATGATGAAGTTTTTTATTGAAAATTTGGGAGGAAGCGATCTTTTTAATATTTATTTTTCCGGAGTTAGTACGGAACAAAACTATGTTAATTTTGTCGGATGCCGAGATTTAAATATTCGGGTTCAAGAGGCGGCAGAAACAGAAATGACCCTCTTTAAATTAACAAACTGGAGCTATTATTTTATGGGTGGAATGTTATTATTGAGAAAAATAATTTTATGGTTTTTACTTTTTGTTTCTCCGTTTTTGGCGATTCTTTTATCTTTTGCTTTTATCAAAAATGTTGGGATGATTTGGATAGGGGTATTTTTCCAATGGGTTTTTTATGGTCCCCTATTAGCTTTATTTCTTGGAGGGTTGGCTAGTATTTGGAAATATGGGATTCCTTTTGTTTTTGATTTTTCTCGAGTTAATACAGCCGCAGGTTATATTTATCCAAGTGCAATAAAACTAACCTATGGTGGCCCGGGGCAAATGCTTTCGATCACAAACAATGGAAATTACGTAGATACTTTTATCGAATATGTTATTACCTTAATAATGCTTTGGGCAGTGACAATCTTTCCCTGGTTTTTACTTAGGATCTTTAGAGATTATTGTTGTGAAGGAATTAATGCTATGAAAAATATAATGTTGGCTAATTTAAACCCTGGGCATCCAGGCGGACCGTCACTTTATCCAACTCCAATTCCAGCCAACCTTAATTCAAATGTTGGGGTTGAGATGAAAATTCCAAGGGAAATAGGAGCAACGGTCAAAACAAGAATAGAAACAATAGAGGAAATAAAAAAAGCCAAAACAGAAGATATTAGTAGATCCCTTAATATTAAAGCGAGTAATATCACCGATATTGCCCATTTTGAAACTAACAAAACTCTTAATGAAACGACAAACAAAAACATTAATTATTTAAAGAATCCAATTCAAGCATCAACCTCTGCAGAAAGACAAAAATACATGAATATTAGAAGCGAGCTTTCCAGTCGGGCTGCGAAAGCTGATCCGATTGCCAATCGATTTATAAAATCATTTATTGTTTCTAAAATCAACATTGCTGAAAAAGAAAATATAATAAAAACATTACCAAAGACTACAGAAATTTTGACTTCCGATACGAAAAAAAACATTGAGGAAATAATCGCCGTTTCCCCGGCAGTGACATTGGATGAATATGAGCAAGTAAAAAAAATGTGGATCAATGCTTATGAAAGGGGAGAAATTCCAAAAACAGAAAATATTCGTTCCAGAGGTAAATGGGTAGAAGGAGACATTATTTTAATTACCAATACATTGAATAAATTATTATCTGACGATAAAGAATTAAAGGCTCAGGCACTTGATGAAATTGGTTTTATTTTACCGATATTTTTAATTAATAATCTTTCCGGAGATCAGCTAGTCACTTATCTTAAAGCAAAAATTGAAGCAGCCAGAACGGTTAAAACTCTACTAGATAAGGAAAAAGAGGTAACAGAAAGGCTTAAAGCTGGGGCGGAAGAAACGGTTGATGTATTAAAACCAAAAAAGAAAGAAGCGGAAAAGACGATGGAGTTAAAGCAGGAACTTGAGGTAAATGACAAATAACAAATTTTAAATAACAATTGAATAACAAATATCAAATATTTAATGTTTAAAACATTTGTTACCTGCCTGCCGGCAGGCAGGTTTATTATTTGAAATTCAATTGATGTTTGTTATTGGTTATTTGTGATTATTTTATAATCAACATCCGCTTATCAAATCTAGTTAAAACCTCAACTTCTTTATTTTTCTTAATCAACACCGTGTCCTCTATCCTCATCCCCCATTTATTTTCAAGATAAACTCCTGGTTCAATCGTTACCACTTGATTAGGCAATAAAACATCAGTTGAAGTAAAGGAAATTTTTGGGAACTCGTGAATTTGTAGACCAACTCCGTGGCCAGTGGAATGGGGGTAAGAATAGTGGTTAGTGGCTAGTGAATAGTGACGAGTTAGTTGTTGACGGCAGAATTGGTCGACGGAAACGGGATTATTATCAATCTCTAATTGTCCAATTGTTTTTTTCTGGGCATTTAGGAGAGTTTTATAAATATTTGTCATTTCCGAAGTCGGTTTCCCAACAAAAACCATTCTTGTCATATCTGAATGGTAGTTTTGAAACTTGGCGCCAAAGTCAATTAAAATAATTGAGTTTTTTTTGACTTTTTCATTATTGCCGCTTCTGGTATCATAGTGCGGAACGGCAGAATTTTTATTAATCGCAATGATGGGATAAAAAGATAGATCATGATTTTTTTCTTTTAACCAAAATTCTATTTTGAAAGCAATTTCTTTTTCTGTAGTTCCAACTTTGATTGTTTTGACAATCTCCTCTAAACACTGGTCGGCAATTTGACAAGCCGTTCTTATATTATTTATTTCTTTTTCATCTTTTATCTCCCGGATTTTAATAATTAACTTTTCTAAAGAAATGAGTTCAACATTTGTCAAAAACTCTTTCATTCTTTGTAATTCATTAACCTTCAAATCATCTCCCTCAAATCCCAGACGTTGAATTTTTTCCTCATAAACAATTTCTTGCAAATGTTTTATCAACCCCTTTTCAGGCATGATTAATTTTGTTTTAGAAATATTTAATATTTGATTTGTATTTTTGATCTTTGATATTTGATCTTTGATATTTAAATAACGGCTATCAGTAAATAAATATGTGTTTTTAGCCGTTATTAACCCCCACGCTTCCCTTTCGTCGCCGGTTAAGGTCTTAAACCCAGTTAAATAAAGGATGTTGTAATAATTTGAAACCAAAAAACCGTTCAAATTTTTTTCTACCAAAATTTTTCGTAGTTTATCAATACATTGTTGTAGCATAATTACTAATTTTAACATATGACTTGTCATCCCCGATCTAGTCGGGGATCCAGTCTATAGTCACATTTATTTTCCTCTGGCTCCAAAAACATGCGAAAAGGATTAGGGTTTGAGATATAATTGAGGAAATGAACAAAAACAGATATCTTCATTCAATTTTACCGTCTTCAAAGCCAATAAAATATCCAAGACAATCTTCTTTACTTGATAAAATCAACCTTCAAAAAGAACTGCAAAAAAGAGGTCTAAATATTATTTTTAAAGAAAGTCTAAAAGGTGGATTTATTTCTCAGGTTTATTCAGCCAAACTTGACAATAAAAAAGTGGTTGTTAAGCATACAGCTGGTGCTATCCCCTTTGATCCAACAGAATTATATTTGGACAAAAAATCTCACGATGTTGACTGTAAAGTATTGAAAATACTACAGAATAATTCAAAAATAAAAGTACCTAAACTACTTTTTAATTTTCCAGATATTACTACCTCGATAATGGAAAATCTTTACAGTCAAAATTTTGAGTTAATACAAAATCAGATATTCAACAAGAAAATATCAATTAAAACAGCTGAAAGTGTGGGTAAATCTCTCGCTTATCTGACTATTGAGTCAAGAAAATGGAAAGAGTTTTCAGTTGTTCAAACTGCGCCAATGAGCATTTATGAACGGGGTTTGGAGCTTCGTTTAGCTTATCCTAACAGCCAAAAGGAATATCTTGAGTTAGAAAAAACATATACAAAAAATAATAGATTTTGGTCCTGGCCTGACTGTCACCCAAAAAATATTTTTGTAAATAATAACAGTGAAGTGGCCTTTATTGATTTTGGTTATTCCCAATGGGCAGATCAAAGATTTATGTTGCCGAGCCACCTATCCCACATAGTTATTTATTGTTTAGCTGAGTACATAGAAAAAAACTTAGCTAAAGAATATTTATTTCAATGTATTGATACATTTAAGAAAATTGAGCCAATTGATGAAAATATTTTTTGTCAATATTTAGCGATGGAAGTTTTACATAGAGCAAATGGGAAATGGATCGTTGGGGTAGAAACAAAAGAACAGAAACTTTCTTTATATAAATTTGGACTAACAGTTTTTGACGAAAAGGTTAATTCGATTGATAAATTATTAAATCTCCTTAATCAATGATATTTTCCAACAAGCAAAAAGGTATTTTGGCTTTAATTGGTTTGGCTTTTACTTATGCTTCATTTGGTTTTTTTACAAGATATTTATCTTTAAGCTTTGAATTTTTTCAACAACTTTATCTTCGAATTTTGGCTGGTTTAATTATTGGTTTTTTAATTTTTGGGAAAAATTTTGATTTCTCAAAGTTTAAAAAAATTACCCTGAATGAATGGTTGTTGTTGATATTTAGAGCGGCCGCTTATTATTTGTTTGGCGCAGCCTTATTTAATAAAGCTGTGTTACTTACAAAAATTAGTACAGTTGCTTTTATTGGTTCAATCCCGATGACGGCGATATTGGGATTTCTAATTTTGAAAGAAAAAGTAACTACAAAAAAAATATTTTTCATTACTTTATCATTTATTGGTATTATGATAATTTCAATAAGTGATTTTTCTGATTTTTCCTTAGGACAGGGAGAAATACTTGCCCTAATGTCTGTATTTTTTGTTTCTCTAAGCATTGTTTTTAGAAAATACCAAACGAAATTACTTAATAATGTTGAGATAACTCAAATACAGTTATTTATTGCCTTTATCTTCATATTTATTACCTCTTTATTGATGAAAGAAGGATTGCCGATCAACAATTGGAATGAAAATGTTTTATTTATTGTTTCTACAGCAGGATTGGCAAATGTTTTAATGATATTCTTTACCAACTATGGATTTGAATACGTAAAAACATCCATTGCCGCCAATATTTTGACCCTTGAAATGTTTTTTGCTTTATTAATAGGCCTATTAATTTATCAAGAGATTCCATCACTTAAAGAAATACTCGGCGGGGTTTTAATTTTATTCAGCGTAATTCAGATGAATAAGTTAGAATGATATCATGGATATCTACATATTCTTTCCAAAAAGATTTTTTACCCAAGAGCAGTTAGAAAAATTTAAAGATCATAATCTTCATTTTTCTTCAGAAAAAGGGACAGATTTAGATAAAATTGATCGGTTTTTCCAAAAAAAACCATTTATTCTTGCAGTTGACCCCACCTACATAAAAGATGTTTGGGAAGGATTACCGGTTGAGAGGCTAAGACGAATGGTTGATCTTAAAGCTTTGTGTTTAACGACAACTTCTTATAGTTGGATTAAAGGAAAAGAATTAACAAAAATAGGAGTAATTTTAACCAATACACCCAATAAATGTACAGAGGCAGTAGCAGAATTCAACATTTATATGATGTTTTCTCTCTTGAGAAAACTACCTTTAATTGTTAAAAATAAATGGGAAATGAATTATGATCATTTTTTAAACGAAGAAACAACTGGTTTGACTGCAGGTATTCTTGGTTTAGGAAGGATTGGAAGCCGTGTTGCTGAACTTTGCAAAAAAATCGGGATGGATGTTGTTTATTGGAACAGAACTAAAAAAACATCACCTTTTAAGTTAATGAATCTTGATAATCTTTTTGAGAAAGCCGATGTTATTTTTAATACCATAGCTACAGCCCCAAAAATTAAAGGATTTATTAATAAAAAACTTGTTTCCAAATTAAAACCAACCTCTCTTATTATTAGTACTTCAGATACCCATATATTTGATGAACCTTTCATTATTAAACAGGTTGAAAAAGAAAAACTCGGAGGATATGCTTTTGAAAGCTTCCCTAAAAAAATTTCCGATTATAAAGGAAATGTGATGGTCTTTCCTGAACAGGCATATTTTACTACTGGTGCTTTAAAGAATACGGCAAGAATTGTCACGGACACAATCTTGTCAATTCTTAAGGGAAAACCAATCAATAAGGTTAATTAAAATAGGCATAACCTATACAGCCGAAGCAGTTATATACGGGTCAATAAAATAATCTGAAATTATAAAAATTAAATCAGATTTCAAACAACCACATTAATCGGTTTTTCCTTTAAAATAGCCTCGATATTTCTAATAAATTCGTCTCCTAATCTTAAAGCAGATTCTTTTGTATTAAAACCAAGATGGGGTGTAGTTATAACATTAGGTAGTTTAGCAAATTTTACTATATCTAATGACGCCTTATCTGTTATAGGTTCGTTTACAAAAACATCTAAACCGGCACCGGCAATTTTTCTGTTTTTGAGGGTAAAAAATAAGGCTTGTTGATCGATTATTTCTCCTCGACTAGCATTGATTAAGTAAGCGGTTTTTTTCATTAAATTAATTCTTCTTTTATCAATAATATTTTTTGTTCTTTTTGTTAAAGGAATATTTAAACTGATAAAATCTGAGCTAGAAATTAATTTATCAATATCATCAGAAGACGATTTTGAATTAACATACTGGATATTCATTCCGATTGCTTTTCCTATTTTAGCAACATCTTTCCCGATTTTTCCGTAACCGATAATCCCCAATTTTTTACCTGAAAGCTCTACTCCTTGATAAGAATATGGTGATTTTTTCCAGTCACCTTTTCGTATCGATGTCTGCGCTTCAACAATATTTCTTACTAGACTAAACATTAAAGTAAAAACATGCTCAGCAACGGCATAAACATTATGGTTAGGACAGTTTATTACCTTAACTCCTTTTTTACTAGCATAATCAACATCGACGAAATTAATCCCAGTAGAAAGAGCAACAATATATTTTAATTTAGAAGCATTTTTGATAATATTTTCTGATACTTTAGGATACCATTTAAAAACAATTATCTCGGCCTCTTTTGTTCTTTTCATAAACTCTTCTTCGCTTTTAGGAAAGTTATTATAAAAAACTACTCCAAGTTTTTTTAATTGATTAACATGCCTATTAGAAAGAATTTCAATACATTCTGGAAGAACAATTTTCATATTAAAATGATATCATTTTTATTAAATTTTATATTTGGGATGATAAAGGCGATAAAAATTAGAATTACTCCTATTATGACGGATAATTCGGGAATTTCTTTGAAAAAACTATTAATAACTAAAGATATAATAAATTTAAGCCTTAAGCCTGTTAAAATAATCCTATGAAAAAAGCTTTAATTTTACATGCCTGGTACAGTAAGCCGGAAAGCAATTGGTATCCGTGGTTGAAAGGAAAAATGGAAGAAAAAGGCTATCAAGTTTTTTTGCCAAAAATTCCTACTTTTGATTCAAGTGGCCCACAGTTAATAACTTCAATGGATTTTATAGAAAAAAATTATTCAATAGATAAAGAAATGGTGATTATTGGCCATAGCCTTGGATGTTTATTGACATTAAGACTGGCAGAAAAGCACATGCTTAATAAAATAATTTTAATAGCCGGTTGGGATTTCAACGATTTAACCATGGAACACCAGTCGTTTTGGTCAAATAAAATTAATCATGATTTGATTATTAAAAATGTTAACGAAACTTACTGTGTAACATCAGACAACGATCCTTATATTACCTTGTTCCAGGTCCAGGAAATGAGTAAAAGATTAAAGGCAAAATGTATCCTTATAAAAAAAGGTGGACATTTTGCTAGTAAAGAAAAAACAAAACAGATTATTCAATTATTACCTCTGCTTTAATGAAATTCTCTAACAAACAAAAAGGAATTTTGGCATAATTCAGATGAATAAGCTAAAATAAGAATATGCTTAGAAGACTGGTGATATTCATGTTTATTTTAGTAATTGCGATTCCGTTGGTTTTTTATTTTTTTCAGTATTCCTCTCGAGCGTCTTCAATCAAAGCAAACATTGTTGTTGACATAAATAAAACTTCTGGTCCTTTTCCCGACCGCTGGAAGGCATTAGCCCAAGGTGGTGAAGAGTCAGGGGTGAGGATGTTGGAAAATGTTGTCTCCAAGGTTTCCGGACTTTATCCAAAATATATTCGCCTCGACCATATATATGATTTTTATGACGTAGTCTCAAGAGATTCATCTAACAATCTAAGCTTTGACTTTTCTAAATTAGATAAGACGGTCTGTGACATTTATAATACGGGAGCAAAACCATTCTTTTCTTTAGGCTATATGCCGCCTACGATGTCTGATGATGGATCACTAATAGGCAAGCCAAAAAATTGGAATGAGTGGACTTTTTTGGTCCAAAAGACCGTTGAGCATTACAGCAGTCGCGACGCGGTTTTACCTTGTGGAGCATTAGAGAATTTTTGGAAAACTGATATTTACTATGAAGTTTGGAATGAACCGGATTTAGAAAGTTTTGGTAAATGGTATTATGACGGCAAAAAAAACTATAATGAACTTTATTTTTACTCAGTTAAAGGCGCTCAACAAGCACAGAATGTCCTGCCTTTTAAAATTGGCGGTCCGGTGACAACGGCTTTATATAAAAATTGGATTCAAAAGTTTTTAGATTTTGTCACTGCCAATAACTTGAGAATAGATTTTATCAGCTGGCATCATTACTCAAAAAAAACTAATGACTATACTCAAGACATTATTAATTTGAATAAATGGTTAGGTGAAGATTCAAGATATGATCGATACGAAAATTTACCCAAAATAATTTCAGAGTGGGGTTACGACTCAGAAAAAAATCCAATTGCTGATACCAATGTTGGAGCTGCCCATACAGTTGCTTCTTTAAGAAATCTACTAAATGCCCGATTAGAATTAGCTTTTCTTTTTGAGATTAAAGACGGACCGAGTCTTTCTTGGGGAATTTTAACATATGATGGGCAGGAAAAACCTCGCTATAAAGCCCTAAAACTTTTAAATACTTTGGAAGGTAATCAACTAATAGTTAATGGAGAAGGAAGTAATGTCAGCGCCATTGCCAGTAAAACAAAAAAAGATAAAATTACCTTAATTCTAACCAACTATGATGAGTCTGGCCGGAACTATGAAGCCGTTCCAGTAGTTTTCAAAAATTTAGATGGAGCTAATTATAAACTGACAAAAAAATATTTAGATGGCCGGTCAGAGGTATCATTAAATCTTAAACCAGAGGCTGGTGAATTAAAATTAACCGGGGAAAAGTCAATAATCATGCCCGCCAACACAATCATTGAGCTGGAGTTGGTTAAAATAGAATGATTTATTTTTTCATAAAAATTGTTGGTAACGGGCTACTTTTAGCAGCTTCTTTAATTTGCATTAATCCTTCAGAAACAGTCTGATTAAGATACATAATTTTCCGGTAAAGAAAAAACTCACCAAGAAATAGAAGCAAAAAACTGCTTAAAACTACAATCAACATTGTCATCATGTGACCTCTAATATAGCGATTAATTTTTTGTTCCATAAATTTTAAACTAATAATAATAAGGTATAATAAATTTATGTTAGTTTCAATAGCACTTCGTTCAGTCATCGTTTACTTGTTTGTGATACTGGCGATTAGGCTTTTTGGTAAAAAAGAACTTACTCAACTTTCCGTCGTTGATTTAGTTTTTATTTTATTGATAAGTAACTCATTACAAGCGGCCATGGTTGGAACCAACACAACTTTAGTT
>Ga0265292_1002965_pt1 | contig 10987 bp, 10 predicted proteins | sample Munlanlewell296A_FD_189080 | JGI IMG/M metagenome (GOLD analysis project Ga0265292, IMG submission 189080) | Leachate microbial communities from a municipal landfill in Southern Ontario, Canada - Leachate well 296A | ecosystem: Engineered > Solid waste > Landfill > Unclassified | place: Canada... | reverse complement strand
AAACGCTACAACGACATTAAGAAATATTAGTACAGGAGTAGATTACAAAGCACATTGTTCTACATCTACAAATGTAAAAATGGGAGGGGAGATTATTAGGGAGATATAATATTAAATAGTATTAAAACTAAAAGCTGGATTTTGGCGGAGCCAAAATCCAGCTTTTAGTTTTAAGTAACTTGGTTAGGTTCCAAAAATACTAAATATTTATATCTGCCCGTGGTGCAATAATATTGCAGGCGGGCTCTATACTTATACTAATTAACCGTGATATAATTATCCGTAATTATGCAACTTGATAGCAAACAAACAAAAGAATTTTTGATAGATGCGGGACTTGTTACTCGTTCTGAATATGATGAGATAGAAACAGACCAAAAAAGAAATGGTAAAAAAGAGACCGCGGAGAAAGTCTTGGTGAGTAAGGGTAAAATTTCAGAAGATGATTTACGTAGAGCCCAAGCATATGTATATGGTATTCCTTTTGTTGATTTAAAAAATCAAAAAGTTGATTTTACTGTCTTATCTCTTATCCCAGAACCAATAGCAAGGAAAAACAATATTATAGCTTTTAGAAAAAATATTGATTCTCTCGAAGTGGCTATGCTTGATACAGAAGATTTAGGTTCAATTGAATTTATAAAGAAAAAAGTTGGTCTAAAAATATTGCCACGTCTTACAGATACGGAATCTATTAAGAGCGCAATTTTACAATATCAAAAAAGCTTAAAAGCAGAGTTTGGTGATTTAATCCAAAAAGATGTTGCAGCCCTCAAGGGGATAGACGCTCTTCAAACAGGAGGAGGATCGGAGGGGGATTCTTTAAAAAAACTTGCAGAGGATTTACCAGTTGTTCGTATCATAGATACACTTCTTAAACATGCAGTTTTACAAAATGCATCTGATATTCATATGGAATGCATGGAAAAAGAAATGCTCGTGCGATATAGAATAGATGGGCTTTTGCACGATGCAATGATTTTGCCAAAAAATGCTTCCACAAGTATCACTGCTAGAATAAAAGTTCTTGCCAATTTAAAATTGGATGAAAAACGCTTACCACAAGATGGAAGATTTAAAATTGATATAAACAATGAAGCGGTGTCTTTTAGAGTTTCAATCATCCCTACTTATTTCGGAGAAAAGACCGTCATGAGACTTTTGAGGGAGGGTGGAGGAGGATATACACTTGAATCTATGGGCTTCCATGGAGAGACATTAGAAAGAATTCATGAAGCTACAAAACAAACAAACGGTATGATACTTACAACTGGTCCGACTGGTTCTGGTAAGACAACTACTCTTTATTCTATTTTAGATCTTTTGAATACTCCAGACGTAAATATTTCTACAATCGAAGATCCTATTGAGTATCAAATGCCAAGAATAAATCAGACTCAAGTCAAGCCGGAAATTGGTTTTACTTTTGCAAATGGTCTCAGGTCTCTTGTTCGTCAGGATCCAGATATTATAATGGTGGGAGAAATCCGTGATACTGAAACAGCGTCTCTTGCTGTGAACGCTGCACTTACTGGACACTTGGTACTTTCTACCTTACATACCAATAGCGCTGCTGGAGCGGTACCCAGACTTCTTGATATGAAGATAGAGCCTTTCCTTCTTGTATCAACTATTAATATTGTGATGGCACAAAGACTTGTAAGAAGACTTTGCAAAACAAAAGAAAAATATTTATTATCCAAGGCGGAAATGTCGGTATTGTCTAAGGTGGTTGATATGGATAGTGTCCTCACATTATTAAAAAAAGAAAGAGTTGTTGGAGAAAAAGATACATGGGAAAAAATTTATTTTTATAAACCAAAAGAATCTTTAGAATCAAAAGATGGTTTTTCTGGAAGAATAGGAATTCACGAAGCGCTTAAAATGACCTCAACTATTAAAGAAATAATTATGAGGGGTGGTACATCTGAGGAAATAGAAAATCAGGCGAAAAAAGAAGGTATGATATCTATGATTGAAGACGGAATATTTAAATGTGTTTCCGGGTACACGACACTTGAGGAAGTTTTGAGGGTGGTTTCTGAGTAATTTTTGAATATAATGAAATTTAAATTTAAAGCTATAAAAAAAGATGGCGGAAAATATGAAGGTATAAAGGAATCTCAAGATAAGTTCTCTTTATATACAGAACTTAAAACAGAAGGAGACACGTTGATTACGGCAGAAGAAATACGAAAAGGTGCACCCGTTTTTTCGAAGATATCTTCTTTTATAGACAGAGTACCTATGATTCAAAGAATAATTTTTGCTAAGAATCTGGGTTCTATGATAGAAGCCGGGTTGCCTCTTGCCAGAGCTTTAGCTGTTTTAGAAAAGCAGGTTAAAAATAGAAAATTAAAAAGCGTAATAGTTTCTATTACTGAAGACATAAGAAAGGGTAGAACATTGAGTGAAGCGCTTAAGGTTTATCCAGAAACTTTTTCAAATCTTTTTATATCTATGGTCAAAGCTGGAGAGGAAAGCGGAAAGCTTGCAGAATCACTCAAAATCGTCGCAGCCCAAATGGACGGAACATACAAACTCAAGCAAAAGGTTAAAGGAGCGATGATGTATCCAGCCGTTATCCTTACGATTATGGTCGTAATAGGTATTCTTATGCTTGTCTTGGTTGTCCCCAGTGTCACCGCTACTTTTAAAGATTTAAAAATCCAATTACCACTTCTTACCAGGATTCTTATTGGTGCTAGTGACTTTTTGAAAAATAATACTTTACTAGCTTTTGGATCAATTGTTGTTTTGGTCATCGCTATTTACACTGCTTCTATTTCTAAAAAAGGAAAAAGATTTTTTGATGGGCTTTTTATGAAGTTACCTGTAATAGGCGAACTCGTAAGAGAGACGAATTCTGCTAGAACAGCAAGGACTATTTCTTCGCTTCTTTCTTCTGGTGTTCCTTTTGCACAAGCAATAAGTATTACTGGGAGTGTTGTTCAGAATTCTTTTTTTAAAGATGTTTTAACAGAAGCCAGAGAGAAAGTTGAAAAAGGAGAGACCATATCTAGTGTTTTTCTAGCAAGAACAAATATTTTTCCAGTTTTTATTGGAGAGATGATGGGTGTTGGGGAGGAGACAGGAAGACTCCCCGGTATGCTTATGGAAGTTGCTACGTTTTACGAAAATTCAGTTGATCAAAAGACAAAAGATCTTTCAACTATTATCGAGCCAGTGCTTATGGTGATTATTGGAACAGCGGTAGGGTTCTTTGCTCTCGCTATGATTACACCTATATATTCCCTAATGGACACTATATAAAATGAGGTTTGAAAGTTTTAAAAAAGGATTTTCTTTGTTAGAAATCATTATAGTTATTGGAATTTTTGCAGTTCTAATCTCCGTTGCTTCGACTTCTTTGTTTAATGTAAATAAAAATCAGGGGTTTGAAGTGAATACTTTAAACGTGATTTCAATTTTTAATGAAGTAAGATCTTTGGCGATGTCGTCTCAAGACTTTTCAAATTACGGTGTGCATTTAACCACGACTTCTATCACTTCCTTTGAAGGTGATAGTTTCGATATTGGTATAAATAAAAAAGAATATTTAATTCCTAGTATTGCTATTTTTTCTTATAATATTTTTCCTACTTCAAATGATATCATTTTCAATAAGGTTACAGGAGAGACAAACGCGACAGGAACACTTACTCTAGCTTCTACTCAAGATACGAGTAAAGAAGACATTTTAAATTTATATAAAACTGGAGTATTAGAAATACAAAAATGATAAAACATAATTATATAAAAATATTTTTTAAGCAGAAATTTACCGCCGGGTTTTCCCTTGTAGAAGTTTTAGTTTCCGTATTTATATTCACAGTAATCTTAAGCATTCTTATTGGTGCGAACAATCTTTATCTATCAGGTGCCGACGCAAATCTTAAGCTTACGAAGGCAACATATCTGGCAGAAGAGGGAATAGAGGCACTTAAAATAATCCGAGATACAAGCTGGACAGATTTTTATAATATTCCAGCAGATTATGATCATCTTTATTTTTCTTATGAATCCGCATCTAGTACATGGAAGGCGACAACAACCGATATAAAAATAGACTCATTTAGCAGAAGTTTTATTTTGAGCGATGTTTATAGGGACTCAAACAATATTATTGTGCAGAATGGTGGTACTGTTGATCCGAATACAAAGGAAGCGACGGTGTCTATCTCTTGGATAAAAAGAAATGGTGAGTCGATTACAAAATCTATGTCGGCTTACATTGCCAATATAATATAAATTATATGAGTTATATATTCAGTAAAAAAGGTGTTAAGAAAAATATAATAGAAGGTTTTGCTCTGGCAGAAATGATAATTTATATCGCTATTATGTCTGTTATTTCTGTAGTTATAGTAAGTGTTGTATTGACGGTACTTAAATCAAACACTCAATCTTATACTTATAATAATATTAAAAATTCTGCTATATCTGTTTTAGAGAAAATAGATAGAGAAACAAAGCAAGCCTATAATATTAATTCTGCACAGGATGGACTTTTAGTGTTGGACTCCAAAAAAACAGACGGTAGCGATAGACAAATTAGAATTTATTTAGATACAGGAATCTTAAAGGTAGATGAAGATGACGTTTATATTGGACCACTTACAATTAGCGGCACAATTGTTTCTAGTATTACATTTCAAAAAATAGATACGGGAAATTCACAGGCAGTAAAAATAGAGATGACAATAGAGGGTAGGGAAGATACTTTTATAAAAAGTGAAACTTTTTATTCCACTATTATCTTAAGAGGTTCTTATTAATATGTTTTTACATAAACAAAAAAGAATAAATCTACAGAAAGGTGCTGTGATGCTCCTGACCTCTTTACTTTTTATGTCCTTTGCGTTGGTTATTTCTTTTGGTTTAGCAAACCCAATAATAAAACAGTCGAAAATCTCGGTTAATCTTTGGGGATCAAAAGAAAGTTATTATCTTTCAGAATCTGGTATGGAGGACGTACTTTATCGGGTAAAAAATAATATGACAGTTGGTACAAACGAAACATTAGTAATGAATGACTATAGTACTGTGACCGGTATTGTTCCTGTTTTAGGCGGAAAAGTTTTGACATCAATTTCAAATTCAAAAGGGTATATTAAGAAAATTGAAACAAAAATTAAAAAAGGAGCCGGGGTATCTTTCTTCTACGGAATATTGGCGGGTGAAGGGGGGCTCTCTTTTAGTGGTGGCTCAAAAGTTCTTGGTAATGTTTATTCAAACGGTCCTATTACAGGGAGTTCGACTTGCTATATAACAGGGTCTGCAGTATCTGCAAATAGTGCAAGTTTATCTTTGGATCAAGTAAATTCTGGTGCAGTTCCCCCAGTGAGTTCTGTTACTTTTGGTGAAGCATCTGCATCCGAAGATTTTGCGCAGAGTTTTAAGATTTCTTCATCAACAAATATATCTTCAATTAGTATTTATATTAAAAAATATGGTTTGCCGAACAATATAACTTTAAGAATAGTAAAGGATTCGTCCGGATCACCGAGTAATAATGATAATGATGTTTTGGCCAGTGCTTCAATAACTTCTTCCTCCGTGACAACAAACTACGGTTGGGTAGAGGGTCTTTTACCATCAAATACTAATTTAACCGAGAACGTTTCTTACTGGCTTGTTTTAGATACTAGTTATAATAGTAACAACTATTATACTATTGGAACTAATCTTGATAATTCTTATCTTAACGGAACTTCAAAAAATGGTAGATATAAAAATAGTTGGACAAATACCAGCTCGGATAGTTATTTTAAAATATATATCGGTGGTTCATTCGGAAAAATTTCTGGAGAGAGCGCTGGAGGTAAATTGAGAGTAGGTACCATCGGGACAGGGGATGCCTACGCCAATAATATTTTATATACTGATGCCACAGGAGTAATAAAATGTCAGGTAGGTATTTCCAATAATAAAAATTGTACCACTTCATACCCCGATCCATCTCCTAGTATCTTGCCTATTTCTGATGATAATATTACAGAGTGGAAAGACACAGCTACTTTAGGCGGAACGATAAATGGAAACTATTATGTTGATGATTCCGATCGTCTTTCACTTGGTCCTAAAAAAATAAATGGTAATCTAACCGTTTCAAATAGCGGTGTATTAACATTAACTGGTACATTATATGTAACAGGGAATATTACTATAAATGGAAGTGGGGAAATTAAGCTTGATTCCAATTATTTTGGGGATAGCGGAATAATCGTCTCAGACGGTATTGTACAAATAACAAATAGTGGAAAAGCAAACGGATCTGGTCAAACCGGTAGTTATCTTTTGATTGCGACAACAAATAGTTGTAGAGGCGGTTCATCTTGTGGTGGAAATAACGCAATAAGAATTAGTGGCGCCGGTGGCGCAGTTATGCTTAACGCTCAGAAAGGATCTTTATACATTTCTGGTAGTGGGGAAGTAAATGAAGCAACAGCGTACAATATAGTTATGGATGGTGAAGCAACATTGAGTTATGAAAGTGGAGTAATAGACTCAAATTTTGTGAGTGGCCCATCAGGTGGGTTTGATATAACAGGTTGGAGTGAGCTTCAAAACTAGTATTTTTAAAAACTAGCTTTTGTGCTATTATAAAAATAATTATGGACAAAAACGCAGACTCAAAATTTGTTATAAATATAACAGCGGGCTCATTTTTTAAAGCTATTTTAATAATACTAGGGCTTTACTTTCTATTTTTTATTAAGGATTTGGTTTTGGTAGTTTTGACTGCAGTGGTTATTGCTTCAAGCATTGAACCATTAATAATTTTCTTTAAGAAATACAAGATTTCTAGATTACCAGCAGCTATTATTACTTATGTCGGTTTTTTCGGGATTTTTGCCGGACTATTTTATTTCTTTGTTCCTGCTGTATTAAATGAAGCATCAAGCTTTCTTTCTACTGTTCCAAAATATTTACAGACCACCACCCTTTGGGATCCGCTTAACGTAAGTAAAGAAAATGTAACAAAGTCTCAACAAGTAGTGCAAGGTATATCAGAGGGTATAAATAATCCAAGGCAATTTGTGACAGATATTTCTAGCAGCCAAATAAGTACATTGAAAGCAAACGGTTTTGGATTAAAAGATTTGGTAGAAAGTGTCCAAAGTATTGCATCAAATGTATCCGATGGTTTTATAAAAATAGTTAGTACTGTGTTCGGTGGTATATTCTCATTTATACTTATTGTAGTTTTATCATTTTACCTCGCAGTACAAGAAGATGGTGTGGCAAAGTTTTTGGGTTTGATTTCTCCAGTTAGTCGTGAGAAATACATTGTAGATTTATGGAAAAGATCCCAAAGAAAAATAGGACAGTGGATGCAGGGTCAGCTTCTGCTTATGATTTTAGTTGGAGTTTTAACATATCTTGGTCTTATGATTCTTGGTGTTAAAAATGCGATTCTTCTCGCTGTCTTAGCTGGACTGCTAGAGGTTATACCGCTTTTTGGACCAGTTCTTTCTGCTATTCCAGCTATACTTACAGGTTTCGTGGACGGTGGGCTTACCGCAGTATTCTTAATCGCAGGTCTCTATCTGATCGTTCAACAGTTTGAAAACCACCTCATTTATCCTTTAGTTGTGAAAAAGATTATTGGTATTTCTCCAATTATAGTTATTCTTGGTGTTATTATTGGCGCCAAGCTTGCAGGTTTCTTGGGTATAGTCCTTTCTGTGCCGATGATTTCTGTAGTTATGGAATTTGTAGAAGATATCCAGAAACAAAAAAGTATTTTCTGGCAAAAGGCCAACGAAGTAAAAAATATTTAGATGACAGACACGAATAAAATAAAAAACTTTTATATAACGACTACATTGCCGTATGTGAATTCAAACCCACACATGGGGCATGCTTTGGAATTTGTCCGCGCAGACGTTATCGCCAGATACAAAAAGCTTTTAGGCTTCGAAGTATTTTTCAATACAGGTACGGATGAGCATGGACAAAAAATCTATAGTAAGGCGATAGAGGTTGGCCAAACACCGAAAGAATACACAGATTTCTATGCTGGTAAATTTAAATCTATACTAAAACTTTTAGGAATGAGTGAAAACATAAATTTTATAAGAACCACAGACGAACACCACATAAAAGCAGCACGAGAATTTTGGAAAACCTGCGATAAGAATGGTTTTATATATAAGAAGAATTACAAAATAAAATATTGTGTTGGTTGTGAGTTGGAAAAATCTGATTCTGAGCTCGTAGAAGGTAAGTGTCCTGATCATCCGAATCAAGAGCTTGAGATCATCGACGAAGAAAATTATTTCTTTAAGTTTTCTGCTTTTCAAGATAAACTTTTGAAATTTTATGAAGAAAATCCAAAATTTGTAATTCCTGATTTCAGATTTAATGAAATAAAAGCTTTTGTGAAAAGAGGTTTATCTGATTTTAGTATTTCAAGATTGAAGACCAAGATGCCTTGGGGAATAGAAGTGCCGGGAGATCCAAATCAGGTGATGTATGTTTGGTTTGATGCTCTTGTGAATTATATCTCTGCTATTGGTTGGCCAGATGATTTAGAGAAATTCAATAAGTGGCATGTAGAAACGGGTGGAACAGTACAATATTGTGGGAAAGATAATCTCAGACAACAATCTGCAATGTGGCAATCAATGCTTATGGCGGCAAATTTACCGAACTCAAAAACCGTCGTGATCGATGGGTTTGTTACTGGTGCCGGAGGAATCAAAATGAGTAAATCAATTGGTAATATTGTAGATCCTGTAGAGCTCGTGAATGATTTTGGTACAGATGCTTTGAGATATTATGTGCTTAGAGAAATACACCCTTTTGAAGATACTCCTTGCACAAAAGAAATGTTTAAAGATTCTTACAATGCAAACCTTGCAAACGGTCTAGGGAATCTCGTGAGTAGGGTAATGACAATGGCACAGAATAATCTATCCGAACCAGTTGGTGTTGAGGAAGTTACTTTGTCAGAAGAATTTAAAATAGAGTTTGAGAAATATAATCTCCAGGAAGCCATGAATATTGTTTGGAGAAAGGTGGGCGAGCTTGATGCAAAAATTCAATCAACTCAGCCATTTAAGCTGATTAAAACAGAAAAAGAAAAAGCTATAGAAATAATAAAAGAACTGGTTTCTAGTGTTTATGAAATCGCTGTTTATTTGGAAGTAATTCTTCCCGATACATCAGAAAAAATTAAAAAATTAGTGAAAGAAAATAAAAAACCAGAGGTGCCTCTATTTATTCGTAAAGACTAAGATGAGTTTTGAAAATCCAAATCAATTAGAAAAAACTACTTTTTCAAAAATAAACTTTGAGAGTGGATCTGAGGATGCTGTACCAGAAGATTTTAAAGATAACCCATTTGATTATGTTAAATCTTTTGGTGTAAATATTAAAAATGGAGAAAGGAAGATTGATGATGTTGGTGCAGTCAGAGAAGATCCTAATGCGGTTAAGCTTTTGCCAAAATGGCAATTTAGAGAATCAGAATTTATTCCAGTTGCTAAAATAATTAATCTATTAAAAGGAGAAGTTGGTAATTCGGAGGATCCTTTTTATGAGTATAATATTATTAGACACATAAGATCCCTTGGTTTACCTGCTCCAGAGCCAATATTATCAGTAGAAAAAGATGGCGAATACATGTTTTTAACCAAAAAAGTTTCTGGTATAAATTGGTATGAAAGAGATTTATTGAAATTAGACGAAAAAGGATGGACAGAAGAAGATATCGCGGGTTTTTTAAGACAAGCACAAATTAAAATGGAAGAACTGGCAAAAACTTTTGAAGCACAAGGGATTATACGTTCGTGGAAATTAAAAGATATGGTGTTTGAAATCGATTTAGATAAAAAAACTATAATTTCAGTTGTTCCTACAGATTTCGAGCGAACCAGGATTAAAAAATAATGGAAATAAAATATTTTGATATTCATTCTCATATTGGTTTTGATGATTATGGTGGTGATATAAAAGATGTGATAAAAAGAATGCACGAAAATGGCGTGGCGACTATTACTATTGGCACTGGCTTAGAAAGTTCAAAGGAAGCTGTGAGAATTGCCGAGGCGAATGAAAATATTTGGGCTTGTATTGGCGCACACCCAGATGATAATTCTGATGAAATCTTTGACGAAAACGAATATGGTAAATTGGTAAAAAGCCCAAAGGTGGTGGCGATAGGAGAGTGCGGTCTAGATTACTCTAGAATATCGAATTTAGAATCTGTAATTTTGGAGGAAATAAAAAATAAACAAAAAAAAGAGTTTGAAAAACAGATTGATTTTGCACTTAAATTTGATAAACCCCTCATGTTACACATAAGGGACGCAAAAAAGGTTATTGGTGAATCTGCCTATGACGACGCTTACGATATCCTATATTCCAAATTCAAAATTTCAAGTTCTACTCCGAGAGGGAATTTACATTTTTTTACTTCTAATATCATAAATGCAAAAAGATTTATTGATCTAGGTTTTACTGTTTCTTTCCCAGGTCTTATTACTTACGTGAGAGATTTTGATAAAATTATAAAAAATATTCCACTTGATAAAATACACGCTGAGACGGATGCTCCATATGTTGCACCAGTTCCACACAGGGGAGAGAGAAATGAGCCTTCTTATGTAATAGAAATGTATAAAAAGATAGCGGAAATTAGAGGGGAAGATTTTGAAAAAGTTCGTTTACAATTACTTGAAAATGCTAAGACGGTGTTCAGTATCACCGTGTAGTGTTTATAGTCGATGGTTTTCGCCGAAGGTGAAACCTATTTCTAACCATTTATATTCTTGCTCCCCATCTTCTAAAAAGCTATAATATCCCCAATGACCTCCAAATCTAAAACTTCCATAATTACTGTATTAATCTCTCTTTCAGCATTAGCTGGTATAGTCTTCGCCACCTCCAAACTCTCCCCAAACTCTACCCCTTCTTCCTCATACCACTCCCTAAACGACATATACAATCTAATAGTAAACGACACAACCAAATCAAC
>Ga0265292_1002964_pt1 | contig 10992 bp, 11 predicted proteins | sample Munlanlewell296A_FD_189080 | JGI IMG/M metagenome (GOLD analysis project Ga0265292, IMG submission 189080) | Leachate microbial communities from a municipal landfill in Southern Ontario, Canada - Leachate well 296A | ecosystem: Engineered > Solid waste > Landfill > Unclassified | place: Canada... | reverse complement strand
TCGCGGGCATCTACGGCACGTCCTCGACCTTCTTCCTCGCGGCGGCCCTGCTGGCCGTGGCATTCGTCCCGTGTCTAAAGATAACGGAGACGAAGACGGCTGGGACCGTAGCGGTCCACTAAAACGAGATTCTAAAAGATTACCGTGCGGGCTTCTGTACCTTCCCGACAACCAAGAGGTGGAGGGGCACGCCGTTCACGGCGCTGACCTTGTAGCGGACGCCGGGGATGTCGCCCATCGAGCGACTGCGGGGCCCGCTGATCCCCTCGATCGTGACCTCGTCGTGCTCGTCGACGAAGTTCAGGGCGCCGTCGCCCGGCAGGAAGGCCGTGGCGAGTCGACCGTTCTTTATGATCTGGATGCGAACACACTTGCGGATGGCGGAGTTGGGCTGCTTGGACTCTACGCCCACCTTCTGGAGCACGATGCCCCTACCCATGGGAGCGCCCATGAGGAGATCCTTCTTCTCAGTTCTGCGCTTCAGGCGGAGGACGTAGTCCTTGCTCTTGTACCGCATAGCCCTCCTGTTATTTTTTAGCCTGCGGGCAGAGAACATTCCGTTAGTCAAGCGATTCTCCACCTTCCGGTGTCGGCTGACATGTTTAAACTTTACGCATCCCCGGGGGTGGCTGCGGGAGGCAGGCATCTACGCCGAAACCCCGAGGATCAGTATGGTTTATAGATGTGAACCGAACCTTTTTATCCACCATCCAAGTCGGATTGAGTAGGAGATTAGAGAAATGAGCGGAAAAGAGAAGCCACACATTAACCTGATCATCATCGGACACGTTGATCACGGTAAGAGCACGAGCATCGGCCACCTGTTCTACGACGCCGGCGCGATCGACGAGAAGTACGCGAAGGACATGGAGGCCGAGTCCAAGGCCATGGGCAAGGAGTCCTTCAAATACGCATGGCTCCTCGACAGGCTCAAGGAGGAGCGCGAGCGCGGCATCACCATCGACCTCGCCTTCTACAAGCTGGAGACCCATAAGAACTTCTTCACCGTCATCGACAGCCCCGGCCACCGCGACTTCGTAAAGAACATGGTCACGGGCGCCAGCCAGGCAGACGGAGCTATCCTCCTCATCTCCGCCAAGAAGGGCGAGTACGAGTCAGGAACCAACCCCGGAGGCCAGACGCGCGAGCACGCCTTCCTCGCCAAGACCCTGGGCGTCAACCAAGTCGTCGTCGCCATCAACAAGATGGACGACCCCACCGTCGCCTGGAGCGAGCAGCGCTACCAGGAGGTCAAGGACGGCATCACGCGCCTCCTCCAGATGGTCGGCTACGACACGAGCAAGACAAACTTCGTCCCCACCAGCGGCTGGGGCGGCGACAACCTCGTCAAGAAGAGCGCCAACATGCCCTGGTACAAGGGCCCGACACTCCTCGAGGCGCTCGACACATTCGTCATGCCACCCAAGTCGACCGACAAGCCCCTCAGGATCCCCGTACAGGAGATCTACACGATCAGGGGCGTGGGCACTACCCCGGTCGGCAAGGTCGAGACGGGCACGCTGAAGGTCAACGACGACATCGTCTTCATGCCGAGCGGCGAGAAGGGCAAGGTCAACAGCATCGAGACCCACTACACGCGCCTGGAGCAGGCCGGCCCAGGAGACAACATCGGCTTCAACGTCAAGGGCGTCGACCGCGAAAAGATAAAGCGCGGCGAGGTCGCAAGCCACACCAACACCCCCTGCAAGGTCGCCAAGGCATTCAAGGGCAGGATCTTCATCATCCACCACCCCACCGCAGTCGGCCCAGGCTACACGCCCGTGCTGCACATCCACACCGCCCAGGTCGCGGTCAAGTTCGAGGCCATCGAGGCCAAGCTCGACCCCAGGACGGGACAGGTCGTGGAGCAGAACCCCACATACCTCAGGACGGGAGAGGCGGCGATCGTAAAGTTCATCCCTCTCCAGCCAATCGCCATCGAGGCCTTCAAGGACTTCCCGCAGCTCGGCAGGTTCGCCCTGCGCGACATGGGCACGACCATCGGCGCCGGCATCGTCCTAGAAGTCGAGAGCTAAACGCTCTCACCCCCTTTTTCGATACATTTAAGTTCTCGGCAATCTGACAAGACGGGGAACGGGTATGGCGCGGCGCGCACGTATCAAACTCACAAGCACCGACACCGTGAAGCTCGAGGGTGTCTGCGACGAGATCAGGGACATCGCACAGAAGATCGGCGTGAAGCTCGTCGGTCCAATCCCACTGCCCACGAAGAAGCTCCTGGTCCCCACCCGGAGGACCCCCTGCGGCGACGGCAGCAAGACCTGGGACAAGTACGAGATGCGCGTCCACAAGAGGCTCATCGAGATCGACGCCCGCGACCGCGTGATGCGCAGCATCATGCGCATAAGGGTGCCCAACGAAGTCTACATCGAGATGGAGATTAAGTGAGTACTGGGTTACCCCCGGTTCTCACGATCTGATTATTTTAAAATAGTTTAATCTCTACCCAATAACACGCAAGTTTTTTCATCAACTGAAGACAACCCTTCTTCGGGGGTCAACTGCCTGCGTCCAATCGATTGCTCAGACAATCGCCCCCGTCATTACTCTAGTAAAGACGGGCTAAAGGGAATGGTTCTTAGTTTCACATTACTAGTCCTCGTGTTACATATAGGAACCCCATTTGTAAATGGGACAATTACGGAGTACACGGTCGATGTGGAGGACGTGGATCAAATAGCAATATCCCCCGACGGTCAGTACATAGTGGCCGTCGTCGAGCAAAGAAGTGTATACGCCCTCAGCTCCGCTGGCGACTTCCTCTGGTCTAAGAGCTTCTCGTCGTGGGTCGACGCGGTCTCGATCTCGGGAGGAGACCACGCAATCCTCGTTGCCTCGGGGGGAGATCTCTTCCTCCTCGACTCGGGCGGCAGTCAGATCTGGAAAAAGACGTTCAACGACGTCTCAGACGCCGCCGTATCGGGAAACGGGGCCTATATCGTGGTCGTGGCCACAGACTCCTCATTCAAGAACATGGTCCAAGTGCTAGATCGAGACGGGAACACCCTATCCCAGTCAACCGTCGCCTCAGGCGAGCTGCACCTTAGTGTCTCGTCAGATGCAGCCTACATCGCCGTGGGGTCCTCCATGGACGCCATGTTGTTGAATAGGCAGTGCCAACAGTTTTGGAGCAAGAAGACTGACTTCTCAATAGGATCGATCGCCGTCTCCTCCGGCGGCAATGTCGCTGTAGAGGCATCATCTGTTAGCCTATTCGACAGCTCTGGTGCACTCCTTTGGGGAGGCGAGTCCTGGACACGCCCCTCCAACGGTGTCTCCATCTCAGGAGACGGAAAATATGTGGCAGCCTCAATCAGCGACGAAATAACCCTCCTCGACTCTGAGGGAAGGATAGCCTGGGGCCACAAAGTCGGGGACAATCTGATGCTGGAAGACGTAGCAATTTCATCGGACGGTATGATGGTTGTGGCGGCTGCCAGGAGCTTCGTCGTGCCGGGGCAGGGGATGATTTACATCCTCGACAACCCGCCGGGAACAGACGTGATCAAGAAGCCCTCGATCCTGCGAAGCAGGCTCGATTGTTACGCCGATTCATCCTTCTCACAGATTGGTAGAACAGTCAAGGTCTTCGGCTCTATCACGCCCCCCGCAGCCTCAGCCGAGATCAAGCTAGAATATGCGAGGCCAAGCGGCGAGAGCATGACGAGAACCGTATCCACGAACACGTACGGCTCGTACTCCGACTCCCTCACAACCGACCAGATCGGGACATGGAGGGTAAACGCAACGTTCGCCGGTTCGAACAGCCTCAAACCCTCCAACGCATCGACTCGGTTCTACGTGGAGGTCGTGGGAGAGAGGGCAAACGCGCCACCGTACCAACCCAACGGCACAATAGCCATGAACCTGGGGGAGAGGCGATTCTTCAAGACGCCGAAGAGCGGAATGCCCTTCTACAAATACAACCTCTTGGAGGCCCCACCATCGGTCGAGTACTCCGGCAGCTACACGCAGGTGTTCGGCGGCACGGACCCCGACTACATAGGCTCGACTATCAAGGTGATGCCGTGGGCGACGCCGGGCACGTACAAGATCAGGACCGAGTGGGGGTGGAGCGGCAGCCCCATAGTCACAGGCACATTCACCTACACCTACCAACTCGACTTCAACATCGAGGTGAAGCCCCCGCAGACGAAGTATGTGACGGATATAACAATCACCACCGAGGGAAAGGGAGACACATTCAACGCGACCGGGGCCACGTACATAAAGATCAACGGCTACGACGCGCCCCTACCCGGGCAGACTATCACACTAACCTACACAAGGCCGAACGGACAGGAAATTAAGAAGACCATAACCACAAACAAGGACGGCACGTTCAACGACAAGATCAGAACCGATGCCGGAGGAGACTGGAAGGTCAAGGCCACGTTCGGGGGAAGCGCTGTCCTAGAATCGTCATCGAGCATGGAGGCCACCTTCAAGGCCGAGGCTACATCGCCACTCTCTCAGATACCCCTCCCGTGGGAATCGGTGTTAGTCGGTCTGCTGCTTTGCTTCATCATTCTAACACGCGCACGAACGAGTCACGAGCGCGAATCCGAGCCTGAAAGCTCCTGGCTGAGCTGCGCCACCAGCATCATGGAGCGCATCCCCATCCGCGTCAGGACGTAGTCCTTGGACTCGAACTGCTTTAGGTGCCCCGAGTCCACCAGCTTCCGGATATGGTATAGAAGCTGACCCCCCTTCAGGCCGGTCACGCTGACGAAGTCGCTGAACCTATTCTCCCCCCTGAACACGCTCTTCAGGATCATGAGCCGCGTCTTGTTACTCAGCGGGTCGAGAAGCCTCTCCGCCGCCCTCACGGGGTCTAGACCCTCCACCGTGGCCCTCCCCTGCTCCAAAGTTAAGGCGGGCGAGCCTATCGAGCGAAGCTGGGTCAGGAGCCTCTCGCTCGAGGCGAGGACGTCGAGCTCGTTCTGGATGCAGACGACGCAGCCTTTCCTGCCCTGCTCCTCCATCCCCGTCTTGAATTGCCTCATGTTCTCCTGCACCTGTTTCAGCTCCGTGTAGGAGTCGTCGAATCTGCCCGTCTTGAGGAGGTTTGTGAAGCGTTGCTGGTGCTGGGTGAGCGTCGCCTTACAGGCCGATTCCTCCAGGCCCCTGTCGCACTTGAGGTTGCGGACCGCGTCCGAGGACACGTCCACGAGGTAGTCGGTTATCGTGTGGTTGTAGTTCAGGCTGACCTGCTTGGTCACCTCCCCCTCGATGGCTTCGAGGCGCTGCCTCGTCTCCACCCGGAACTTCCCCAGCTCCTTGCGAAGCTCCTCTATCTCCCCGTCCAGCCTCATATAGTTATGAAAATAACCCTCTAGGTTATATTCATTTATACAATTATTTATTCGACGCGAGCATTCAGTGAAGGGAACCCGAAACATGGCGCATAAACGACCGGGATACAGGTTCGAGGACGACTGGGAGCCCGAGTGGGCAGATAATAACGCGAAGAGCACGGCGGCGGGCATCGCGCTGCCGGTCTACGAGGAGATCAAGCTAAACAACACGGTGCTCAACCTCGAAAGCGTAAAGCGATACCTGGAGAAGGCTCGCAAGATCGCCATACAGGATTGCCCCTGCCGCACGAAGCTCCACCACTGCGACGCTCCCCGGGACGTCTGCGTGCAGCTGAACGACGCGGCCGAGAGGGGAATAGCCCGGGGGACGTCTAGGGAGGTGACCATCGAGGAGGCACTCGAAGCCGTAACGAGGGCGCACGAGGCCGGGCTCGTCCCCATGGCCTACATACGCACGGACACCCCCAAGCCCGAGGGCGTAAACTACGTCTGCAACTGCTGCTCCTGCTGCTGCAGCATCCTCGGCGCCACCCTGCGATTCGGCATGGCGCCCCACATCCTCAAGTCGATCGCCACCACCATGACCGACGAGTCGAAGTGCGTATCATGCGGAAAATGCGAGGATCGCTGCCACTTCGGCGCGAGAAAAGTGGTGAACGGGAAGCTCGAATACGACAAGGACCTGTGCTTCGGGTGCGGACTCTGCGTAAGCACCTGTCCTACGAAGGCGATATCATTAATTCAGCTAATTTGATCGGTCCAAATTACTGTAGATGGGGATATGGGTGCTCCACATGCGGCTATCGCCGCCGTTTTCTGACCCATCTAGGGCAACTGTTTTTAACGACCTTCGTTTAACGGTTATTCCTTCCAAGGAAGAGTGCAACATGGGAAAGCGTGTCCTGGTCGCCCTAGGCGGAAACGCCATCAAGCAGCCCGACGAGAAAGGGACCTTCGAGGAGCAGATGAAGAACGTCGAGACCGCCTGCGTGCAGATCGCCCAGCTCGTGAGGCGCGGCTACGACCTCGTTATCACACACGGCAACGGGCCGCAGGTGGGCAACCTCTCCATCCAGCAGGAGGCGGCCGTGGACCAGGTCCCATCCCAGCCCCTCGTCGTCCTCGGGGCGATGACGCAGGGCCAGATAGGCTACATGATGCAGCAGCATCTGCACAACATCCTCGACGGCGACGGCAAGCAGGTCGTGACCGTCGTCACCCAGGTGCTCGTCAGCAAGGACGACCCCGACTTCAAGGACCCCACAAAACCCGTAGGCCCATTCTACACGGATGAGGTCGCACACAAGCTCGCAGTCGAGCGCGGGTGGGTCGTGAAGAAGGTTAGGCCCACGGGTGACAGGACCTGGAGGCGAGTCGTCCCCTCACCGGCCCCCCTCGGAATCGCCGAGGCGAAGGCCATCAGGAGGATGGTCGAGGACGGGATGATAGTCATCGCCTCCGGAGGCGGCGGCATACCCGTCTTCAGGAACGCCCGCGGCAAGCTAGAGGGCGTGGACGCCGTCATAGACAAGGACAGGGCCGGCGCGAAGCTCGCCGAGGAGGTGGGGACCGAGATACTCCTCATACTCACCGACGTCGAGCACGCCATGATGGACTACGGCAAGCCGACACAGGCCCCCATAAGGCACCTGACCGTCGCCGAGGCCAAGAAGAGGCTCTCAGAGGGCCACTTCGGCGCGGGCAGCATGGGCCCCAAGGTGGAGGCCGCGCTGGGATTCGTAGAGCGCGGCGGCGAGAGGGCCATCATAACCAGCCTCGCGAAGGCCGTGGACGCCGTCGAGGGGAAGACGGGCACCCACATCTCCCTCCGCTGATCCCTCATCTTATATCTAGTAAGCCTACACAGTTAGTGAAGCGGCATGGTCGAGATACTAACCCCCCTACTGACGCAGCTAGGCGTAGGCGGCGTAGCAGGGCTCTGCACAGGATACGCCCTCAAGAAGATAGGCAAGCTCGTCGCCGTCCTCGTCGGCATCGCCTTCCTCGGCCTCGAGCTCCTCGCCTACAAGGGTATAATCAACATCAACTACTCGGCGCTCCAGGAGTGGGCGAGTGGCCTCATCGGCCAGGTAGGCGAGGCGGAGGGCATCCTGACGCTCATAATCGGCAACCTCCCGTTCGCTTCGAGTTTCCTCGTGGGCTTCGCCCTGGGAATTAAGATAGGGTGAGCCGCGCGCAGTAGAGGGTCTCGAAGAACAGCCTCTTCTCCTCGATTACCACCAGTTTGTATCCGTAGGGCTCGGCTTCTATCCCCGCCTCTGAGGAGTAGATGAGCAGGATAGAACCGCCGGGGGTCAGGTGTTCCTTAGCGCCCTCCAGAAAGCGCAAGATGGTCTCCCTCCCGGTTCCCCCGCCGTCCCATGTCCGATCCTCGACGCCTCCCTCGGAGGGGAGATACGGGGGGTTGAAGACCATCCAGTCGAAGCGCCCCTCGACGTTGGCGAAGAGGTCCGAGTTGATGAAGCACATCTTGTGGGACACGTGGGCCTCCTCTGCCCTCCCCCTCGCCGCCTCGACCGCCGCCGGGTCTATGTCCACGGCGACGACGCATCTCACGTTCGGCTTCTTGGCGGCCGCGACCGCCTGTATCCCGCTGCCCGTCCCCATGTCGAGGACGGAGCCCTCCACGAGCCTCTCCACGTGTCTCTGAAGGAGGTACGAGTCCTCGGCGGGGCGGTAGATCGAGGCCACGCAACTACTTCGCATCGGGGTAGTAAATATGTGTACTAGAATGATGGGCCGCTCCTAACCCTATATTATTGTGGGAAGGCGAGCCAGCCTAGTCCACGGTTTTTTATTGAAAGAGGCTAGTAGGTCCTGGACACGTAGGCGACGCTCTTGGCCGGGTCGCCGCAGACTATGCAGGGGCCTGTGGGCTCCTCCCTGTGGTCCCAGAGGGTCCCCCTGATCTCGCCGCTGACCTGCTCCTTCAGCCTCTCGGCGCAGCTTATGTCATCGCACCAGTTGATGCGGACCAGCTTCTTCTGCTCCATGTAGCTGCGTAGCTCCTCGACGTTCGAGGCGGTGGCGAGGCGCTCCTCCATGACCTTTCTGCTCCTCTCCCTCAGGCTCTCGTAGACGGCCTTGAAGAGGGCTCTGGTGGTCGCGGGTAGGTCCTTGAGCTCGGCCTTGCTCTTCTCGAATGTGTCTCGGCGCACGAGGGTGACGGTCTTGGAGTCCGCCTCGCGTGGGCCGACCTCGATGCGGAGAGGGACGCCGAACATCTCCCACTTGTAGTACTTCTCCCCCGGGCGGAGCCGGTCGTCGTCGTCGAGCACCGTCCTTATCCCTGCCTCGACGAGGGTCTTGCACACCTCCTTTGCGTAGGCTTTGGCTATCTCCTCCTTCCCCTTCACCGGGATGGGCACTATCACGACCTGCCTCGGCGCGATCTCCGGCGGGAGCACGAGGCCGTGATCGTCTCCGTGCTGGCTGATGACCGCGGCGAGGGTCCTGCCGAAGCCCATGCCGTAGCATGTGTTCGTTGCGTTGGCCTGTTCCCCCTTCTCGTTCTCGAAGGTGATCTCGAATGCCTTGCCGAAGTTGTAGCCGAGCTGGTGGACGGTGCCTATCTGGTTTGACTTACCGTCCGGGTTCCAGGCGTCGAATGCGACGCTGTAGTCGGCCCCCGCGAACTTGTCGAAGTCTGGGCGCCTGAGGCGGATGTAGCTGAGGCCGAGGGCGTCGTAGACCTGGCTGTAGATGTCGATGGCCATGAGTACGTTTGCCTCCGCCTCATCGTAGGTGGCGTGGGCGGTGTGTCCCTCGTTCCAGAGGAACTCGCGCCCCCTGTAGAGCGGGCGCGTTGCCTTGGTCTCGTAGCGGTAGACGTTCCCGGTCTGGTGGATCCTGATGGGTAGGTCGGCGTGGCTGCGGGTCCAGAGCTTGAACATGGGGTAGATGGCGGTCTCGCTCGTCGGGCGTAGGACGAGCCTCCTCTCCAGCTCGTTCTCGCCGGCGTGGGTGATCCAGAAGACCTCCCCGCTGAAGCCCTTGATGTGCTTCTCTTCCTTCTGGAAGCTGTCCTCGGGTATGACTACCGGGAACTGCATGGGGTCGTGCCCCGAGGCGTCCAGCTTCTCCTCTAGCATCGCGATGATCCGCTTGGTCGTGCTGAAGCCCCACCCGGTGTAGACGGTGAAGCCCTTGACGGGGTAGCGGTCGTCGGCGATCTTCGCCTCTAATAGTATGTTGTCGAACCACTCGCTGAAGTTATCCTTCTTGACGAGTGCCTTCTTCTCTGAGGATTGGTTCCCGGTCATTGTTCCTCAACCCTTCGAGGGGTTAGGGGGTGATTAAAAAGGTGTTGCGTTTTTCTGCTTCTTTGAACATAAAAACTTTAAAAAACTGCTTAGTGGACTATCAGTTAGCGGTTAGAACCCCATCCACCAGACCCCACGACCCCCTCACATGTTCACAAGCAGATTATACAGCGCCACCTTACCCACCAACTCCCTCGCGATGCTCTCAAAGCTCCTCGCCAGGCTACACTCACCAAACAACCGCTTAAACGTCGAGTAAGCCGTCTCCACAGCCCACCTCCCCCCATAACCCGTGAGCTTCGCCCACGCCTCGTACCCAAGCTCCCTGACCCGACCCACAGCCAGCCGCCTCCCCGGACACCGCGTATCAAGCCGACTGTTCCTCCGGGGCTTGATCACCGCCTCGATCCCCCGACTCTCCAGGAAGCCGTACACCTTCCCCGAGTCGTAGGCACCGTCCCCGAGGAGCCTGGTCACCCGCACGTTCCCCTCTGCCTCCTCCACCAGCCCGGGGAGGGCCTTCACGTCGTGCATGTCGTCGGTTGAGACCTCCATGGCGACCACCTCGTGGGTCACGGTGTTTACGGCGAAGTGCAGCTTCACGTAGCGCTTCTTCTTTCCGTGCTTCCTCTCTATCCAGCCGCCGGCTTTCTGGACGCTTATGCCGGTGGAGTCGACGGCGATGGAGACGGGGTCGCTTGTCTCCCTGAGGCCGCGGTAGGGGTCGACGGGTAGGCGGAGGATGCGTTTGCGGAGGCCCGAGTAGTCGCCGCGTGGGAGGTCTGGGACTAGTCTGTGGAGGATTCTTGTGTAGCCTTCGAGTTGTCGGTAGGGCATCTGGTAGAGGTAGCGGATGGCGGAGAGGAGCTGGATGTAGCTGGCTGCGAGCTTGTAGCGGGGTCCTGGTCTGCCCTCGTTCATGTTTTCGAGTTCTTTTTCGTGGTTTTTGAGTGATTCCAGGTCTAGGATGAGTTCTCCTCGTCTGATGAGCCTCTCGTCGGTCTCTTTCCAGTCCATTGTTATGAATTATGCCCTGTTTGATCTATAAGTTTTTCCTGATAATCCACAAAGGAAATAATTTGATAAAGATGCAGCCTTAAACTAATTTCATGCCTTATTATTTTCCGATTGATTATAGGCCCGAAGGCGAATCCATCAGTTCTTCGTATACTCAATTCGCATTTGTTTACAAGGAAGCTCTAGAACGTTTAATCCATGATTTTACAAGTAATCATCCTATCCACGATTATTCATTAGCACCGGCTGCTATGCTCTTGATACACTATATCGAATTGACCTTAAAGGGTGTAATTTATTACTGTAGTAACGAAGAGCACAAACCTATTGGTACACATGACATATCATATCTG
>Ga0265292_1002963_pt1 | contig 10994 bp, 9 predicted proteins | sample Munlanlewell296A_FD_189080 | JGI IMG/M metagenome (GOLD analysis project Ga0265292, IMG submission 189080) | Leachate microbial communities from a municipal landfill in Southern Ontario, Canada - Leachate well 296A | ecosystem: Engineered > Solid waste > Landfill > Unclassified | place: Canada... | reverse complement strand
CTTTGGTGATGGATGTATCCTTCTCAACTTATGAGAATATCCCTCATTTCCATTTGTTGAATATCTTGTTTCTTCAATTTCAGTAATGAAGTCAATTAATTTCAATTCTTCTTCTGTTGTGTTTGAAATTTCAATTGAGTTTGTTCTGTAAAGCCACTCTTTCCCGGTTAAATTATTTAACTGATTTCTATTATCAAATATTCCTTTAGACGAAACAACTATATTTGTTTTTGCTATTTTTTGCTCACTTTCAAATATTTTAATTTGGTTTGGATTTTCCGATGCTACTACTGAAATATTTTCTAAAACATTTTTTGAATATGGTTTTTTTGTTGCTTCTACATAATAAATATACTCCTGAATTTTTCTTGATTGTTCCCCGTTGGAATTACTTTTAAATCTTGCATAATCAAATTCCAATCTTGCAAAGTTTTTCCCTTTTGCTTTAAATATTTTTTGAATGTCCTTGTCTGTAATAATCCCTTCGGAATTGTAACTCATTAAAATATACTTTGCATTTGCATTTTTAATTAAATCCTCTAACGCTTCGGTGCAAAAAGACTTTTTACAGAATGGGGATTTATATTTATAGTCGTCTGTTCGTGTGCCTGTAATGCCTTTCAATTCTATATTGTCGTTCTTTGCAACTGTTTCAAGCAAATGATAATTTGAGATATATTCTCGACTGTTGTAGGGTGGGTCAAGATATAAAATATCCGTTTCAATCTCTCTTATTAATTCATTTGAATCTTTGTTGTAAGAAAAATTTTGTTGGTCATTAAAAATAAAATTTGGAATTTCAAGAGTTAATTTTTTTAATGCTCTTTTGTCCCACTGTTTTAAAAATGCTCCGTATGTTCCTGAAATATTTGAAACAAAAGGAACTGCTTCTACTAATGAACATTTTAAAATTTCTTCTTCAAGATTTGTAATGAGTTTTTTTTCTTTCCATTGTAATATTTTATTTTGAATTGCGTCAATCTTTTGAGCATTTTCATCTGTGATAAACATTCTTTTATGTTTACCTGATGGAGCATATTGCTCAAAGAAATAACCTTTTTTCCCTTTCAAACTATTGAGTTCTTTATAAATCTGCTCAATATTTATTTTAAGTTTTTTGAAAGTCGGTTTTGAATTGTTTTGAATGTATGTCTTTTGGATTAAGTAAGAAAAATAAAGATTGTCGTTTGAAATTACGGAGTAATTCTTTCGCTTGAAATGTTGTGCAACTACTGATGTGCCTGAAAATATATCTGTAAAAGAATTACCTTTTATTTTTTTTTCAAGTATTACGCTGTCAATAAAGTTTAAAAGTTTTTCTTTTCCTCCGATATATCTCATTGTGTCTTGCGAAATTTTAATTAAAATTGTTGTAATCTTTTTTTGGCATTTAGGTTATGCTATTTCGGTTTCTTTTATCTCTATTAAAAGGTTAGATGGTTTGCTCACAATTTTATCACAAAGCAATTTAATTTCTTCAGTATCTAAAAAATAATCCCCTATTTTTTTATCCTCTTTCTGCAAAAGATAAGAAAGCGCCAATGCTTTCAAGTCCTTGCTTCCACTCATTTGTTTAACTTCAGTAGTATAGTAGTTTTCCAATTCTCCTTTTGACCAGATGAAAATATTATTATTCCTTAAAGCATTCAAGGTTTCTGTAAATTTATCTTCTCCAATTGCTGTAATAATAGCATCATATTTATTTCCCTTTGTGTATCTTGACTGCATAAATTTTACTATAGAAATTAATTCTGAATCATTATTTTTGATTTCTCCACTTATGAAACGCTCAAATACTTTTTGTAAAGTTTGAGCATCATAGTTTTTATCACTTCCTTTTATTCTGTCATCAATTTCTTCATAGTTTACTTCTAATTCGGAAATAGCTTGTTTAATTTTTAAAATTTCATCTGAATTTTCTTTTATTTCAAAATATGTAGTCAATTTTGAAACTTCATCCTTAAAACAGTCCAAATCTCCCAGAATCAAATAATTAATATCAAAACAATTAAGCATTTTTACATAAGTCAAAAAACTCCCTTTCCCATTCACTCTGGCAACAGATATATTTTCATAATCTAAAAGCTGTTTCCTTTCATAGATTTTATCAACTATTGAAGGAATAATATACACTTCACCGCCCTCAACTAATATAACTTTGTCTGCGAAAAATATTTCTGTGTTATTAGACCAAATAAACCTTTTCAATTCAGTGGTAATTGTTTTTGAAGTTTCATTATCTAACTGTTTTACTTCTGAGCAATTTTTTAAATCATTTTTATAAATTCTTACGATATTATATGGTTCTACATTTTTTAAATATTCAACGGAATGAGTGCTAATAATCAATTGTCTTTCTTGTACTTTAGATAAACTCAAAAATTTTTCAAGTTCAGCCGAAATTACTCTTCTTGCTTGGGGATGTAGGTAAAGCTCTGGTTCTTCAGCTATTAAAAGGGAACTCCTATTGTGAAAATTATTGCAATAAAGAGAAAATAGAGAAATAATTATTGCGCTTTGTATTCCTGTTCCTTTTTCATAAAGTGGTCTATCTATTCCATCATTAATAAAAATTTCTATGTTCTTGTATAATTCGTTTTTGTTATCATTCATGAATTTGAATGAAACTGCCTTGTGAGCAATTGCCCCTTCTAAAAGATTTTTAATTTCCGAAGTTTCTTTCGCAAAAACCATGTCAACAAGGGATTTAATATCAACTGATTTTTCTTTTATTAAATCTTCATATGTTTTTTGACTGGCTTTGTCTTTTTTGTCTTTGCACTTTTCCCATAAACCTGCTATCAATTTTCCAAACCAAGTATAATGTACCAAACGCAAATCTTCTTTCTGACTTCTAAGAGAACTTATTATTGTGGTTGTGATTAAAGAATCTCTAAGTTTTTTGGATAAAAAATGGGAAATCCAAAAACTTTTATCTGGCGAAATACAAATTATACCCAATCCTGTTTTTTCATCATCAATTCTTGATTTGCAAAAGAATATTTTTATTTTTTCTGCCGATTTTAAAAATGACAGTAGTTCTTCTGGGCTTTTCCATAACGTTTTTATAGGATAATTTCCTTTATTATATCCCAATATTTCTATTTCATCTCTGTTTTCAACTTCATCCAAGCTCTGAAAAAAATCATAATTGATTAATATGTCATCCTTATCTGATTTATAATATAATCCTTTGGAAGATTTTAGTTTAGAGAAAGCTGTTTTCTTTTTAATAGCAGTAATAAGTTCTTCATCAAAGTCACGACCATCCAGCTCTGCTTCAATATAAAGATTGTCAGAAATAACTTCTTTTATTTCACCTGTTTCCTCATCAATTTCCTCATAAGTATAAAAATCATTATCAGTAAAATTTTGATAAGTTGGCCATTTCTCTCCAATAAGAATTTCAAGTCCTTTAATAATGTTTGACTTTCCAGAATTATTTTTGCCAACAATTACATTTTTTCCGTTTTCAAAACGAATCGTAACTTGTCTCAAACTTCTGAAATTAAAAGCACAAAATTTAGAAATATACACGGTCTAAGATATTTTTAAATAATGGGGACAAAAATACAATTTATTCCTGTTGTTTTTTTGAGCGTGGGAAAATTCGGATAATTTATAAGTTTACAAAGTTACTCAAACAATCAGTTTAAAATTTATCTTTGATGCACTTTTTATAAACAAACCTTCATAAATATTCACAAATATATACATAAACCGGATGAAAAACTTTATATTTATGAAGGTTCATGAGCCTGCCTACCGGACAGGCAGGCACCTTTAAAAACTTGTAGTGAGCCTGTCGAACTAACAGGAAAATAGAGCGAATAACAATTAAATGTTAAATTTTTTTACAGAAGAAAAACCAGTTGAGTTTTCAAATATCCCATACAGATAAAGCCACTAAAGCAAGGGCAGGGAAGCTGCATACCGATCATGGAATTATAGAAACGCCTGTGTTTATACCGGTTGGTACGGCAGGAACTGTAAAAGCCGTTCATCAGAAAGAACTGAAAGATGATATTAAAGCGCAGATCATTCTTGGCAACACCTATCATCTTTACCTGCGCCCCGGACTTGATATTATTGAAAAAGCGGGAGGCATCCACCAATTTATCGGATGGGACAAACCAGTATTAACCGATAGCGGCGGATACCAGATTTACTCTTTAACGGATCGTCGGAAAATTTCAGAAAATGGCGTTGTGTTTCAATCTCATATAGATGGCTCAAAGCATGAGTTCACGCCGGAAAGGGTGGTGGACATTGAACGTACAATCGGCGCAGATATTATGATGGCTTTTGATGAATGCACTCCTTTCCCCTGCGATTACAAATATGCCAAAAAATCAATGCTTGTAACTCATAAATGGCTTGAGCGATGTATAAAACGTTTTGATCAAACTACTGACAAATTTGGCTATTCCCAAAAACTGTTTCCCATTGTTCAGGGAAGTGCTTACAAAGATTTACGGCAGCAATCTGCAGAATTTATTGCAGGGCAAAATAGGGAAGGAAATGCAATAGGAGGCTTGTCTGTGGGTGAACCAACGGAAGTGATGTATGAAATGACAGAACTTGTATGTGGTATCCTTCCTGCTGATAAACTCAGATACCTGATGGGAGTAGGTACTCCTGCAAATATTCTGGAATGCATTGCTCTTGGCGTGGACATGTTCGATTGTGTGATACCCACGCGCAATGCAAGGAATGGTATGCTGTTCACAGGAAACGGCATTATGAATATGCGCAACGAAAAATGGAAAGATGACCTCGGCCCGATCGACAATGAAGGAACATCTTTTGTTGACAGGCAATACAGTAAGGCATACCTGCGACATTTATTTGTTTCAAAAGAAATTCTCGGACCCATGATTGCCACCTTGCATAATCTTGCTTTTTATGTATGGCTTGTAACAGAAGCCAGAAAACAGATCATTGAAAATACGTTTGGTACATGGAAAGAAAAAATGATGAAACAGGTAACGCAAAGATTATAATTTTTTCTTTGTCGGATTATGGTTTCTTTTTATCTTTACACAGTCTAAATAGAGTTTGTATATATAGTCAATGTTTTTATAAATATTGCAATACCGCATATGCGGTATAAAATGCAAATATTAAATTTCAAAATTGTACTATCGAATCCCGAAGTTTCGGAATCAATGGTTTCGTAAACAATAAAATTTGCAATTTAGAATTTGAATTAGAATACAGACTCTAAATAATTTATCATTAAACATTAATCATTTAAAATTTTATAAAATGGCAAAAAATCAAAATGCAGAACTGATAAAGAAAGTGGAAGCCGTTATTGACCAGATACGCCCTTATCTTGAAGCCGATGGAGGCAATATTAAATTTGTTGAGCTCACTGACGACTATGTAGTAAATGTAGAATTACAGGGCGCCTGCGCCTGTTGCCCCATGAGTTTGATGACATTGAAGAATGGCGTGGAAGAAGCTATGAAAAAAGCTATCCCTGAAATCAAATCAGTGGAAGCGGTAAATATGGCAAAATAAACTGTTGATATGTCAAATGCCTGTTATTTTATACTTTGGGCGGGACAATTTATTTCATTACTAATTTTGGTAATCGGTAAAAATAGTAATCGGTAATCAGTAAAAAAGTGACCGATTACTGATTACCGGTCACTGATTACCTGTTTGAAGAAATGTACAAATTTACCCAGCGCAAAGTATAGTTTTGACATAACACTATTGTATTTTTACCAAATGATAATTCTTTTTCCCTTTCTGTACAAGGATATACAGGTTATTCAGAAGATCATTTTCTGTTACAGAATAATTCTCATCAACTTTTGCTTTATTTATGCTGATGCTGCCTTCTTTCAGCATTCGGCGCGCTTCACCTTTTGATGCGGTAATATTGGTTTTTTCAGCGAGAAAATCTACAACAGAAATACCCTGAAATATTTCTTTTTTACTAATGTTTGCCATTGGTACTCCTTCGAAAACAGAAAGCAAAGTATCTTCATCAAGGTTCTTTAACATTTCGGTAGTTCCCTTTCCAAATAATATTTCTGAAGCCCCGACAGCGGCATTATAATCTTCTTCGGAATGAACACGAATTGTAATATCTTTTGCCAGAGCTTTCTGAAGTACCCGTAAATGAGGGGTTTTCTGATGCTCTTTTTCAAGAATTTCGATATCTTCTTTACTTAACATTGAAAAAATCCGGATATATTTTGAAGTATCTTCGTCAGAGCAATTGAGCCAGAACTGATAAAATTTATACGGTGATGTTTTAGCAGAATCAAGCCATACATTGCCTTGTTCTGTTTTGCCAAATTTTCCGCCCTCAACTTTGGTTATAAGCGGGCATGTAAGACCAAAGGCTTCCCCTCCGTTCTTTCGCCTGATAAGTTCTGTCCCCGTAAGGATGTTTCCCCATTGGTCAGAACCGCCCATTTGCAGTTTGCAGTTTTTATGTTCATAAAGGAAAAGAAAATCGTATCCCTGAACTAACTGATAAGTAAATTCAGTAAAAGAAATACCGGTTTCAAGTCTTTTCTTTACTGAATCTTTTGCGATCATGTAACTAACGGTGATATGCTTGCCAATATCACGCAGGAAACCAAGAAATAAAAAATCTTTCATCCAGTCATAATTATTCACTATTTCTGCATGATTAACGGTTGATGTATTAAAATCAAGAAATTTTAATAATTGTTTTTTTATACATTCCTGGTTATGGCGTAAAATACTTTCATCAAGCAGATTTCTTTCTTCTGATTTACCTGAAGGGTCGCCAATCATACCGGTTGCGCCACCTACCAGCGCCAATGGCTTGTGTCCTGCCAGCTGCAAATGCTTTAACATCATGATTGATACCAAATGACCGATATGCAGAGAATCGGTAGTAGGGTCAATACCTACGTAAGCGGTTGTCATTTCTTTATTCAGCAACTCCTCTGTTCCGGGCGTCATATCATGGATCATACCTCTCCACCTGAGTTCTTCAACAAAATTCATAGTAGCTTGTTTTAATGATGAGCAAAATTAGGAAATTATTTGTCAAAGTCACTCAGAGCCGTCACGATTATTTTGTATTTTGCTCAATTTCTGTCACTTATCGGCATCGTTAATAAAATCTTTTAGTTGTTAATAAAAAGCTGTTGGTGACACTGGCTTCTTTACGTATTTTTGTAATATTAAAAAAGGACGCTAACAACGTCCTTTTGAAATAAATTGCTGCAAGGCAATTAGAGAGGTCTTTGATTGATAAACTTAAAAGTGATTGGCAGGTTAATCTCATTAATTAATACTGCTAATCTTACCTCTCGAAAGGGGGGCTGTCATTTCAGCCCCCCTTTTCATTTTATGTTACAAAATTATAATAATATAAATAACTTGTAAAGGAAATTTTAAAGAAAAAAATGTGATTTTTAAACAATTTTTAAACAATGAAAGGATTATTTTCAAAATTTAGAAAATATTTAATAATGGAATTTTATCTAACTTAGCTGAATGATATTAGCAAACCTTTTTAAGACATCAGAATGAGCCCTGACATTACAAAAACCCAATTAGCACAAATAGACAGCGGTGTTTAGACTTTAGTAAAGCGGGAGAGCTCGGAGATGTCAAAGCTTATGAGGCAATTAAAAAATATTGTAATTAATTCCAACTTTTACAAACATACTTATAAAAAGCAACAATATGAGAAAACTTATTTTATTAGTAATATTTACAGGTATGGCATTTACAAGCCACAGCCAAACTGCAGATAAGTATTTTAATAGTGGAATTGCTAAGATTAACCTCAAAGATTACATGGGTGCAATTGCTGACTTTTCTAAAGTCATAGAGATAGAACCTGCTTCTGCACATGCTTATTATCAGAGAGGATGTGCAAAGTTCAAACTCGAAGACTACAGGGGTGCAATTGCTGACTATACTAAGGCCATAGAGATAGATTCTAAGGAGGCAACTTATTATTATGTCAGAGGACTTGCAAAAATTGCATTGGAACAGAAAGACAGCGGTTGTTTAGACCTTAGTAAAGCAGGAGAACTCGGATATGCCAAGGCTTATGAGTCGATTAAAAAATATTGTAATTAATTCCGACTTCTATAAATAGATGAATAAATACGAAGAATTAGTAAAATTATTTTTTAGACTAAATGGTTATTTTTTAGTTGATAACTTTATCATTCATAATGGTAATGCCGACTTATCTAACTCAAAAGACAAAATTATACCTCAATCTACAGAAACAGATTTATTGGGTATTAGAATGCCTTTTCAAAATGAGAAAACTGGGAAATTGGATATAGCAAATTATGAAAAGTTGATACTAAAAAATAATCTGATGGATTTAGTTGTTGTTGAATCGAAAACAGGTAAAGAAAATAAACCAAATCCTACGTGGAAAGATAGTTCCAAAATAGAGAATATAAAATATTTGGTCCGTTTTTTTGGTGTTACTGATAAGGATGAGGTAATTGAAAAAATTTCAAATAATTTAATAAAACGATATAAGTATCAGTGGGATAATTATTCTATTAGATATATTATAGTTGCAGAAAAAAAGAACAAACATTATTCTGATAATGGTATAACTTATTTTACGATAGAAGAAATTCTTGATTTTATTATTAAAACAAGAGGAGAATGTTGGATAAATACAAACATGGGTATTGCTTCTCACCATCAACAATGGAATGCATTTATGAACAAAATATTTGAAATAGCAAATATGGTTGTTATTGCGGTAGAAAGGAAAAAACTGATTCGAGAATATTTAAATAATAGCGATTAGGTAAGAAAGAGTTTAATTTCAATTCAAAATAAAGACAAAAAATTCTCCTCTCAAAAAAATAAAACTTTGGGACTGATTTAAATAGATTATTATTTGTTGCAATACTGAATGTTTTAATTTTTAATCTAAAAATATATGATAGTTATATTAGAAAAAATGAATTTTGGGGCATTTATAGGTTTAATTATTGGTGCTATTATAATGTTCATTATAGGTTATATTGCAATAGCTATAGGGGCTAAACTTACTAATACCAGGGGTGTAACGCTTGGAGGAACTGAATTTGTTAATCCTGATACATTATCTGGATTAATAAGACTAACAAAACTTGCATCTCAAAAAGCCCTTATGAAAATAAAGAAAATAAATGAAGTAGCATTTTAAAAAATAGCAAACCTTAAATTAGATAAGATTGAAAGATTACGAACATTGCAAGAACTTAAAGAGAAAGGAACTATTTCCGAAAAAGAATTTGAAGTCTTAAAACAGGAAATTTTAAATGAAACAATAAAAAATGAGAAAAAGAAATAGTCATCTCACAAGCGTGAGCCCATTGCGACTTTTATTTTAAAGGCAGAAAGTGTTCGGCGCAAAAAAAATATTTATCTTTATTTAAATTTTTGTCTGAATAATTATGAGTAAATTAGGCAATACTTGTAATTTTGAATAACAATGATGATAAAATAATAAGATGCCAGAGGCATCACACGTTTATAAAAGCAGAGACAACGTGATAATCTGCGACCTCACAGAGGTCGAACAAAAACAACCATAACGAATTTTTATAAACCTTTGAACCCGCTGGGTTCAGAAAACGGAAATGAAAAGAATTTAAAGCCGTGATGAGTAGCTAAAAAAGGTAATTTAATATATTTGTCTGAAGGACTCTTACGGAGAACAAACGAGCAAACGAACATTTGAACAAACGAATTGTGAATGACACTTAAAACAACACACGAAAAGATACTAGTAACCGGAGGAACCGGACTTGTTGGATCTCATTTGCTTTTCAACCTTGTAAGCGGTGGCTCAAAAGTAAGAGCGTTAAAAAGAGAAAGCAGCAATCTGGAACTTGTAAAAAAAGTTTTTAGTTACTATTCTGATGAAGCTGATGTCCCGCTTTCTCTTATCGAATGGGTTGATGGTGATGTAACGGATATTTATTCGTTGTATGATGCAATGGAAAATATTGAACAGGTTTACCATACAGCCGCCATGGTTTCGTTCAATCCTTCTGATCGCAAAATAATGACAAAGATTAACGTTGAGGGAACAGCGAATGTTGTTAATGCCGGTTTGAACAAAAAAATAAAGAAGTTATGTCATGTAAGTTCCATTGCAACGCTTGGGAGAACCGATAATGAAGAATTGATCAATGAGGAGACACATTGGAAAAATTCAAAAAATAATTCCTTGTATTCTGTCAGCAAATATGGCGCTGAACGGGAGGTGTGGAGAGGAATAATTGAAGGGCTTCCTGCAGTTATTGTAAATCCTTCTGTGATCATTGGACCCGGTAATTGGAACAAAGGAAGCAGCCGGCTTTTTAAGCAGGTATGGGATGGGTTAAAATATTTTACGGAGGGAGTGAATGGATATGTTGATGTACGTGATGTAGCGAAGTCCATGATCTTGCTGATGGAAAGTGATATTACGAATTCAAGATTTATTGTGTCGTCTGAAAACATTGATTATTTAAAACTATTCAGTTTGATAGCTGATGGTTTAGTGAAAAATAAACCTTCTGTAAAAGCAAATTCAATATTGAGCCGGCTTATATGGAGAATGGAAAAGTTAAGATCGTCTTTTACCGGGAAAAATCCGTTAATCACTAAAGAAACTGCCAGAACTGCATTTCAGAAATATTATTACTCGAATGAGAAGATTAAAAAAATGCTGGGTTTTGAGTTTATTCCAATGGGGGTTTCAATAAAGGAAACCTGCCGGCTTTTTCTGAAAGATATAAGGTAATTGATATTCTGACTTCTAAAAAATAAACTTGCATATCAATTTTGTTCTTCATATATTTGGTATTCATTATTGACGGATTTACATAAATATACATATCTGAATTTATTCATAAACCAAACCTTCCCGTTATGAAAAAAATCCTGGTGATTTTATTGTTTATCATTTCCGCTATGCATATAGTATTGGCTCAATCACCATACTGGATGCGAAGTGCCGGTGGTACTGCAGTTGATGA
>Ga0265292_1002962_pt1 | contig 10995 bp, 10 predicted proteins | sample Munlanlewell296A_FD_189080 | JGI IMG/M metagenome (GOLD analysis project Ga0265292, IMG submission 189080) | Leachate microbial communities from a municipal landfill in Southern Ontario, Canada - Leachate well 296A | ecosystem: Engineered > Solid waste > Landfill > Unclassified | place: Canada... | reverse complement strand
AACATAAAAGTATTGGTGGTGGAAGACATATCACTCAATCAATTACTGATGAAAACACTATTGGATGATTTCGGATTTGAATGCGATATTGCCGTTAACGGAAAAATAGCCATCGAAAAACTACAAACTAAATCTTACGATATTGTTTTGATGGACTTGCATATGCCCGAAATGAATGGGTTTGAAGCTACCGAATACATTCGTAACAAAATGAATTCTAAAATTCCCATCATCGCTTTAACTGCCGATGTAACCACAGTTGATTTAGCAAAATGCAAAGCCGTTGGCATGAATGATTACATCGCAAAGCCCGTTGACGAAAGATTATTGTATAGTAAAATAGTTGGGTTAGTAAAAAAATCCGCACTTATTAACGGATATAAAGAGAACGGAAACAGTCAAAGTAAAAAGTTAAAATGCACCGACCTGGATTATTTAATCCGCCGTACAAAATCTGATCCTACATTGATGATGAAAATGATTTCACTTTATCTGGAACAAACCCCACCTTTAATTAGCGCAATGAAACAAAGATTGCAGGATAAAGATTGGAATTCATTGCACGCGGCAGTACATAAAATGATCCCCTCATTTTCAATAATGGGTATTAGTGCCGATTTCGAAAACATTGCAAAAAAAATTCAGGAATATGCAGGCACACAACAACATCTTGATGAATTACCAGAATTGGTTATACAGCTTGAAAACGTTTGCTCTCAAGCCTGCGAAGAATTAGAAGAAGAGTATAACTTGATTAAAAAAACCAACTGATGACGAACGAAAAAAAAATACTACTTTTTCTTGTTGATGATGATGCATTGTTTTTAAAATCATTAGAAATTGAATTCGCTCAAAATACTGAATCTGTTATTAAGACATTTGCAACAGGAGAACTTTGTCTTGAAAATTTATCACTAAATCCGGATGTTATAATTCTGGATTACCATCTCGATAGTGTTGATAAAAATGCTATCAATGGTTTAGAGACGCTCGATAGAATAAAAACAGTCAATCCCCAGATACCTGTTATTTTGCTTTCCGCCCAGGACAAAATTGAAGTGGCTGTAAATTGTATGAAACACCAGGCTTTTGATTATTTTGTTAAAAGTGAAACTGCTTTTATACGATTACAAAAAGCCATTACCACCATTTTTCATTATCAGAAAATAGAAAAGGCATTGAGCTGGTATATGGAGAAGATGTAATAAATATCAGTGCCTGGAGTTTGGAGTGCCTAAAATGCCTGAAGTTCTCATTTTTGGAATACAATTTTCCCCATTGACTGATTTTTTCACCCCCAAATATAACTCTTTTGACTTAATCTTGTTAATTGTTTAACAATTCATTCTATAAATTTCAACTTTAGGCACTCTAAACTTTAGCTCACTTTAAGTACTGAATTAGTTACAAATGTGTGAATGATGTAACTCTTTTCTATAATTGTGTAACGTTTTCCGGAATTAAAGGACTCACCTTTGTTCTATAAAAAATTTATTCACAATTTAAAACCAAAAAAATGAAACCGAAAAAACTATTAACAACCCTTGCATTGGTATCGGTTGTTTTAATTGCGGGGTGCAAAAAAGATACTTTCGTGGAAACCACCGGAGTATGCCCCATTGTGATATCAACAGACCCGGCAAATCTTGCTACAGGGGTACCTCTCAACAAGGTAATTACGGCAACCTTCAATGTAAAGATGAACCCTGCAACAATCACCCAGGCATCTTTTACTATAAAAGGGGCATCGGCAATCACAGGAACAGTTTCGTACACCGGTACAACTGCATCCTTTGTACCTTCCAGCCCTCTGACACCCAACACTACCTATACCGGTACGATTACAAAATCGGCTAAAGATTTAATGCGCCAGTCACCAAAATACGATTATGTATGGACCTTCACAACCGTTTCACCGTATACAGTAACGGTATCATCAAATCCGTTAGCAGGAGGAACGACCAGTGGAAGCGGCTCATTTAATTCGGGCTCTTCAGTAACGGTAACTGCAGCAGCAAATGCCGGATATACATTTACGAACTGGACGGAGAGCGGAACTGCCGTATCAACAACTGCCGGTTATACATTTACTATAAGTGGAAACAGAACATTAGTAGCGAACTATACAGCACCGTACACTGTTGCGCTATCATCAAATCCGGCAGCAGGCGGAACGACCAGTGGAAGCGGCACATTTAATTCGGGTGCTTCAGTAACGGTAACTGCAGTAGCAAATACAGGATATACATTTACGAACTGGACGGAGAGCGGAACTGCCGTATCAACAACTGCCGGTTATACATTTACTATAAGTGGAAACAGAACATTGGTAGCGAACTATACTGCTACTGCCATACCGTATACAGTAACGGTATCATCAAATCCGTTAGCAGGCGGAACAACCACTGGAAGCGGCACATTTAATTCGGGTGCTTCAGTAACGGTAACTGCAGTAGCAAATACCGGATATACATTTACGAACTGGACGGAGAGCGGAACTATCGTATCAACAACTACCCCTTATATATTTACTATAAGTGGAAACAGAATATTAGTAGCGAACTATACTGCTGCTTTGTCGTCGTATACAGTAACGTTATCAGCAAATCCGTTAGCAGGGGGAACACCAACCGGAGCAGGGGCATTTAATTCGGGTGCTTCAGTAACGGTTACAGCGAACCCGGCTGTTGGATATTCATTTACATACTGGACGGAGAGCGGAACTATCGTATCGACAGCTGCCGGTTATACATTTATTATAAGTGGAAACAGAACATTAGTAGCGAACTATGCTAATATATTGTATACAGTTACGGTATCAGCAAATCCGTTAGCAGGGGGAACACCATCTGGAGGCGGCACATTTAATTATGGCAATTCAGTAACGGTTAAAGCGAACCCGGCTGTTGGATATACATTTACGAAATGGACGGAGATCGGAGCTATCGTATCGACAACTGCTGAATATACATTTACAATAAGTGTAAACAGAATATTAGTAGCGAACTATACTGCCATACCGTATACAGTAACTTTAGAGGCAAATCCGTCAGCAGGGGGAACACCCTCTGGAGCAGGGACATTTAATTATGGCTCTTCAGTAACGGTTACAGCGAACCCGGCTGTTGGATATTCATTTACGAACTGGACGGAGAGCGGAACTGAAGTATCAACAACTAATGGATATACATTTACAATAAGCGGAAACAGAACATTAGTAGCGAACTATACGCCCGTATATACATTATTGTTATCATCAAATCCGGTGGCAGGCGGAACAACTAATGGAGCTGGCACATATAATTCAGGCTCTTTAGTAACGGTAACAGCGAGCCCGGCAGATGGATATTCATTTACGAACTGGAAAGAAGGGACAGACGTTCTTACAACAAATTCAAGCTATCAGGTTACTATGTCTGGAAACAGAACATTAGTAGCGAACTTTACGCTGCTGAACGCCCCTGTTGGTCCCGGGGCAGTAGGTCTAGGACTAGCCGGCAATTATGTAATTCTGTCAGAATCAGGAATTTCAACTACAGGTACTACTTCAATTACTGGTGATATGGGAATTAGTCCCGCAGCAGCAACATATATAACTGGATTTGGGTTAATTCTTCCGGTAGGAGGTGCATTTTCTACATCAAGTTTAGTAGTTGGAAATATATATGCACCTGATTATGCGGATCCAACTCCTGCTAATCTGACCACTGCTGTAGACAACATGCACACTGCGTACACCACAGCAAATGGTTTAACAACGTATATCGCAGCAGATGGTTCAACACCTACCGCTATTACTGAACTGTACGAAGGAGATATCAGTGGCCGGACTTTGGCTCCAGCCCTATATAAATGGAGCACGGGACTTTTAATAACAGATGCTGGTGTAACGCTCAGTGGAGGACCAAATGACATATGGGTTTTCCAGATCGCACAAAATTTTACCGTAAATAATGGTGCCATTATTCATTTGAGTGGTGGTGCAAAACCTGAAAATATCTTCTGGATAGTGAAAGGAGAAGCAACCCTTGGAACTGGCGTTAATTTCAGCGGAATTATCCTGAGTAAAACGCTGATCTCCCTAAATACCGGCACTACAGTTAACGGTAGATTATTGGCACAGACAGCTGTTACATTAGACGCAAGTACTGTTACTGAACCTTAATAAAATCAAGTTTATCCCCCTTCGGGGGGATTTACTTAAGGTAAAACAAACATAATCATAATCCGTAAATAATAAAAAAAATGAAAGCTAAAACAAATTTTAAAAAGGGATCACGCATGGAGTGGTACCATTATACCCTGCAAATTAAAAGTCTTATTTTAAGCGTTTTGATTTTGACAGGTATTCAGACGACCCTTCAGGCGCAGGAGATTCAGTTCACGAAACCCTCATGGTGGTTTGGCGCAGCGGCCGGTGCAAATTTTAATTACTATAGCGGCAGCACTCAGGAATTGTATTCAGAATTTACCGCTCCCGCTGCTTTTCATAATGGCTATGGTCTGGGGCTTTATCTTGCACCCCTTCTGGAGTTTCATCGTCCTGATTCAAGATTAGGTTTCATGCTGCAGGCAGGATATGACAGCCGCAAAGGTTCGTTCAAACGGGTATGGACCCCTTGTGACTGCCTGGCTGATTTATTCGTTGACCTTAGCTATATTACAGTGGAGCCGAGCTTGCGCCTGGCCCCATTCAAATCTAATTTTTATTTGTATGGCGGCCCACGGTTTGCTTTCAATATGGCAAAATCATTCACTTACGAGATAGGGATCAATCCCGATTATCCTGATCAGGAGGCTAACCCTGATGTGACCGGGGATTTTAGCAAAATGAACAAGTCAATATTCTCAATGCAAATCGGAGCAGGATACGATATTCCGCTCTCATCACAGAACAAGCAGAAGCAAACTGTACTCTCTCCTTTTGTTTCTTTTCAACCTTATTTTGGTCAGGACCCACGTTCAATAGAAACATGGAATGTGACCACTTTGAGAGTAGGCGCTGCCCTTAAGTTTGGGCGTGGCCATAAAATTTCAGCACCGGCAAAGGCTGTAGTAATAGCACCGGTAATAGTAGTAGTACCAGATCCTGAAGTTAAGTTTTCTGTTATCTCTCCCACGAATATTCCGGTCGCGCGCAGGGTAAGGGAAACATTCCCGATTCGTAACTACGTGTTTTTCGATTTAGGATCAACTGAGATACCCGATCGTTATGTGTTGATCACGAAAGATCAGGTGAAAGACTTTAGAGAAGACCGACTGGAAGTCTTTACAAATAGAGAATTGTCAGGTCGTTCAAAACGACAATTGACTGTCTATTATAATATTCTGAACATCCTCGGTGACCGTATGGTGAGAAATCCTTCATCAACTATTACATTGGTCGGATCGTCAGAGAAAGGCCCGGAAGACGGAATGGCAATGGCAGGGTCTGTCAAGCGATACATTGTAGGTGTATTTGGAATTGATGCTTCGAGGATCAAAACCGAAGGCCGGGTTAAACCTAAAATCCCATCTGAACAGCCGGGTGGCACAAAAGAGCTTGTTCTCCTTCGTGAGGGAGACCGCAGAGTGTCTGTCGAGAGCAGTTCTCCAGCCATGCTGATTGAGTACCAGACCGGTCCGGATGCCCCACTTGCGCCGGTGGAAATCATTGGCGTGCAGGAAGCACCGCTCGACAGCTATTTAACTTTCAATGTTGATGGAGCAAAAGAAGCGTTCTCATTATGGTCGTTGGAAATCAGGGATGAAAAAGGAACAGTGCAGAAAATTGGACCTTATTCACAGGAGACTGTTAGTATCCCCGGGAAATCCATTTTGGGTGCCCGTCCCGCAAGCGACTTCAATGTGACGATGGTCGGTCAGACGAAGAGCGGCAAGACAGTAAAAAAGGAAGCTCCCTTACACATAGTACTTTGGACCCCGCCCGAAAACGAGGAAATGTTGAGATTCAGTGTAATTTTTGAATTCAATGACTCGCAGGCCATCACTATTTACGACAAGTTCCTCACTGATATAGTAACACCAAAGATTCCTAAAAGCGGAACAGTTATTATTCACGGCCATACCGATATTATCGGAGATGAAGCCCATAATCTGGAATTGTCATTGGCCAGGGCTAACGAAGTCAGGAGCATTATTGAAAAGGCCCTGTCGAATGCCGGCAGAAGCGATGTTAAATTCGAAGTATACGGATTCGGTGAGGATGAAAGCTTAGCACCGTTTGAAAACAAATTTGTAGAGGGACGCTTTTATAACCGTACCGTTATAATTGATATTATTCCCGCTAAAAAATAGGGTTTCAAATTAATCTTAATTACTTTTTTCTATTTTTTAAATCGCTCAAACAAAAATGCGCATCACATCACACTTGACAAATGTGTGAATGATGTAACTTATTATAAAAGTTCTGTAACACTTATTGGTCTTTAGTTGTTGATCTTTGCTGAAAATTAATTCGCACTTATCCAAAATAATTATGAAAAATCTAACTGAATTAAAAGGAAACTGGAACGAGACAAAAGGGAAACTAAAACAAAAATTCGCCATGCTCACAGATAGTGATTTATTGTTAGTAGAAGGCAAACAGGATGAGATGTTAGGCCGGCTACAGATTAAACTTGGGAAAACAAAAGAAGAGATACACAAGCTAATATCTGAATTATAAAATCAGGAAGATTCAAGTATTACAGTATTAATTTTAAAGAAAAAGCATTAGCAATCATGTTTATGAAATTTGAAAGGAACAAGTTTTACTTTCACACAAGGGTAGAAAAAAAATGCGGTTTTCATCGCCAACAAGTTTTATGGCAAATAATAAAAGCATAGTGAAAGAAGCTTATCCCGGCGATGTGGTGGGCCTGTACGATAACGGTAATTTTAAAATTGGCGACACTCTTTCCGAAGGCGAATTGTTACATTTTGAAAGTGTTCCCAACTTTTCGCCCGAAATACTGCGGGAAGTTGTTAACCTCGATCCTTTAAAAACCAAGCAACTTGATAAGGGCGTAAGGCAGATGACCGATGAGGGTGTGGCACAGCTATTTATGCAACAACCCGGCAACAGAAAGATAATTGGTACTGTTGGCGAGCTCCAGTATGAGGTTATTAAATTCAGGCTGGAGCATGAGTACGGGGCTAAATGCAGCTTTTCCCCGCTCCCCTTTATAAAGGCCTGTTGGTTAACAACGGATAATAAAAAAGAGCTGGAACAATTTTTATCAAGAAAATCAGGAGCTATTGCTTACGATAAAGAAAATAACCCGGTTTTTTTGCCGAGAGTGAATGGATGCTAAAATTAGCCAGAGAAGCTTTTCCATCTATTACTTTTCATAAAACATCGGAATTTAAAATCAGGAAGGGTAAGAAAAGTATAAACGACGGTGGATAAGAAGTGATAGTATCTCCGTTAAGGAATTCAATAACTTTATATAGATACAGATTTTTCTGAATTTTTTTTAATTTCCACTTTATAACTCCAAATAAATTTTTTTATATTTGTATTTAAGAGCTAGTTGCACCAAAATCTTAAATTGATTGAAACTCCACATCAAAATAAACCTTTCTGATTACCTGAGCGAAAAACTCCATCACAATTACTCATACCTTTCTAATCTTTTTTCCGAAGTTAAAGGGACAACAATTGAGAAGTATTACCTGCACCATAAAATTGAAAAGGTAAAAGAACTTCTGGTGTATGAAGAACTCAATCTTACCGAAATTGCCTATAAACTGCATTACAGCAGTGTGGCCCATCTGTCAAACCAATTTAAGAAAATGACAGGGCTTACCCCATCCCACTTCAAAAATCTTAAGCACAAAAGGCGTATAACTTTGGGGAATATGTGAATAATGTAATTTATTCCCGGAATAGTGTAACGGTTCTTAAAATAAAGGCTTGCACCTTTGTTGTGTAATTTAATATTCTCAGGAAAGTTCCCTTTATCAAAAGCTGGTTGAAAAATCAGTATGTGATTTTCATTTCAGACATTTAAATTGACAAAGAGATTGGGAAAGATGGATAATAATGAGGTTGAAAAGGCAAAAGCGCTTATTAATGTCGAGATAATTGAATATGTTCCTGATTCAGTTGTTAATAAAGCAATTCTGAAAAAAGCAACAGGTAATATTAATGCGGTTTCATTTGATACCGGTGAAGTGTTTCCTGGAAAAATAATCCCATTCGACAATTTTGTCGAAATCATTGACGGAAAGGCTGAGATTGTAATTGATGGGGGATCAAATTTTCTTGATACAGGCCAGTCAATAATTATACCGGCTCATACATCAAATATTTTAAGAGCCAACGAACGTTTCAAAATGATTTCTACCATCATAAAATGCAGATATGAAGGTGCATACTGATGGAGTAAGTATTTGAAGCCTGCCCGTAACCTCAGCAACCGTCCTCTGCGAGACGGTTTTTTTATTACCGACAAAACCTGAAAAGGTGTGAATGATGTAACTTATTCCCGAAATTATGTAAAGGTTCCCGCAATTGAGAGACATACCTTTGTTAGTGTAATGATTTACTCACAAACTTTTAGTTGATACCAATTAATTTGAAAATAATAATTAAAATTTAAAATCATGGGAAGTCTACTTTATGTCATCGCAGTAATCCTGATCATTGCATGGGCAATAGGATTTATCGGGTACAATATCGGAGGAATCATTCACATTCTTCTTGTTATTGCAATTATCGCAGTAATACTCAGAGTTATTCAAGGCAGGAAATTATTCGAGTAACACATTTGGGTTATTCTAGGTAAGAAATCATTTTATATCAACTAATTTAAAAAACAAAAATCATGAGCTCAGGGAAAGTATTATTAGGGGTATTGGCCGGAGTCGCTGCCGGTGCATTGTTAGGGGTTTTATTTGCCCCCGATAAAGGTTGGAATACCCGGAAAAGAATATCTAAAAAGGGAGATGAGTATGCAGAAGCATTAACAGAAAAGTTCAATGAATTTCTTGACAGCGTCTCCGAAAAATTTGAAGAGGTAAAGGAAGAAGTTTCCGATTTTGCTGAACAGGCACAGGCCAAAGCAGAAGAAGTGAAAAAGAATGTGAAAACTGCCTTTTAACCATTGCAAACGGCACCTTACACCAGGCAAAAAACTAAATGCCCTGGTGATTATACAATTTTATCAAGACCTAAGCCATGGAAGACAATAAGAAGTTGGTAGAATCACTCCTGGAAAAAGCTACCGAATACGGTAAAACAAGCTATGAGTTAGTAAAACTTAAAGCTCTGGACAAAACCTCAGATGTTGTTTCTACATTCATACCTCATTCTGTTGTCTTTATCTTAATTGCCTCATTCATGCTTTTTTTAAATCTGGGATTAGCTTTTTGGCTCGGCGAAATCCTTGGCAAAACCTTTTACGGATTCTTTGTGGTATCTGGTTTTTATGGTATTATCGGGATTGTCGTACACTTATTTATGCATAAATGGCTTAAAAAAATTGTCGGCAATTATTTCATTAAACAGGTTCTTAAATAAAACCAGATGCAAAATATAACTTCTACTGCCGGGCTTAAAAATGCAATTCAATTATTAGAAGTTGAGCAGGCTATTAAAGGACAGCTATTAAAAGAACAATTCTATATTGCCATTGAAAGTTTAAAGCCTGTTAACCTTCTCAAGAGCACTTTGAATGATATAAGTACATCGCCATATCTGATCGATAACATTTTAGGCACTACCATGGGTCTGGCAACCGGTTATCTCTCAAAAAAAATAATTGTTGGTTCATCAGGCAATATGTTTAGAAAGCTTCTCGGCTCTTTTCTGCAGTTTGGTGTAACAACCATTGTTGCCAAAAACCCTGACGCTATTAAATTAATAGGTCAGTTTATCTTTCAACATTTTCTACGCAAAAAAGAAATGAATTCTGAAAAGCCGTGACAAATGAAGAATTAAAATTACCATTTTACGCAAAGGCAACCATTTTTTTCATCGGCTTTTTTGCTTTGTTTGCGATGTTGTATATTGCCAAAAGCATTATTGTTCCTATCGTTTTTGCAACTATAATTGCAATCGTACTTCACCCGGTCGTAAGTTTTTTTGTACGGATAAGAATAAACAGGGTATTGGCTATTGCAGTTACTTTATTACTTACCTTTTTAGTCATTGCCTCGTTTGGTGCTCTTTTAATTTCCCAGGCAAACCGGTTTAGCGAATCGTGGCCGATACTGGTTGAAAAATTTACCGCGATAGTCAACCAAAACATCACCGATGCTGCCGATTATTTCGATAAAGACCCTCAAAAGATCCATGAATGGATTACAAAAACCCAGGGTGAAATCATTAACACAAGCACCGCCGTAATCGGGCAAACACTCGTAATCGTTGGCAGCGGGTTATTGGTATTGTTTTTACTTCCCGTTTACATCTTTTTGATATTATTTTACCAACCCATCTTACTCGAGTTTATTCACAGGCTTTTTGGCATAAACAACCAAAGTCAGGTGAGTGAAATTATTAACCAGACCAAAACTGTTATTCAACGCTATCTTGTAGGTTTGGTTATAGAAGCTATCATGGTAGCAGCACTGGATACCGCTGCTCTTTTAATACTTGGGATTGAATATGCTCTCCTGATCGGCATTCTTGGTGCTTTACTCAACATGATTCCATACATCGGAGGACTAGTTGCTGTGGCAATGCCAATGATAGTTGCTCTGGTCACAAAATCGTCACCTTTGTATGTCTTTTATGTTCTGGCAGCCTATTACTTCATTCAGCTGATAGATAATAACTACATAGTTCCCTATATAGTTGCCTCAAAAGTAAAAATCAATGCGCTTTTCTCTATAATAGTGGTAATTGCCGGTAATGCTTTATGGGGCATACCCGGTATGTTTCTTGCCATACCGCTCCTTGCCATTGTAAAACTCATTTGCGACCATATCGAATCCTTAAAACCCTTGGGATTTTTATTAGGCGACACCATGCCCCCAATATTAAAAATTAAAACGATTTTTAAAAAA
>Ga0265292_1002961_pt1 | contig 10999 bp, 8 predicted proteins | sample Munlanlewell296A_FD_189080 | JGI IMG/M metagenome (GOLD analysis project Ga0265292, IMG submission 189080) | Leachate microbial communities from a municipal landfill in Southern Ontario, Canada - Leachate well 296A | ecosystem: Engineered > Solid waste > Landfill > Unclassified | place: Canada... | reverse complement strand
CGTTCCGGTTAAGATTCCTCAAGTGGGGGTGGATACATCAGTGGGAGGATATTCTTTTCGACTCCTTGGAGGTCGGTTAAATATAGATTTCCGTGATATTAAAAGAGGTTTGGATTTGCAGGGTGGAGTCAAGCTGGTTCTTAAAGCTGATATGTCAAAGTTGGGGGATGCAGATAAGAACAAGGCTCTAGAGTCAATAAGAGAAATTATCTCAAGGAGAGTTGATTATTTAGGAGTTGCCGAGCCAAAAATTAACACAGTAAAAGTTGGTGACGAGTATAGGATTGAGGTGGAAATTCCCGGAATTGATGATGTAAAAATGGCGGTGGACGCCATTGGACAAACGGCGCAGTTAAGGTTTAAAACCTTGCCCAAGGAGTTGGAATGGACACAGGAAAAGTTTCTTGAGTATTTCCAAAAACCGGAAGTTTGGGTGGATAGCGGTATAACAGGAGCGGATTTGCGGGGAGCGGAGGTAGTTTTCTCTCAAGGGACGGCATTAAAAGACAAGACCTCACCTCAAATTGAGCTTAGATTTACTCCGGAAGGAAGAAAGAAGTTTAGCGACTTGGCCAAGGAAAATGTTGGTAGACCTGTAGCCTTGTTTTTAGATGAAAGTCAGTTTCCTATTTCTATGCCTGTTATTAGCCAAGATTTGGCTAACGGACTTACCGGAGATCCGGTAATAAATGGATCTTTCGATATGAAAAGCGCACGTGCTTTGAGTTTGCAGATTCGCGCGGGTGCTTTGCCGGTGCCTATTTCGGTTTTAGAGCAAAAAACTGTGGGGGCAACACTTGGTAACGAGTCGGTGCAAAAGAGTCTAAAAGCGGGAGCTATTGGGCTTGGTGCGGTTATGGTGTTTATGATTGTTTTATACGGCGGACTTGGTTTAATTGCTAACTTTGGACTCCTGCTTTATACGGCCCTGGTGCTTTCGGTTTTTAAAATTGTGCCGGTAACTTTAACTCTACCTGGAATCGCCGGGTTTATTTTATCCATTGGTATGGCCGTTGACGCTAGTATTTTAGCTTTTGAGCGTATTCGAGAGGAAATTAAATGGGGTAAACCTCGTGGGGTGGCGTTAAAACTAGGTTTTGAAAGATCGTGGAATTCTATTAGAGACTCCAATATATCGTCTTTGATTACGGCAGGTGTTTTGTTTTATTTTGGGTCTGGAATGGTGCGCGGTTTTGCATTGACTTTGGCGATTGGTATTGGCGTTTCGCTTTTTACCAATATTCTTGTGGTGAGAACAGTAATAAGGACTTTAGGGAAATTTTAACGATTGCTGTCGCTGCGAGGCGTAGCCGAAGCAAATATGTCAAAGAAGAAGAAGAAAATAAATATAGATATAGATATAAAAAGCAGTACAACTCTTGAAAAACCTGTAGTTAAGACTGCAGAAGAGAAGAGTAACGGCGATGGTGTTAGCCGGGATTTAATGAAGTTCAAATTTTGGTATTTAGCATTTTCTGCCCTTATTATAATTCCCGGGCTGATATCTCTGAGTGTGTTTGGATTTAAGACCTCCATAGATTTTACAGGTGGGTCCGTTCTTAAATTTAGTCGACAAGATGGGACTTGGGATAAAAACAGCGTTGAGCAAGTTTTTAAGGACAGAGGCGTGGAAGTTGCATCGATAACTTTAGAGGACGGTGGAAAAAGCGCCAGCATAAGAACCAAGCCTATTGATGCCAATAAAAATGAGGAAATAAAAACATCGATTGCATTATCCCCGTCAATACAACAAACCTCTTTTGAAACCGTAGGACCATCCATTGGCGCGGAAACCGTTAAGAAAAGCTTGGTGGCTTTGGTTATAGCCTGTGTGGGTATTGTACTTTACATTGCCTATGCTTTTAGAAATGTACCCAAACCTTTTTCCAGCCTGCGTTTTGGGATTAGTGCTATTTTAGCTATGATCCACGACGCTCTAGTGGTTTTGGGTGTTTTTGCCATTCTAGGTCATTTTAAAGGTGTGGAGATTGATCCTATGTTTATAACTGCTTTATTAACCATTATTGGATTTTCCGTGCACGACACTATTGTAGTTTTTGATCGCGTTCGCGAAAATTTAGGTAGGTTTAAAGGTAAAAGTATTGAATGGATTGCCAACTACTCGATATTAGAAACTATGCGTCGCTCCATTGCGACCTCTGTTACTGTGGCTATTACATTAACTGCGCTTTTTGTTTTTGGTGGAGCCAGCATTAAATGGTTTGTTTTTGCTTTGTTAATTGGGGTAATTTCCGGAACCTATTCTTCTATCTTTAATGCAACCCCTATTTTGGTAATTTGGGAAGATTTCTTAGGTCGACACAACAGGAAGTGAGTTTCTTCAAAAGTGTTAAACTTGTCGCATGAAAAAATGGGTAGTTAAAGGGTCGTACGGAGTGAACAAATCTCAGAGTGACGCTAGCGGTATTGTTTCTGCGCTTTTGCAGAATCGGGGAATTGGGGATGATGAGAAGGAAGAGTTTTTAAATCCCCAATCAATTGCGGAGTATCTTAAAAAAATGCCTGCCGACTTCAAAGAATCGCTCAAAAAAGCCCGCGAGGAAATTTTAAACACCATTAAACAAAAGCAACCGATTATTATTCACGGCGATTACGATGCAGATGGGATCTGTGCCACCGCCATTTTATACAAAACCCTTACGCAGACCTTGGAGTACAACAAAGTAGCGTATTTTATTCCCAACAGGTTCGATCAAGGCTACGGGTTGTCCATGGAGTCGGTGGGGGAAATGATAAAACTTACAAAAGAGCGTTTTGGGGTATCTGGGGGACTCGTAGTAACAGTGGACTGTGGGATTACTGCTGAGGACGCCGTTGTGCAGCTTGCGCATGAGCAAGGCTTTAAGCTACTTATTACCGATCACCATAGAAAAAAGGAAAGTGACCCGCGGGTGGAAGTTATTCTTTGGACTGACTCGATGGTTGGTGCGGGTATCGCTTTAGTTTTGGCGGTCATCTTGGGTTTAAGTGAAGATCGGTTGATAAGTTTGGCCGGAATTGCTACGGTTACCGATTTGGCGTCGCTAAAGGGATTCAATAGAGTACTTGTTAAGAAGTCGTTGGAGATTTTGAATAGTAACCCGCCTCAAGGAATTAAAAGTCTGATAACAGTTTCTGGTCGTAATAATGGTGAAATTTCTGTGTATGACTTAGGGTACGTTATTGGTCCACGTTTAAATGCTTCCGGTCGTTTAGATTCCGCGTACGACTCTTTAAAATTATTGTTAGAAGATAACGAAGCCGACATAGTCAAAATTGCCCAAAAACTTAACGCGGTAAATATTGAGCGACAAGAGATGACGCAAAAGATGTATGAGTTGGCAGAAAGTTTAGAGATTTCGCATTTGGATAAAGTTATTGTGGTTGCCTCGTCGGAGTTTCACGAAGGGGTAATTGGTTTAGTGGCGGGCAAACTTGCTCAAAAATATTATAAACCGGTTATTGTGATAAGTATAAATGGTGAGATGGCAAAGGGTTCAGCGCGTTCGGTGTTGGGTGTAAATATTATTGAAATGTTGCGCCATTTTGAGGATCGGTTTACAGGGCTTGGTGGACACCCCATGGCGGCGGGTTTTTCCATCAAAAAAGAAAATTTGGAGCAATTTACCACCGATTTTATAAAATACACGCAGGAGGCAATATCAGAGGAATTATTAGTCCCACAATTAAATATCGATCTGGAAATTCCTCTGTCGTTAATAAATGCCAACTTATTCAAGGAGATCAATAAACTGAAGCCTTATGGAATTGGAAATCCCGAGCCCTTGTTTCTATCGAGAAATGTAGGTGTTGCGAGTTCTGATTTTGTAGGAAAGGGTGACTCTCATCTATCACTTAAGCTTTTTGATAGGCAAAACATGTATAAAGCGATTTTGTTTGACGCTAAAAACTTGGGAGTTTTGGGTTTTGACTTGGGTACTAAAATCGACATCGTCTACACTGCGTCATCAAAAGAGTTTAATGGCAAACCCTCACTGGACATTATAATCAAGGACTATGCCTCGTCAACACCGTCAACCCTGTACCCATCGTCATCCTGATTTCAATAGGGTTTAGGCGTAAAACCCGGCGAGTTTAAAGTTTTTACCTTTCCCCCGTCCTGTGTTATTGCCATAAGTCCAAGATCTTCGGCCTTATGTTTAAGAGAGGATGGAAAAGCCATGCCTGCAATACCGCCATAAACTTTGTAATTAGCGTATTCGGGAAGCGACGCTCTAAAATACGGTAATTTCTTAGTGGCAAAGTTTAAAATATCGTTTGGGTGGGGTTTATGTTTTACCTCCAGAACCGCTACGCTGTTGCCGTTTTTTAGTACCAGATCCCATTCCTTGTCATCAACAAAACCGGTAAGATTTCTTGCCACGCCATCATACTTTATGCCGTTTAGGCTTTTTTTGCGTCTTAAGCTGGAATAAAAATATTCTTCTGCTACATCTCCAAGATTATTGCCTATTCCGCCTACTGTTTCAGAAACCTTATCGACATGTTTGCCTGTCTCATTAATGCTCTCGAGAATGCTATCCATTAAAACATTAAGTTCTTTTAAACTTCTCGGACTTTTTTGATTTTTTCCATGCACCCTTAATATCAAAAAGAAATATTATTGTCAATATGACAATTCATGTTGGTAGGATATTTGTATATGGTTCGGGACTCCAAAGACATAGTCGCACAAAAAGATAAAAGTGATAAAATGATTGGCATGCAGAGAACCTACATAAAAGACCTAAAAGAAAAAATCGGTCAGGAAGTTAGAATAGACGGATTTGTGCAAACGCGTCGTGACCAGGGCGGAATTAAGTTTGTGGTTCTGCGCGATGTTACGGGAACGGTGCAATGTGTGGTGTTGAAGCAATCAGGAGAGGTTTTTGAGCAGGTGGGAGCGCTTTCTTTGGAGTCGGTAGCAGAAGTTTTTGGACTTGTTAAGGAGCAAAAGCAAGCGCCGGGCGGTTTTGAGGTGGAAATTAAGTCGCTTAAGGTTTTATCCCGGGCGGAGCCTTTACCGATTCCCGTAATAGAAGAAAAAGGTGGTAATGAAGTTGATTCCAGTTTGCGGTTTGACTTTCGATGGATTGATCTTAGAAAGCCGGAAAAGCTTAAGATTTTTAAGGTTTGGACGGCTTTAGAAAAAGGTTTTAGAAAATATTTTGACGAGAACGGGTATATTCAAATCTATGCGCCATCGATGATGAATGCGGCCAGCGAGGGTGGTTCCGAGGTTTTTGAAATTAAGTATTTCGACAGAAAAGCTTATTTAGCCCAATCACCCCAGTTTTATAAGCAGTTGGCGCAATCCGCAGGATTTGAAAAAGTTTTTATGGTGGGACCTGTTTATCGCGCGGAACCATCTTTTACTACTCGTCACATGACGGAATTTACGGGCTGGGATTTTGAAATGTCTTTTATCGATTCTTATGAAGATGTTATGCGAGAGGAAGAAAATATGCTGGTAGAGGGGTTTAAAGTTGTTAAAGAGGAAGTTTTGTCCGACTTGGAGATTCCCACAATTCCTTTTCCTAGAATAACCATGAAAGAGGCCAAAGTTAAACTTAAAAAAATTGGAATACCCAGCGAGAAGGATGGCGATTTTTCCTCTGAGGAGGAGCGTGAGTTCGGAAGAATTATGAAAGAGGAAACAGGCCATGACTTTGTGTTTGTTACAGAGTATGGTTCTGCATGTAGGGCTTTTTATCATATGCGACCAGAAAACGACCAGAGTGTAACTAAGAGCTACGATCTTATGTATAAGGGCTTAGAAATTACCACTGGCGCTCAGAGAGAGCATCGCTTGGATATCTTAAAGAAACAGGCGGCTGAAAGAGGCATCCCTACAGAGGCTTTAGAGGGGTACTTTAGCTATTTTAAATACGGTTGTCCTCCCCACGGTGGCGCGGGGATAGGTCCGGGTAGAATTGTTATGAAAATCTTGGATCTGGAAAGTGTAAAAGACGCCACCTTTTTGCCGCGGGATGTGAAGAGACTTACACCATAAATGTTAAAATAATCCTCAAGTATATGAAAATTGGTATTGTAAGAACTTCTTTAGTTTATATTCTAATTGTCGTAGCAAAGTTTTTGGCTTTTCTGGAGTCAAAAGTTTTTGATGCGGTTTTAAGAATTGGGGTAGCACTAGGTCTTGTATATGTTTTAGCGCTAAACGGGTCACGCATCGAAGCTTTTTATACGCAAGTACGCAATGACGCCAAGGTTCTCATTTGGTATAAAACTCTCCCCACCGATTACTTTACCAAGCTGAATCAAGAATCCAAAGTTGCTCTAGCCAGGTATCAGGAGTCGCTTAAACTCAAACCACCCAAAAGAATCGCGTTGATAGAGTTTCCTGCCATTTCTGCGAGGTCATACATTATAGTAGATAGAGCAAGCAACACTGTTTTAAGTTCCAAAGACGCAAGTTTGGCCCTTCCTCCCGCCTCTACGGCAAAATTGGCTACCGCACTAGCATCGCTAAAAATTTATAAACTGGACGAGGAAGTTACAGTTCCGCAGTTTTGCACGCAGGTTGACGGTACAAAAGCCGAGTTTTTGCAGGGTCAAAAATTTTTGGTGGGAGATTTAATAAAAGCACTACTTGTATATTCAGCGGGCGACGCTGGGTGTACCCTTTCCATTGGTAAAACTTCTTACGCTGATTTTATTGTTTTAATGAACCAGGTTGCTAAAGAAAACGATTTAAAAAACACCAAATTTACTAATCCCATTGGATTGGACGACGTAGATGGGGAGAATTTATCTTCCGCGGAGGATTTGGCTAAATTAGGCAATGTAGCGGTGAAAAATGAATTTATAAAGGAGGTTGTGAGGATTAAGGAATTCGATATGATAAGTATTGACGGCTCTTTTTCTAAAAAGCTTGCAACTACCAACAAGCTGTTGACGGACATATCGGAAACTGTAGGTATTAAGACTGGTACAACCACAGGAGCTGGAGAAGTTTTAATTTACGAATATGTAAAAGATAAAGTTGATTTGATAGTTGTGGTGATCGGCTCAAAAGATCGCTTTGCCGACACCCGTTCGGTGTTAGATTGGGCTTTACAGTCATTCACTTGGGATTAGTTGTGGCGTCCTCAACGGGTAAAATGTAGTCACCGGAGATGGCGGGGTAATAAGCGGTAATTTGACCGGCGCCTCCCCCCACAGTCGTGTAATTTCCCTCAAAAACATAAATAGGCTGTAAGTACTTTTGCAGTTTTGGGGTGTCGTAATAAGCTAGATAGATGCTGTTAATTAAAATTTTATCTACTCTAATTGGCACATAAGGTTCAAAAGGATTTCCATCGCGCCCCATGATTCCGGCTACAACGCCTTTATTTTGCGAAACTTCCTGCCACGCCATGGAAACCGGAATTATTGGGTAAGTAGCGTTCTGGTCCTTTTCTTTGTCGACCAACTCCCACTGATAAGCCTCTACTTTAGGAAAAATTAGCTGTTTGTACTTAGTATCTTTAGGAATTCCTACCCACACATGCAAAAGCCCTTTGTAGGGATCGGGACCGTAAATAGGAAAGCTTTTAAAGCGCCTAAAAAAGTCCACTCGAGCAATTTGCGTTTCGTAGTCAAAGTTTATGGCGTGAATTTCCCCTCCCACATATTTGCCCAAATACACTTTAGATGATCCAGTGTAATACATATCAGAAAAGCGGTTGGCGGTAATAAGCATATTTCTAGCTTGATCTACAGCAGTTTCTTGCGTTAGTTTCCCAGTAACGTAAAAGTCAGTTTTGCCAAAAAGCGGAAGATCCAGCCTGATTTCCTTAGTTTTAACATTTATATCCAATTGACCATTAAAAATCGAATCCACCCAAGTATAAACAGGGTCAGTTGTTTGATTCTTAAAGCTGTCGTCGTAATAGCCTAAAATTGCTCCTGTCCTCTGCGCATTTTTGCCTGCTTCATAAGAAAAAAGAGGCTGACGGAGGCGGAACACAGGCATTTTATTTGGAAAGTCGGTGGGAAGCCGACCGTTTTTAGTGTTTAAAATGTATTGAGGGTCTGAATTAGTGATTTTTTTATACTGAAATTCCGGCGCATCTAGTTTTCCGTAGAGGGCAGTGGGTAAATTTTTTGGAGGATTTATTTTAAAGATAATCATTTTAATGGGCGTAATTAAAATTAACACGGATACATAAATTACACCGATTGCTAAAATGCCAAAAACGATCTTTTTAAAAATGGCAGAGGCCTGAACCAAATTCACAAGTTCATTATATCAACAAATTGCGGGGTGGTGTAAAATGCTCTTATGGTCAAAAAGCCTTTTGTGGTCAAAACGAGAATCGCGCCAAGTCCCACGGGAGATTTTCATATAGGGCAAATGAGAACGGTTTTGTACAACTACGCTTATGCTAAAAAAATGGGCGGAGTTTTTTTGTTACGAATCGAAGATACTGACAGAACAAGATATGTGCTGGGGGTGGAAGATCGGATAATGGATACAATTATGGATTTTGGTTTGCCTTGGGATGAGGGTGTGCGCGTTGGCGGGGAGTACGGACCTTATACCCAGTCGCAAAGACTTGATATTTATAAAAAATACGCTTTAGAGCTTGTGGAAAAGGGCTTTGCTTATTACTGTTTTTGTTCCAAGGAGAGAATTGATGAGTTAAGAAAAGCCCAGCAGGAGGTGCACATGCCCACCACAAAGTACGATAAACGCTGCTTAACCTTGTCGGAGGAGCAGGTTACAAAGAACCTTGCCCAAGGTGTCCCCTATGTTATTAGACTTAATGTTCCTAAAGACCAGGTTATTAAGTTTAGAGACGAGATTATAGGCGACTTGGAATTTCCCTCCAGAGACCTTGATGATCAGGTGTTACTAAAGTCCGACGGCTTTCCTACTTACCATTTGGCGGTGGTTGTTGACGATTATTTAATGAAAGTGACGCACATTCTTAGAGGTGTGGATTGGCTTCCCTCAACACCCAAGCATGTACTTTTGTATAAAGCTTTTGGTTGGGATTTACCGATTTTTGCTCATTTACCAAACTTAAAAGAGGTTGACGAAAGAAAAAAAATGTCAAAAAGACGGGGTTCGGCCTTTGCTTTCGAGTTCTTAAAGGAGGGATATCTGTCGGAGGCTTTAGTAAATTTTTTGATGTTTTTGGGTTGGAATCCCGGTGGCGATAAGGAGATATACTCGCTGGAGGAATTTACTGCCGAGTTTTCTTTGGAGAGGGTTCAAAAAACGGATCTTGTGTCGTTGGATAGAGATAAATTGTTGTGGATGAACGGTCATTATATTAGGCAGTTGAGTGACGCAGATTTATACGACAAAATTTCTTCATGGGCAAAAAAGTGGGCTGGTGATTTGTATATTGGGAATAGCGATCGAGATTATATAATTAAAGTTCTATCTTTAATAAAGGATCGAATGAAGCTCTTATCGGATTTTATCGAGTTGTCGTCATACTTTTTTACGACTCCTCAGGTTGAGATATCAATGGTTTCTAGTTATTCTAGAGCTAATTGGTCAAAAATATTGGGAGGTTTTTCTAAAATTTTTACTGGTGTCGATATAAAGGGTTGGAATAAGGAAACTCTGGAAAAGGTGTCGCACAACTTTATTGAGGAAGAAAAATACACCAACAAGGAAGCTTTTATGACCTTACGTGTCGCGGTTACAGGATCACAAGCCACCCCACCACTTTTTGATGTTATAGAACTTTTAGGAAAAGACATTGTACTGAGTAGGATTAATACTTTAGTAATGCAGAATTCTATTTAAATTAGACACGACTTGTTGACAAAACTCCCGCGCTGAAATACATTCACACCATAAGTTGAAGAAGGAGGAAAAATGGTACAAAAAATTGACAAAGTAGATAAAGAAAAAGAAGTAGAGAAAGTAAAAAGTGGAAGGGAGCTGGCTTTAAAGTCGGCTTTGGATCAAATTAAAAAGTCGTATGGAGACGGTTCAATTATGAAGCTTGGTGATAAAGTGCAGGAAAAGATCGCGGTAATTCCAACCGGTTCGATTGCTTTAGATATTGCGTTGGGTGTGGGAGGATTGCCCAAGGGTAGAATTATAGAAATCTATGGACCCGAATCGTCAGGGAAAACCACGCTTTGTCAGCATATTATTGCGGAGGCTCAGAGAATGGGCGGAACGGCAGCTCTAATAGATGCCGAACACGCGTTTGACCCGATTTACGCGGAAAAAACTGGAGTGAATGTTAAAGAGCTTTTGGTTGCTCAACCTGACACAGGTGAGCAGGGTTTAGAAATTGCGGAGACACTTATACGGTCGAATGCAGTGGATGTGATTGTAATTGACTCTGTGGCGGCGTTGGTCCCAAGGGCGGAAATTGAGGGCGACATTGGGGATCCCACTATTGCTCTGCAGGCACGACTCATGAGTCAGGCTTTAAGAAGGTTGAGTGGGGCGGTTAGCAGGTCAAACTGCACACTTATTTTTACTAATCAGTTAAGAATGAAAATTGGGGTTATGTTTGGTAATCCGGAAACAACTCCGGGCGGTCGTGCTTTGAGGTTTTACGCCAGCGTGCGACTCGAAATAAGAAAAATAGAGGAATTAAAGGACGGTGGGCAATCGGTTGGTATACGGTGTAAGGTAACAGTACGCAAAAATAAAGTGGCTCCGCCATTTAGAGTTGCGGAATTTGACATCTTGTTTGCTCAAGGTATTAGCAAGGAGGGAAACTTGTTGGATGTAGGAACAGAGTTTGAGATTATTAAAAAAGCCGGTTCGTGGTATGAATATGGTGGGGAGAAGTTGGGTCAGGGTAGAGAGTCGGCGCGTACGTACCTTAGGGAAAACAAAAAAGTAGCGGAAGAGGTGGAGAAAAAGATTAGGGAATATTCCAAAGACAAGTCCGAGCAGTTTTTATCTTTAGGTAAAGAGGAGGAATTGGTAACTACATCAGTAGAGCCTCCTGTTGAGGAATAACAATACCGTCACCCCGCCGTAGGCGGGGTATGTTAAAATATGATCATGAAA
>Ga0265292_1002960_pt1 | contig 11006 bp, 10 predicted proteins | sample Munlanlewell296A_FD_189080 | JGI IMG/M metagenome (GOLD analysis project Ga0265292, IMG submission 189080) | Leachate microbial communities from a municipal landfill in Southern Ontario, Canada - Leachate well 296A | ecosystem: Engineered > Solid waste > Landfill > Unclassified | place: Canada... | reverse complement strand
AGAATTAACCCAGCTGATAAATACAACCTCGAACTAAAAACTATTTTTATTTAAAAAGGCTGTTAACAACCCTTACTAATTTGTTAATGGTCTGTCAGTTTTTTATTTCTTCGTGCGTTGACCCTGAGGACTCAGGCTGGCGGGAATAGCAATTCTCGTTGTGCTTGTTTATAAATTCAGATCCGGAGAGGTTGAGAATAACGGCTCGTTAATAACCAGCTGGTGGGGGATTCTTGGTCTTATAGGATGGGGTTATCTTGTTTCAGCCTTCATATACCTGGCAGTCCGCGATAGTATATTGAACATAGTGGTGGCTTTCCTGTTCTTTCTTGCACTTAATATCCTTTCCAAACTTGATCTTCTGAATTCTCTCAGTCCTCTCAAATCAATTTTTGGAGTTATTCTTGAAGGCAATGTTCCTCTTATTGTGATTACAGGGTCAGTGATATGGGCTTTATTGATGGTAGGATTAACTGCTCTTCTGGTGCGATATAATATAAAACTAAAATTATAAAGCAGATCCGCAGCTCTTTTTTTCTGAATATTCATTTTCAAATTTTCAAATTAAAAACTTTTAGCTCCCCTAATCTTTTAAAGACCATCTCTGGGGTTAGCCAGTTCATGCAAGCAAAGTCGCCTCTGGCACATTCACCTTTTCCGTAAGTTGTGCAAGGACGACAGGACAGTTCATCAATGGGGATGCTGACAAAAAAAATTTCAGGTTGCATCCAGGCGCCAAAGCCGCTTAACGGATCGGTTCCTCCCCAGATCGAAATGACTTTTGTACCGACAAGAGCAGCCATATGCATATTTGAAGAGTCCATGGCAATCATGAAGTCAAGTTTGCTCATCAGTGCCAGCTCTTCATCAAGAGAAAGCTTACCCACCGTATTGAAAGAACCGGCTATCTTCTTCTGAAAAGCCGCCAGGCTTTCTGATTCTTCATTTCCTCCAAATAACCAGAACCTCGATTTATGTTTTTCTGATATCATTTCGAGGAGCCGGACCATGTTTTCTTCGGGCCACCTTTTCAGTTTATGTTTCGCATATGGAGCCACGCCAATGTTCAATTCCCCATTAGTATCTGCCATTAAGCCGGCTTTTGTTAATGCTTCTGAAGAGGGGATGATCCATGGACCTTCTGACGGTTTTACGGGAAAACCTGCTTTAGTAAAAACATCACAATACCGTTCCACAGAGTGCTTTAACCGGATATTATTCTTCCCCGTAATCACAGATTTTTTTTCGGTTCTACCCTTATCAATTACAGCTACCGGAACTCCGGATAATCTGAATAATAGTCTTAAAATCTTTGACCTTAAAACATCGTGAAGATCAATTATATAATCAATCTTACCCTGCATTCTGATGTCTCTGAAAAGTCGCACCAATCCTAAAAAGCCTTTGTGCCTGTTTTCTAAATCAGGAAGAAATAACCGGAGTCCTTCAATGGAAAAGAAAAATGGTTTGAAAGCAGATTTTGTAAGCAGAACCAGTTCAATATCAGGATATTGTTTCCTCATCCCTGCTAAAACAGGAGTAGTAAGGGCCACATCACCCATTGCAGATGTTCGGATTACAAGGATGCGCATTTTAGTATTTTTCGTAGGATTTTTCCTCGATTAGTCCGGAAGAGGTCTTTATATTAATCTCTCTTTTTAGCTCCGATCTTTTGTCGTTTTTGAAATATACGGCGCGTGCGGTAGCAATAAAATCATCGCCAAAGTCCTTATTTCTCTCAAGGTCGCGTATATGGTCCTCTATGTCCCATAATTCACAATTCACCTCATACAATGCTTTATATAATGTATCTGTAATGCTTATGATTGAGGAAGAGGCACTGATCAGTTCGTCGTATTCCTTTTTCAGATTAACAAGTTTAGCCTTGTCTTTAATCCGTTCAAGTTTTATCTGGATGATAGTGAGTTTATCAATAAACTCACCATATGATACTTCGATTTTCATGTTTAATATTTTTATTATTCAAAAATAGTATCTTTTTTCTTATATATAACCCACCACTTCACTCCATTTCTATCTCATGAACTCACCCCACGACCTCCCCTTTGAAGTGCATGAACTCACCCCCCAACCCCCTCTCTAATTCTTAGAGAGGGGGAGTAATACGCTGAATAATAATTAGTTTCCCCCTCTTTACGAAGTAGAGAGGGGGATTAAGGGGGTGAGTTCGTTATGAGAGAAGATTAGTATGGATCAACATCTATTGCGATCTTAAGTGAAGAAGCACCCTTTATTTTTTCGAGTCTTTCAATCGCTTCAATGATCAGCTGCTTGGCTTTTGCCGGAGGTTTTTCCCTTTCAATTTTTATCAATATTGTTTTAATATACCATAACTGCACTTGCGAAATAACAGGAGATTGAGGGCCAAGTACCCTTTTACCGAATATCTCTTTAAGATCACGCCCAAGTATATCTGAATAATAATTTAACTGAGCTCTGTCTTTATGCTTTATACTGATTTTAACCATCCGGCAGAATGGGGGATAGTTGAAGGTCATTCTTTCTTCAGCCTGGATCCTGAACATACTTTCATAATCGTGCCGGAGTACCTGTCTTATAATCCTGTTAGCAGGATCAGATGTCTGAATCACAACTTTACCCTGTTTCTGCCTGCGTCCCGCTCTTCCGCTAACCTGTTCCATTAATTGAAAACTTCTTTCATGTGCTCTGAAATCAGGGTAGTTCAGTAGATTGTCGGCATTTAACACTCCTACAACCGTAAGATTTTCAAAATCAAGTCCTTTGGAAATCATTTGTGTTCCGATAAGGATATCGATTCGTCTCTCTTCAAAAGTCCGGATTATTTTGTTAAAAGAGTTTTTGTTTCTGGTGGTATCCTGGTCCATTCTTGCTACCCTGGCGGCCGGAAATACTATTTTTATCTCATCTTCAATTTTCTCGGTGCCGAATCCTCTTGTTACCATTCCAGTAGAATGACAGTTTCCGCATTTGGAAGGCATAGTGGTGGTATAACCACAATAGTGGCACACCAGTTTGCTGATACCTTTATGATATGTAAGATTGACAGCACACTGAATGCAGACCGGTATCCATCCGCATTCCGGACACTCGATATACGGAGAGAATCCTCTCCTGTTCTGGAAAAGAATTATCTGCTCGTCTTTCCCGAGTGCCTCATCCATTGCCTGAAGCAATTCAGGGGTAAAATGCGAAACCATCAGCTTTTTTCTGGATGCCTCACGTGTGTTGGCAATTACGATGGCAGGCAATTTGATAAACCCGTACCTCTCTTTTAATACTGTGAGTCCATACTTCCCATTAACAGCATTATTATAACTCTCAACAGAAGGGGAAGCCGAACCCAGTATGGTTTTTGCTTTATGCAGGGCCGCAAGCATAATTGCAGAATCACGGGCATGATATCGGGGTGCCGGATCGTGTTGTTTATATGACCCGTCGTGCTCTTCATCAACAATTATCAGTCCGAGGTTACTGAACGGAAGAAACAGGGACGATCTTACTCCGAGAATTAACCTGTAACCGTTTAAAGGATCATCATCTGAAACTCTTTTCCATATTTCCACTTTTTCAGGGTCGCTGAACCTTGAGTGGTAGACGCCTGTTACTCCACCAAAATGTTTTTTCAGCCGGAGTATTATCTGTGTTGTAAGGGCTATTTCGGGGAGCATATAAAGGACCTGCTTTCCGATTTTTAACTGCTCTTCAATAAGATGTACATAAATCTCCGTCTTTCCGCTGGATGTCACTCCATGGAGCAATACAATATCTTTCTCCTTAAATTGGTTTGTAACTGATTCGTAAGCTATTGACTGAGCTTCACTTAGTTTCCTGACCGGTTCATTATAGCTGTCGGAATCAGTTAATCTTGTGACCTCTAATGATAAAGATGACAGTATTCCCTTTCCGGTAAGAGCTTCAATAATATTTTGTGAGGAACCGGCTTCTTTCAAAAGAAGTGACTTTCTGACAGGTTTAATTCCCGCTCCTTCAGTATATCCGGTTAACCTGATATAAGCCGAAAGGACTTCCTGTTGCTTTGGAGCCCTGACAAGGCTATCGAGTATTGAATTTAAGTCAGAGTCATTATATCCTTCTGAAAGTCTTATAAATGTCTCTGTTCTTGGTTTATAACTATTAAGACTGGTTTCTGAAGGCAGGGCCGCTTTCATCACTTCCCCTTCGCTGCATAGATAATACTCTGATATCCAAAGCCATAACTTTAGCTGGCTCTCATTAATTACCGGAATAGCATCGAGGACATCAACTATTGTTTTGACATTTTTAACGGCAGGTGTCTTGTCGTGAATGTTGCAGACAATTCCTGAATAGAAGTTCTTCCCGCCGAATTGTACTGTGACCCTTACCCCGGGTTTAATTTTTTCAAGAAAATCATCAGGGATCCTGTAAGTGAATCTTCCCCTTACTGCCAGAGGCAAAATAATATCAGCAAACCATATTTTTTTCATCTGTCAAAGCAGAATGCAAAGTAAGAATAAAAGCGGTTTGTGCAATGATGGGTATGATATAGCGCAAATATAAATATTCATTGAATCACTTCTCTCCGAATACATTTAAAAAGTGTTAAATTGCAAACAGGTATTTAATATTTTATTTTACAAATGTCCTGCGATTTAATGCCTTGATTGAATGGTATTTAAATATGTTTCTGATTGAAATAAACTGATAATCATATTACAAAAATACAGCAGTGATGGACAGAGAGGATAAGAAATTTTCAGGAGGTAGAAGATACAGGAACAATGAAATAACCGTTTATTGGAAACCATCGGCATGTGTTCACGCATCATACTGTTACAGAGAGCTTATTGAAGTTTTTGATCCCGGCAGGAGGCCATGGGTTGATATGAATGGTTCCACAACAGCCAAAATTATTGAAGTTGTAAATTTATGTCCCACTGAAGCTCTTGCCTGGAAGTGGAATGATGATGAAAAAAACGGATCGGTTGGCAGTGATCAACTAAATCATATTAAGTTCAGAAGGCCTGAACTTATGAATACTAATGATTCTGTTCCGGAAGAACATCCTGTATCGATTAAAGTAATGGTTGACGGACCAATTGTTCTTAAGGGAAATTTTACTCTTGTATATAACGGGAATAAAAAAGAAGTTCAGAAAAGCATAATATCAATATGCCGGTGTGGAGCAAGCGACCATCAGCCATTCTGCGATGGGCAACACAGGAAAATCGGTTTTAATGGTTAATATTTCAGGTATGGAAGAGAATAAAGAACATAAATCTCAGGCAATTATCGAAGTAATTGATTTCGGACCATTGAAAATTACGGGTAATTTTATATTAAAAGATTTGAAGAGAGATACTAAGGATTCTCAAGGAGAGGTTTGGCTTTGCAGATGTGGAAAATCGGGGAATAAACCATATTGCGACGAATCGCATAAGAGATAACAAATTTTAGTGGATATAATAAACCATCCTGATCCTCTAACTTACTGCTAAAGCATCACTTACCCTTGCAGCGGCCTCTTTAAATGATACTGCAGAAAATACTGCAAATCCTGAGTTGTCGATTATTGTTTTTGCTTCCACAGCATTGATCCCCTGTAACCTCACTATTACAGGCACATTAATCTTACCAATCGATTTATACGCTTCAACCACTCCGTTTGCCACCCTGTCGCATCTGACAATTCCACCGAAGATATTAATCAAGATAGCTTTAACAGCAGGATCTTTAAGAATAATACGGAAGCCGGCTTCAACAGTCTTGGGATTGGCACCTCCACCAACATCCAGAAAATTGGCAGGTGCTCCGCCTGAGAGTTTTATTATATCCATAGTCGCCATTGCCAACCCTGCTCCGTTAACCATGCAGCCTACATTTCCATCGAGTTTTACAAAATTGAGATTATGCTTTCCTGCCTCAACTTCAACAGGGTCTTCCTCATTAATGTCCCTCATACCGATAAGATCAGTATGCCTGAACAATGCATTATCGTCGAGAACAAGTTTGCAATCAACTGCCAATATCCTGCTGTCGCTGGTTTTCAGCACCGGATTAATTTCAAGCAGCAGTGCATCGCAACCAATGAAAGTCTCATAAATACCCGAAAGAAACTTCTGCATATTTTTAAATGCTACCCCCGACAAGCCCAGGTTAAAGGCAATATAGCGTGTCTGAAATGGCTGCAATCCGATACCCGGATCTATTTCCTCGGTAAAAATCAGATCCGGTGATTTTTCAGCAACCTCTTCAATTGACATTCCACCTTCAGGAGAATACATAAAAATGTATCTTCCGCTGTTTCTATTCAGCAGAATACTTACATAGAACTCTTCCGGTTCAGAATCTCCTTTGTAATAAACATCCTGTGCAACGAGGACCTTGTTTACCTTTTTTCCTTCTGGCCCAGTCTGCGGAGTAACCAGCTGCATGCCCAGTATCTGGCCGGCCAATTTGCCGGCTTCTTCGACAGATTTTGCCAGTTTTACACCACCGCCCTTGCCCCTTCCCCCGGCATGTATCTGTGCTTTTATAACGAAATATTCAGACCCGAATTTTTCCCGTAATTGTTCTGCAACTGTTACTGCCTGTTCTGGAGTTTCTGCTACAAAACCTTCCTGAATGTCGACATTGTAAGCTTTAAGTAACGATTTACCCTGAAATTCATGAACATTCATTTTATGACAGTTAAATTAAATAATAAACTCTGATTCATAGAATTCACTGGTGACAAAATAACAATTATTACCAGATTATTTAATTATTTTCGCATAAAAAAGAATGCGGAAGCTTCTCAACAGGGAACTTGAAAGAAAGACGGTAGACCAGTTCCGGAAATCTGAAAAATCACCATTTGCTATTGTTCTGGATAATGTCAGGAGCCAAAGTAATGTCGGCTCAATTTTCCGAACAGCAGACGCTTTCCTTACAAAGGTGATATACTTATGCGGGATTACAGCCAAACCGCCTAACAGGGAGATTCAAAAGACTGCGCTTGGAGCCACTGAATCTATAACCTGGAAATACTTTCCAAAAACAACTGATGCGATTCTGGATCTTAAAGAAGAGGGGTATAAAATTATCGGCATTGAGCAGACTGAAGGATCCGTTGAGTTGCAGGATATGCATGTTGAAAAGGGAGAAAAATATGCCCTTGTATTTGGTCATGAAGTAGATGGAGTAGATCAAAATGTTTTAAACCTCTGTGATATCTGTGTAGAGATACCGCAGTTTGGTACCAAGCACTCGTTCAATATTGCGGTGAGTGCGGGTATTGTGTTATGGGAGTTGAATAAGAAAACCTGACAAAAAAAAGACCGCACTGTTGATGCGGCCTTTATTGTTTTATGGTTTCTTGTTACTGGACTGTTGATTTAAATGCATCATCATTGAAGAACTTTGCAAACTCAAGGTCAGTTTTTGCATAAGCTTTCCAATCAGCTTTAAATGCGATTGCTTCACGAAGGTTGTTGAGCATATAATTCCTGTCATCAAGACGTGCTCCGATAATAGCTTTCAGATAGGATGGTTTTCCGCATTTGCAGAGTTCCTTCATGCTATCAAGGGTTAATTTTGCTTTGTTAACATCGCCTTTCAGAAGCTGTGCAAGAGCGAGGTTGAAACATGGTTCGGTTCCAAAGTAATTAACAGCTTTGTCATATTCACCTTTTGTAATAGCAATAACACCAAGACCCCACTTTGATTCAGGAGTTGCAGCTGTCATCGAATTAAAATACCCTTCAGCTTTAACTAAATCACCTTTTACGAGTGAGCCAAAACCAAGATTATTCTTTATAATGTCGTTATTCTGGATAGCTTTTGCCTTTTCAAATGCAGCAATTGCTTCGTCAGTTTTGCCTAACGCCATGTAGGTGTACCCGATGTTGTTTGCTGCACGTATGCATTTCGGATAGCTTTCTGCTGCTGCCTGGTAGAATTTAAGCTGTTCATTAAGATCCGTTGTAAGTTTTGCTGCATAAAGCATCTCTTCAAGGCTTAAAACTTTAGGATCTGATTTTGCCTGAGCAAGTATCTGCTCATCGCTGCGTCCTACCTTATCAACAGAGACCATCATTTTTGATCTTCTTAACCTTGGAAGGATGTCAGTTTTAAGGGTTTCAAAGGCTGCTGCCATATTCTTAATTTCTTTCTCACGAACATCAGGATCAGAATACATAGAAAGAATACGGAGGATAAGTTCTTTATCCTGAATGGTTGATTTTTCTACTTCTGTCTTAAAACCGTCCCAGTCTTCAGCAGTGGTTTTTGAATCAAAGAAACCAGCACCTTTAGCTGCCTCAACCTTTCCAAATTCTTTTTTAATGAATTTGTCAGCAGAAGTACCTCTGTTAACAGAAAGTTTTTCATTCATATCGAATTTTCCGTCAGGAGAGGCATAGGAACTGATAACAGCACCTTTAAACTGGCGGTTAGGATCTGCACCGACAGTCTTGATGTACTCTTTAAGAAGAGCGATATCTTCCGCTTTAAGTTCTGTGCTGCGAATATCTGACTTATTTATAAGGTAGTTTATGTCAGCTGCCTGAATTTCGGGAGTTACTCTTACATAATTATCCTTCATTATAACAGCCTTACCATGTTTCTCAACCAGAGTTGAGGTGGCAATTACACCGTCGGCTAGCTTAACAGGATCAAAATCAAGACTTTTAGTCCCCCTGACAGCTTTTACTCTTAATACCAGCTCTGAAATCTTCATAGCTTCCTTGTAAGGAATTTTATCTGTATAGGTAAAATCTCCACCGGTATAAGTGATTACTTTATTATTAGATTGAACACTCTCTCCCTGAAGAACCTGAACTTTTTCAAAAGCAGTTTCGCCATCAGCGTAAGTAAGAACAGGAGTAGCAGTAACGGTAGTCTTCTTATCAAAGTACTTGGCCGGGAAGGTACCTTTAATTGTTACTGTAACTACACCAGCATGTGTTTCAAGAACTTTTGGAGTAATCTCATACTTAATTAAGTTAGAGTTTTTTTTCATCTTATTCAGGCCGCTGCAACTTGTCATAACGGTTGCGGCCAGGATAAGGATAAAATAGCTTCTGAATTTTTTCATAGTTAAAAGTGTTATTTGTTTATGATTCCTAGTTTGTCTGTTTATAATGAACAAAATACTAATTTTTTAACATAAGTACAAATTTAAACAAAATAATCATAATCGAAGCAATTTGAATAAAATAATTACAAAATCACCATATTCAAACCAACAGGGTAATCGTCAAAAAAAATAGTGTCAATTATTTTGGAATAATGGTTTTCATTGGCGACAAAGTCTATATCATTTATATCAATAACAAGATATTTGTTTTCGGGATTTTGCCTAAAAAAAGAAAAATAACTATCCTGAATTTTCTGAAGGTATTCTTTAGTTATTGATTTCTCATAGTTGCGACCCCGACTTTCGATATTCTTAATCAACCTGCCAGGATTAAGGTGAAGGTAGACATAGATATCGGGCTTGGGAAGAGATCCGTAAATGATATAAAAGATCTGCCGGTAAAGATTATACTCATCTCCATTAAGTGTTGAGGCAGCAAATACAAGCGATTTCATGAAATAATAATCTGCTATCGTAAAAGTCTTAAAGAGATCCTGGGGAACCAGTTCTTCCTTAAGCTGTTTGTACCTGCTTGCCAGAAATGAAAGTTCGAGAGGAAAAGAATATTTTTCAGGGTCGTCATAGAATTTCGGGAGAAAGGGGTTATCGGCAAAATGTTCAAGAATAAGACGAGCATTAAACTGATCTGCTATTCTGCCGGCCAGGGTAGTTTTCCCTGCTCCGATATTTCCTTCTATAACTACATAGTTGTATTTAATCTTCATCTCTGAAAACTATTGTTTGATTTCAACAAATCAAATTTAGAAATTGAATGTTAAATAGCAAGGAAGAAGCACTTTTATTAGCTAAAAAACCATCACGTCATGACTTTTCAGTCATGACACCCCTCCTGGAGGAGGGGAAATCATTGGTAGTCAATAGACTGAGCTTCTCCCCCTCACAGGGGGAGTCCCCGCAAGGGGGAGGGGGTTTTATCCCCTGACACTAATTTTTCTGATTTTGTTCAGGATTTTTTTTTCCAGGCTCTTGCCTTGGAGGACGTGGGAGAAGTTCTTTTCGTGATAATTTGATCTTTCCTGTTTTCGGATCGATATCAATTATCTTAACCTCGACCTCCTGCCCTTCTTTCAGAACATCTTCTACCTTGTTGATCTTTCTCCACTCAATCTCTGAGATATGAAGTAGCCCATCTTTGTTTGGAAGTATCTCTACGAATGCCCCAAACTGGACTATTGTCTTAACCTTTCCTTTGTAAACCTGTCCGATTTCAGGAACTGTAACAATTTTTTTCACCCAGTCGAGTGCTGCAGTTATAACTTCAGCATTCTCACCAAAAATATTGACATCACCATGACCATCAATCTCTTCAACAATTATTGTGGCTCCAGTTACACGTTGTATCTCCTGAATAACTTTACCGCCGGGACCTATCAATGCACCGATCAGTTCTTTAGGAATAGTAAGCATTTCAATCCTTGGAGCATGAGGTTTAAGCTCAGGACGTGGTTCTGCAATAGTCTGGCTCATTATATCCAGAATATGTAATCTTCCGGCTTTAGCCTGATGCAGAGCTTTCGAAAGTATTTCGAATGAAAGTCCTTCCACTTTAATATCCATCTGTGTAGCAGTGATGCCATCACGGGTTCCTGTCACTTTAAAGTCCATATCGCCAAGATGATCTTCATCACCAAGGATATCAGAAAGAACTGCATATTTTTTTGTCTCTTTATCTGTTATAAGACCCATTGCAATTCCTGATACAGGTTTCCGAAGTTTAATCCCTGCATCCATTAGAGCGAGGGTACTGGCACAAACTGTTGCCATAGATGAAGAACCGTTTGATTCAAGAATATCTGAAACAACCCTTATTGCATAAGGATTTTCCTCATCAGACGGCATCATATTTTTTAGGGCACGGTGAGCAAGATTTCCATGTCCTATTTCC
>Ga0265292_1002959_pt1 | contig 11007 bp, 11 predicted proteins | sample Munlanlewell296A_FD_189080 | JGI IMG/M metagenome (GOLD analysis project Ga0265292, IMG submission 189080) | Leachate microbial communities from a municipal landfill in Southern Ontario, Canada - Leachate well 296A | ecosystem: Engineered > Solid waste > Landfill > Unclassified | place: Canada... | reverse complement strand
CGGCGGCTTCGGGCATGGGTCCTCCTGTTGAGAGCAAATAGAATTGTCCGGTTTTGTAGCACATAGATTGTCCGCTTTTTGATTTGGCCGTGGGGAGTCGATTTGCAAGGTATTCGGCTTCCCCGGCCCGGTCGGTGCGCAGCGGATTTTACGCACTGGCCTTGGCTTTTTCCTCCTGCACTGGTTTTCCGTCCCTGTCGTAGTCGGCCAGCCGCCGCGGCCCGTGGAAGATGGACATGGAACCGTCTTCGTAGCAGTGGACCCGGACGTTGGCCTTGATGTAGTGGCAGCGATGCTTGTCGGCGGGGATCTGTAGCTTTTTCCCTTCGAACGACACGCAGTTGTCCTTCCCGACCGTCCGGTCGTACTGCTCGCAGAGGATCTCGTCCGAATTGCCGCCGATCCACGGAACGAAGGCCGATCCTTCCTCCAGGGGCGGTTGCATGAACTCCTTGTTGAATTCCGGAAGATAGACCTCCTCGATGTACCGGTTGGCCGCTTCCATGTCGGTGATTCCGTGGAGCGCCAGTTCCTTCGGCAGCCGGCCCTGATGCGTGCCGAACATCCGCTCGGAGCGGCCCCGGGCCTCCGGGGAGTAGGCGGGGATCATCTCGATGCCCAACTTCTTCATGGCGCGTCCGAATTGCGTGAGGTTCTCCTTGTCCACCTTGCCCCCGGCCTCCGGGGTGATCCAGTAATGCGATCCCCGATCGGAGTAAAAAGAGCTGAACAAGCCGTGTATTGCGATGACTTCCCGGACGCCGCGGAAACTGCTCCAGGTGCCTTCCTCCTCGACGAAGAACATCGAGTAATGTTCGCTGGTGGCATCATCCATGGTGACGATGAGATCCCACATCTTGCCCGGCACCCACTCGTGCTGGCTCCCATCCTGGTGGATCATCATGCCGGGCAGAGGTTCCCGCTCCCGCCGCTTGCGGTGGACGCCTCGCCGGGGTGCCTTCTTGACCAGTCCGGCCCCCTGAAGGCACTTCTTGACCCAGGTGTAGCTGCGACTTCCCCCGTCCCGCCGGTAGTGGGAATGGAAATGGCAGACATTCCACCCGAGGTAGCGCTTCCGGTACCGCTCGGCCAGCGCCATTACCTCATCCACCGGCGCCCGGCGGTGGGACGCTTGAGAGATCCGCTTGTCGAGCAGCGCCCCCATCCCCCCGTCGTCGAACCGTTGGCTGTAGCGGCGAAACGTCCGGTCGCAAACCCCAAGAATCCGTGCGGCTTCCTCCTGCGTGAGGCTTCCATGCTTCCAACCTCCGTACGCTTCCTCGAATCGCATCTGCCGAACCTCCTGTAGCAGCTCCGTCCGTCGCATGTCCACCTCCCGGGGAAGTGAACATCAGAACCGGACAGTTCACGTGCTACAAGACCGGACAGATTATGAGCTCGCAACAGGCAGACCTGCCGGGAGTTGACTACCAACCCGTCCTTTCTTACAATCAAGTAAGAAATTCTTATTATCGTACTACGGGAGGGTGTATGCCTGCCGCGACGCTGACCAGTAAAGGGCAGCTGGTCGTTCCGAAGTCCATCCGGGACCGGATGGGGCTTCACCCGGGCGACCGGCTCGATTTCGTCGTGCTGGACGATGGAAATGTGCTGATGCGGCCCGCGACCGAGGACGTGAGTCGACTGAAAGGTCTTCTGCGGCGGCCGGGAAGAGCGCCGGTAAGCGTCGAGGAGATGAATCGGATCATCCGGCAACGGGGGGCGAGGGGAAGGTGAAAGGCCTCGACACGAACATCCTGGTCCGTTATCTGACGGAGGATGATCCCCGGCAAGCGGCCGCGGCGGTCAAGGAGATCGAGGGGGCCGGGAGGAAAGGCGAAAAGCTGGTCGTCCAGCCCCTCGTCCTGTGCGAGCTGGCCTGGGTGCTCGAAAGCGCCTACGGCGTCGGAAAGAAGGAGCTTCTGGATGTCTTCGAACGGATTCTCCGGACGGCACAGTTCGAGATCCCCGGGAAAGACCTCGTCTGGCGGTCTTTTGCCGACTACCGCGCCGGCAGGGGGGATTTTTCGGATCACCTCCTGGGGCGGTTGAACGAGGATGCGGGTGCGTCGGTCACAATAACCTTCGACAGAGCCTTGAGAGGGAACCCCCGGTTTCACGTGCTGACGGTCTACTGAATAATCCCAAAAACCCCAGAACCGGGACGTTCCTAAAACTCCCCCAAATTAGGGACATACATCGCGACCGATGCCGACCCCAGGTCTGTCCCCGTTCTGGGGGAGTTTTAGGAACGTCCCGGTTCTGGGATCAGTGGGGCCAGAACGTTTCGACGAGGCCCACCTTCCAGCCGCCGTCTTCGCGAAACATTTTCAGCGTCGCCGGGTGGTCCGCGCCATGGTGGGTGAGGAGGATCTCCGCGCGGTCCTTTCCGACGGAGCCGATCTCCCAGCGGCTTTGCTCGAGGGCGACATCGGGGTCGAAGCGGCGAAGGAAGGCGTCCCAGTAATCGCGCGCGATCGGCCCGCCCGCGACGAAATCGCCGCGGACCGCCTCGGGGTCCGGTGGAGGGGCCTTCGCCGGGGCGTGGGACGGAGTACCGGTGCCGGCCATTCCCGAGGGCGTCTCCTTCGGCGTGGCGTGCGGGGCATCGGCGGCGGTCGGCTTCCCCGGGGGCGTCTGCTTTGCGGCGGCGGCGAGGGCGGACGAGGTCTCCTCGACGATCGTTTCACGCGACTTCGCGCTGAGCGCGGCGAAGATCGCCGGGTAATCGCGGGCCTTCATCGACTGGAACAGGGATTCGGCGCGGGCAAGGATCGCGGGGACGGCGGGGTGGTCTTCGGGGGAGGCGGCAGGGGCGGGCAGGCACAGCAACAGGACGAGAAAAGCGGCCGGCGCAACGCGACATAGGAACCGGTTCGGGTTACGCATGGATCGGGAAAAAAGGGGGGGGCGGGAGAACGCCCCCCTCCTGGGTCAATGATTGGAAGTGGACCCGCCTCCGCCGACGGCGATCGCGATCCCGATGACCGCGGCGGTCCCGGCGGCAATCCACCCGATCGTTCCGGAGGATAATCCCGTCGCCGCTTTCTTCCCCGCCGCATCGCCGGCCTTGGCCGCCCCGTTCGCGTCTGTGGCCGGTTTCGCTTCGACGCCGGGCTCGGCCGTCTTTCTCGGCCACGTTTCCCAGGTGTCGGCCGCGACCGCCCGGGAAACGGATCCGAGGCTCATGGTGAGGAAGCAGGCGGCGCAAAGGATCGCGACGACGGATTTCACCGTAGGCCGTAGACGGGTTCTGCGCATGTCAACCCCCCATTGGAAACGCCGTATCACCTCGGGTCACGATACGTCGATCCCTGGTCCCTGTCAAGGAGCACGCCCGCGTTGCGGCCGATCCGGTCGAAGAGCGGCAGGACCCGGTCGATGTCCTGCGCGACGTCGCGCGTCCACGGCGACAGGCTGTACCGGTACGCCGTCTTCGAGTCCCGCCCGGTGAAGAGGCGGATGGGGATCTCTACCGAGATCCCCTTGTCGTGATAGCCGCGGTTGAACGGATCCGTGAACATTCCGGTGTCGGTGGCGCTGTACCATGCGGACAGGGTGACGCCGCGGATGAACTTCGAGGCCGCGACCCGCACGCCCCGGTCGCCGGCGAGGAAGCGCCCCCACTTGACGTCGATCGCCGCGTCGATCTCCGGCACGTTCAGCCGTCCCTGGAGCAGCGCCGTGTGGTAGCTGTCGTTGCCGCGGAACCGGAACGGGTCGTCGGGCGCCCGCTTCCGGACGACGCTTCCCGATGCCCCCGCGAGGATCCTGCCGTTCCACAACGGAAGCGCGGTCTCGGCGTCGCCGCCGCCGAACATCGTCTCCAACATCCCCGCCGCCGCGCGGAAGTAGACCGGCTCCCGCGTCGCGAAGACCTGGTCGAAGAGCAGACGCCCGAGGGCGGCCTTCTCCTTCTTGTACTCCGCCATGTCGCTGCGGATGGGGATGGAGAGCGGCGCGTTCGAGGTGGAGATGTTGTTCACGGGGTATCCCTCGACGCCGAGGAGCGCGGTCCCGCCGCGCCACGGGAACGTGCTGAGCGAGCCGGCCAGCCCGACGCGGTATTTGAAGAAGCCGGAAGGATCGTTGAGGAACGCCTCGAACGACGGCTTGAAGCTGTAGTCGAACCGGCGGCGGTGCGTCGTCGGGCGGATCGGCGCGTCGAAGTTCGCGGAGCGGAAACCGGCGGCGGCGCGGATCCGGTCGGAGGGGAAGAAGCCGCTGCCCGCCCCGGAGAGCGCGGAGGCCGATACGGCCGCCTCGGCCACCGGGATCCCGTTCTCCTTCAACTGCACCCGGACGTACTCCACGTTCGGCGGGACGAACGGGGCGATCGTGGCGAGTAGCGCCTCGACGGCGCGGGGCGCGAAGAAGTACCGGTCGTTCTGCGCGTCCACCCGCAGGGTGAACCCGTCGCCCGAAACGGCGATGTCGCTGAAGCCGGCGTCCGCGAGGGCGAGCGCGATCCGGTCCTGGAGCGGGGCGCGGGACGCTTCGACGGTCTCCAGGTACGGAGGGTCGTGGATCGGGACCAGCGGGCGGCCGATGTCGAAGGCGACGGAGGCGGTGACGCCGATCTCGTTTCCCCGCTGCCAGCTCGCGTCGATTTCCAGCCATTTGAGCGGCTTGACGCGCGCGCCGATGTTGAACGGGGAGCGGACGGCGGACGGGAAATATTTCTTCTGCGCCGGGTCGGTCGTCTGGCGTTCGTAGCGGATCGGGCTGTACTCCGCGAGCAGCGAGAGCCACGTCGTCGCGGCGTACTGGATGCCGCCGAAGGGGAGGGCCTCGCGCGCCCACTTGCGCGGGTCGGTGAACAGTTCGATCCTGAACCCTTCCCCCTGCGCGGGGAGCGGCCGCTTGCCGAGGCGGCCGTTGCCGAAGCCCAGCGAGACGTCGAAGGGGAAGATCCGCTTACTCGCGACGATCGACTGGGAGCTGTAGAGGCGCGTCCCGTGCGGGTCGGAGATCGCGACGGCGACGGCGGGGAGGAACTTCCCCTCTTTGACGAGCTGGAATTTCGCGTCCACCGCCTTGTCCTTGTAAGCTCCGTACTGACCTCCGTTGTTGAATCCGGGCACGCCGATCACTTCGGTGACTCGCCCGGTCACCTCGAGCCGGTCGAACAGGCCGACGGTGCCGAAGTAGTACCGGTACGGGTGGACCTGCGTGGCGCCGAGGCGGTACCGGTTCTCCGTCATCACCCGCGCGGTGGGGGTTTCGAAGAGGCCGGTCACGCCGAAGTTGTTCGGGCCGGTGAACGGCTCGTCGCCGGCGGGGCGCGCGCGCGTCCTGGCCGGGGCGCCCGGCGTCCGCGTCGGGATGCGGAGCGTGTCGCCGTCCTCCAGCGGCAGGTCCGCGGGGCTCCCCTTCAGCAGCCGCGGATGGGAGAGGGGGGCGGCCACGGTTTTCGCTGTTTCCCGCGTCAGGGTCGCCGCCGCGAGGTCCGCGTTGTCGGAATATCCGCCGGCGGCAACGATCAGGGTGGAGAGCGTCGCGTCGTGCGGGAGCGTGTAGCTGCCGGGGCGCCGGACCTCTCCCTCCACGGTGACCGTGACCGGCCGCGGCCCCCCGATCGCGGCCGCCGGGGTCGGGGAAACGAGCGCGAGGAGAAGGAGGGCGGCGACAAACGCGTTGGCGCCGGAGGTGCGTCGGTGAAAAATCATCCAGGACAGTATAACCCGTGAGGTCGGCGCGCACGATTGTACCTTCACGGAACGGGGGCGTTTGGGGTATTCTCGATCGAATAACATGTCGGATTCCGCGAGGGTTTCGGGATGAATGTGGCGATCGTCGGAACGGGGTACGTGGGGCTGGTGACCGGGGTGTGCCTGGCCGAGCGGGGCAACGCGGTGCACTGCGTCGACACGAATCCGTCGGTGCTGGAGAAGCTGAACGCAGGGCAGGTGACGATCTACGAGCCGGGGCTCGAGGACATCTACCTGCGCAATTTGAAGAAGGGGAGGATCTCCTTTTCGGGGGATCTCGAGAAGGCGGTCGTGCCGGCCGAGATCATCTTCCTGTGCCTGCCCACGCCCCCGGGGGAAGACGGCTCCGCGGACCTGAAGTACATCCTGCAGGTGGCGAACGACCTGGGGAAGATCTTCGCGAACCGGCCGGAGGCGGGGTACAAGGTGGTGGTCGACAAATCCACCGTGCCGGTGGGGACGAGCGAAAAGGTGCGGGCGGCGATCCGGAACTATGCGGGGCCGGCGTTCGAATTCGACGTCGTGTCGAACCCGGAGTTTTTGCGCGAAGGGTTCGCCGTCGAGGATTTCCTGCGGCCGGAGCGCGTGGTGATCGGGTCGAGCAGCGAGCGGGCGATCGTGGCGTTGAAGGACCTCTACGAGCCGTTCCTGCAGCCGGGGAGCAAGGTCATCGTGATGGACGAGAAGAGTGCCGAGGTGACCAAGTACGCGGCGAACGCCTTCCTCGCGCTGAAGATCTCCTACATGAACGACCTGTCCAACTTCTGCGACGCGGTGGGGGCGGACATCGACCGGATCCGGGACGGGATCGGCTCCGACTCGCGGATCGGGCACAAGTTCCTCTTCCCGGGGTTGGGGTACGGCGGGTCGTGTCTGCCCAAGGACGTGAAGGCGCTGCTGAAAAGCGCGTCCGACGCGGGGGCGCCGCTCTCGGTCCTGCAGGCGGTGGAGGATATCAACCAGGAGCAGCGGAAGCGTTTCTTCCGGAAAATGGTGCGGCACTTCGGCGGAAAGATCGAGGGGCTGCGGGTCGCGGTCTGGGGGATCGCGTTCAAGCCGAACACGGACGACACGCGGGAGGCGCCGGTCTTCCATATCATCGACGAGCTGCTGAAAGGGAAGGCGACGGTGGCCGTGTACGACCCCGAGGCGATGGAGGGGGCGCGGGCGCGGTACGGGGACCGGATCGAATACGCGGAGTCGTCGTACGGGGCGCTGCAGGGGGCCGACGCGCTGGTGATCGCGACGGAGTGGAACGAGTTCCGCAAGCCCGACTTCGGGCTGATGAAGACCCTGATGCGGCAGCCGGTCCTCTTCGACGGGCGCAACATCTTCGACCCGCGGAAGATGCGGGAGCGCGGCTTCCTCTACCACTCGATCGGCCGCAAGGCACACGAGAACCATGCGACGGGTTGACCACGAAACCCCAGAACCGAAACCCCAGAACCGGGACGTTCCTAAAACTCCCACAGAAGTGGGACAGAGGTGTTGGATTACCGATGGTTGCGATGTGATGAAATTATTAATGTTGATGAGTGTCCCGGATTTGGGGGAGTTTTAGGAACGTCCCTGTTCTGGGGTTTTTTGGGAGGGTGAGATGATCGATGGCGTGATGGTGAAGCAGCTGAGGGTGCTCCCGGACGAACGCGGGCGGCTGATGGAGATCCTGCGCGAGGACGACGAGATCTACATGCGGTTCGGCCAGGTGTACCTGACCACCGGGTACCCGGGCGTCGTCAAGGCGTGGCACTACCACAAGGTCCAGTTCGACCACTTCTGCGTGGTCAAGGGGATGATGAAGGTGGTGCTCTACGATTCGCGGGAGGGCTCCCCCACGAAGGGGGAGGTGAACGAATTCTTCCTCGGCGAGCACCGGCCGATCGTCCTGCGGATCCCGCCGCTCGTCTATCACGGCTTCAAGACGATCAGCGAGGAAGAGGCGTTCCTGATCAACGTCTCCACGCAGACCTACAAGTATGATGCGCCGGACGAGTTCCGCGTCCCCCCGCACGAAAACGACATCCCCTACGATTGGGCGAGGAAGGACGGGTGACCGTCGCTGGGCGCGCGCCGGGGGCCACTGCGTGAGGCTGCTGATCACCGGCGGGCTCGGTCTGCTCGGGAAAGAGATCGCGCGGGTCTTCGAAGGTTCCTCCGGGATCCGCACGACCGACCGGGAAGAGTGGGACGTGACGGACCCCGAGGCGTGCCGGCGGGAGGTCGACGGGTTCCGCCCGGACGTGGTGATCCATTGCGCGGCCTACACGGCCGTGGACCGGGCGGAGAGCGAAGCGGCGTTCGCGAGCCTCCTGAACGTGGAGGGGACGCGCAACGTCGCGCGCGCCTGCCGCGAGCGCGGGGCCTTGATGGTCACGTTCGGGACCGACTACATCTTCGACGGCGCTTCCTCGCGTCCGTATCGGGAAGAGGATCCGGCGAACCCGCTCTCCGTGTACGGAAAGACGAAGTGGGCGGCCGAGCAGGCGCTTCGGGAGGAGGGGGGCGACCACCTGCTGGTGCGCGCCCAGTGGCTGTTCGGTCCCGCGGGGAAGAATTTCATCCGCACGATCCTCGAGAAGGCGCGGCAGGGGGAAACGCTTCGCGTCGCGTCGGACCAGGTCGGGTGCCCGACGTTTTCGAGGGACCTGGCCGGCGCCGTCCGCAACTTGCTCGGCGCGCGCGCGCGGGGGACGGTCCACTTCTCCAGCGAAGGGGAGACGAGCTGGTTCGGTCTCGCCCGGTACGTGCTGCAGCGTCGCGGGTTGTCGACGGGGTCGCTGTTCGCCGCGAAAACACGGGACCTGCCGTACCCGGCGCCAAGGCCGGCGTATGGCGTTTTGAGCAAGGAGAAGTATCGCGCGATCACCGGGGTCTCCCCGAGGCCGTGGGAGGAAGCGGTGGGGGAGTACCTTGAAATGATCGATACGGAAGAGGGCACGCGCTGATGCGAATTCTCGTCGCCGGGGGGGCCGGCTTCATCGGCTCGAACTTCATCCGGTACATCCTCGGGGCCCACGGCGATTGGTCCGTCGTGAACGTGGACAAGCTGACCTACGCGGGGAACCTGGCGAATCTGGCGGATGTGGCGGGGGAACCCCGGTACCGCTTCCATCGGGCGGACATCTGCGACGCGGCCGAGGTTGCGCGGATCTTTGCCCTGGAGAAGCCCGAGGCGGTCGTGAATTTCGCCGCCGAGACGCACGTGGACCGCAGCATCGACGACCCGGCGCTCTTCCTGCGGACGAACATCCTCGGGACGCAGGTGCTGCTCGACGCGGCGCGCAAGGCGAAGGTCGCCCGGTACCTGCAGATCTCGACCGACGAGGTGTACGGCTCGCTGGGGGCCACGGGGAAGTTCTCCGAGGAGTCGCCGCTGAAGCCCAACTCTCCCTATGCCGCCAGCAAGACGTCGGCGGACCTGCTGGTGCGGGCGTACGGGAAGACGTTCGGCCTGCCGGTGCTCGTCACCCGCTGCTCGAACAATTACGGTCCGTACCAGTTTCCCGAGAAGCTTATCCCGTTCTTCGTGACGCTGCTGCGCGAGGGGAAGCCGGTGCCGGTGTACGGCGACGGGATGAACGTGCGCGACTGGATCCACGTGGAGGACCATTCGCGGGCGGTGGATGCGGTGCTGCGGCGCGGTCGCCCCGGCGAGATCTACAACGTGGGCGGGGGAAACGAGCGGACGAACATCGAGATCACGAAGCTGCTGATCGCCGCGATGGGGAAGGACGAGCGGTCGATGAAGTTCGTCCCCGACCGGCCCGGTCACGACCGGCGTTATGCCATCGACGATGCGAAGATCCGGGCGGAGCTGGGCGTCATCCCGCGGGTCCCTTTCGAGGAGGGGCTGCGCGCCACGGTGCGCTGGTACATCGACAACGAACCGTGGTGGCGGGCGGTCCAGTCCGGCGAGTACCAGTCGTTCTACGATCGCTGGTACGTCCGCAAGGACCGCACCTGAGCCCAGAACCCCAGAACCGGGACGTTCCTAAAACTCCCCCAGAACCGGGACAGACGTACCCTTCATTTCGTCGCGACCTCCCTCCCTGATTTCAGGAGGTATGCTGCGGCATTCTCCTTCATCTTGAGCCAACGGGCTAATTGCACAATAGATACAGCCAATTCGGACTTGCATGTCCTTAAGACATCTCTTCGAACCTGGACAACCTGATACTTTCTGCTGCCGCCGACCACATCTTCCACCGATACCCCATGGGATGTTGCAAGCCGAAGAAGTGTCTTGGAAAATATCTCGTAAGGTCCCGAGGAAACTACTGGTAGACCGTCTTCCATCATGGAAAGATTTCGCACCGATGCATTTTCTTCCTTCTCCGAACCACCAGGGGATGTTTTTTGAATGTGATCGCGGTAAGCAGTTATCCAGCGGGATCCATCATCGACATCATGAAATTCGGCCTGCAGCAGGCTCATGTCCTGCCATTCCGGGGGGCCACCATGGAGTATTTTCCCGTGTCCAGTCCACGGATACTCCTCCAGTTCGGCGATGGACCGTACGATTCCCGCACGCAGAGGGTTGAGATGGATGTACTTCACGACATCGAGAAAATATATGGATTTGTCTACGATCGGAGACTTGTAGCGGTTCTGAAAGAGGTGTCCTACGCGATTGTGTCGCTCATTGAAATATTTGGAATATCCCGTCAACAGACATTGCATGAAGGAAGTAAGGGAACCCTTATCGCTTTGCAATAACAGGTGAAAATGGTTTGGCATGAGAGACCAGGCAGGGCATCTCATCCCCCACCTGGACAGGTTTGCACCAACCCGGTGGAGGAAAGAATCGCGGTCTATATCGTCGAGAAAGATGTCTCTTTTCTCGATCCCTCGTGCGTAAACGTGATGGATTGCACCCGGAAAGTCTATCCTTGGTCCTCTTGGCATGCCCTAAAAAATTCAAATATTGGGCCAAGTGCAATGAAAGCCGAAAAGGGGGGACGCCATGGCCGAAAGAGCGATAACGGATCTCTTCCTCTTCCAGAACAGAAAGTGCCTTCAGTACGGGGCAGCCGATGTCCTAAGACTGTCCCTCTTTTGGGGGAGTTCTAGGAACGTCCCGGTTCTGGGGTCGATCGGAACCAGGTGAACGTTTGCGCAAGACCTTGGGAGAAGGCGACCTTCGGGTCGTAGCCGATGAGGTCCCGGGCGAGGGAGATGTCGGCCAGCGAGTCGCGCACGTCCCCCACGCGACCCGGTTCGAATTTCGGCAGTACGCGCTTCCCCGCAAGCCCGTAGACGATCTCGAGGATGTCGAGGAGCGACACCCGTTCCCCGC
>Ga0265292_1002958_pt1 | contig 11017 bp, 8 predicted proteins | sample Munlanlewell296A_FD_189080 | JGI IMG/M metagenome (GOLD analysis project Ga0265292, IMG submission 189080) | Leachate microbial communities from a municipal landfill in Southern Ontario, Canada - Leachate well 296A | ecosystem: Engineered > Solid waste > Landfill > Unclassified | place: Canada... | reverse complement strand
TAGTGCCCTACGTTGACCAACTAAATAACCAATACCTAAACTTGATTCGGGATTAGGTATTGCCATACGTACAGCATTGGCAAACCAATCACGAATAACTCTTGCGATATCACCGGGTTTTGGATGTATTATTTTATTAACTTTTGCACGATATATAATTCCAGGAAAATTTCCAAAACCCTTATCTAAACTTCCAACTACTTGTAATCTATCACCTCTTTTTATATCAGCCTCATTTGAATTTATCCACAAAACACCTGGTAATGATTTCTTACCAATATATAGACTATCTAGTCTGATAACTATTTGATTGGCTGACCCGTTATCAACATCTTCTTTTACGTTGCCTTCAATCTGAACAATCTTTCCGTATAAAGGTTTATACATAGCAAATTCTTTTTGTGATATTGATCCTCGCCATAGTCCAAAAATTATTCCTCCAATAATTAAAATCGGTATAAGGTAAAGATATTTTCGCCAAAAGACTATCGAAATAATTACAACTGAAATAATCAAAAACAAATACGATGATGCAAACAAAATAATATTAAACCTAGAAATAAAAATGCCTATAAATATTCCAATGCATCCAACTGCTATCAACCAAGAAATATGTATTTTTCGTTTTAACACCCACCAATTCATTTTTCAAGTATAACAGAAGCTTAGAATTTGCTTATATTATGCAGTGATACTATCACTCCCCCGCTAGCCAGCGGGTTCGCTCCTGCGTTTGCTCTTAAAAATATGTAAACACATTTTTAGTTCGCTACACTACGCGACCTCACGATTAGTATATTTTGCTAAGGCAAAATCTACGTCGTGAGTTCAAGTCCAACGGACTTTCCAAATAAAATATACCAACCTTACGGTTGGTATATTTTATTTGGAGGGACCAGTGAGACTTGAACTCACGACACCCTGCTTAAAAGGCAGGTGCTCTAACCAGCTGAGCTATGATCCCGCGCGTCGTTACTCATAAAAATGTACCATTAATAGGGGTAGTTTGTCAATGTTTATGATGCTTACTTGATAAATGAGCAGGTTTTGTCAAAAACAAATCAATAACTGCAACAATTAAACCGGCACCTATGATTAAATTCTTATTAGCCTCTAGCCATCTGTAAATATCCGCACTAATACCTTGTGGCATTAAAACATGTGAAAGTGGTTCGATTAAAAATGCTGTTGCAAGTAAAGTAAATAAACTTGCACCAATAATTCTACCGACTAATGTTTTATACGTATCACCATGAAACAATAAAACAACTGCAGGTAATAACACAATTAAAGCTGATATAGCAAAAGCGGAAAGAAAATTATTGGGGATACCAAAAAGTCCCGCTACTAAACCCGCATCATACACCCAAATTCCACTAAGTATTGAACCTGCAGCTAGTGCAAGCCCTAGTAATCCAAATCGCCTTTTTGTAATAAAAGCTGCTATAAAAAGTGCGATAATTATTATTAAAAAAGCTATTATTATTTCCATACTATTTTATGTCTTGTGGGTTTATTTTGAAAATTGCCACACTATTAGTTTTTATAGCCTTACTATCTACTGTTCCAGCCGGAAACTCAATAACATATTTTGCCGCTGTTTTTGGATAGTGTGTTACAGATGTTGATTCATCAGGTGAAACATTTTTTACAATAAAAACCACTTCTTTTTTATTGTTAAGCCAGACAATATCGATTGGAATAATCATATCTTTCATATAAATCCCCCATTTATCTTCATCGGGAAATACCATCAATAATGCCTTGTTAGATGCAAGTTCTTTTATTCCAGACAATCCTTTTACTCTATCGGCTTTACTTGAAACAATTGTGGCATTAAATATCCCATCGCCTAGTCGCAAATCAGTAACTGGCTTTAACAGATTGGGTAAAATAAATATTAAAAATGAAAAACCTATAATTAATAAAACACCAGAGATAATTAAGGTTGTACTTAAATTACCTGACATTGATTGCCTGTTAAATATCATAAGCATAGTATAACAGAGTAACTAAATCTAAGCGCCAACTTTGTCTTTTTTGTTCCGACGTTTGGCATTAATCTCGATATATTCTATGATTTTAGTAGCTACATCACGTTTTGTAATAATTTCAGGTGTTTTTATACTTGCAGACGAGTTTACTTCCAAGACTAATGGTCCTCTGTTACTTCTCATCATATCAACTCCGCAAATAGGTAATCCCATCGCTTTAGCGGCCTTGACGGCAGTTTTAACTTCTTCGTCGGTCATTTTTACTACTTGGCCAAACCCACCTTGATGAGTATTGCTGCGAAAATCATCATCAAGACTCTGTCTTTTTATACTAGCAACAACTCTACTACCAACAACTAAGGCACGAATATCTTCACCGGCTGATTCTTCAACAAATTCCTGAACCATAAAATTCACACCTTCAACATAAAATGCCTGCATCACGGCTTTGGCCGCCTTTGGCGTTTCGGCTAACACAACACCGTTTCCATGTGTGCCACGAGCTACTTTAATAATTAATGGCGTTCCACCGGCCAGCGAAATAACATCCTCAAAGTTTGCAGTTTCACGAGCGATAACGGTTTTTGGAATAGCAACTCCAGCTTTGGCTAAAATTTGATAGGCACGAAGCTTATCTCGAGACCTAGTAATCGCAATTGAACTAGCTGTCGTAAATGATCCTTGACTTTCAAATTGACGGGCTACCGCAGTTCCGTATTTAGTGTAACTTTGCGCTATTCTAGGAATGATAGCATCAAAATGATCCAATTCCTTACCTTTATATCTAATTATCAATTTGTCTTTTTCGACAGAAACGTAACATTTAGCATAATTAATAACCTGAACGTCATGACCACGTTCTTTTGCCACCTCTTTGAGGCGCTTTGTGGTGTAGTTTGCGTTACCTTTGGATAAAATTGCTATTTTCATGACTTCTGCCTTTTTCTTAAGTATACAGGTTTTTCTCTAAATAATGGTTTTCTGGCTTTTTCCTCAGATTTTAATGGAGCCCCTTTTGAAACATCCACTAAAAATTTATTTTGAAGTAAACTTCTGCCAATAATTATCGGATATAATTTCGCACTTCTATCAGCTAGTGTAAATGTTCCAAATATTAATCTGTCTTTAATTTTAATCTTTAGTTTAATTTTATATCGATCTTCCTTATGACCGAATGAATTTGCAATACGTGTAACAGTATATTGTTTTGGAAGAAATTCGTGATTTTTTCCATCATAATATTCTGACTCTGGACCAAAAAATGTAACATTTATAACATCATCGATTCTTTTTAATTTACAAATCCAAATACTACTTACGTCAGCACCAGTATCAATTTTTGCAGGCACGTTAATTGCTGAAAGTTGAGGTAAATCGACTTTTTCGACACGACCAATAACAGTCAGGTTCTTCATTATACAAACTCTGCATCAAAAGCATTTTTTATAAAATCAATTGATCTTTTAATATTGTCATTGACTATAAAAACAACGACATCTCCAGATTTTGCTTTTTTTGCTGCCATTTTAATAGCATCGTCTTCTCGCAGAATTCTTACAACATCCTTTTCATTACGCAATTTGATTAAAGTATCGGCAAGAATTGTTGAAATTTTACCTATTTCTTGTGTGAATTGACGTTGTCCAGTCCTAAATCTTGTACCTGGCTGGCGCCAAAAACCGTCAATTTTATCGTAAACAATAAATTGATCGTACGAATTTGCAATGTATTCAGCTGTTTCTTTAATTAATTCTTCCGTTCTATCCCATGCTAATCTAATAACACCAATAACCTGATTGTCATTAGATTTTTTTAATTTATGTGCAAGTTCTGCAACGCTTTTTAGGGATTGTTTTTCATGAGCGAAATCAGCAATAATTGTTACGTCTTTTTTATTTCTCAGTAATGCAAGTCGACCGCTATATGGATCAAGACGTGAATTACATATGGCAGTTATGATTTTTGGTGATATTGAGCCTTCACCGTAGCCGAATAATGCCCCTACTACAGCTAAAAGGTTATAGACTGAAGGTGTAAATTTACCTTCAAAAGTCCAAACTATGTCCGAAATAGCAAAAAGTTTTTCTGTCTTTTCTAATGATATTAATACTACTAAATCATTTTTTACAGTTACAGCTGTGCCACCTTTATCAATATGTTTTTTTATATCAAAATGTTTAAAATGTAATCCGAATGGCACAAGTTTAACACTTTGTTTGCAATATTTTAAGTTATTACAAACTATATCATCATCAGCGTTAAATACAGCATAGCCATCGTGATTGATACGAGAATAAATAAATTTTTTGCTAGATCCTATATCTTCTCGTTTATTCAAATCAGGTCTAGACCCAAGGTGATCCTCAAAAACATTAGTAAAAACACCCACGTCGTGCCCAAAATAACCTAAACCACTAAGTGTCCCACAACCAAGTGATGCTTCTAGGACCGCAACACCATCTATATTGCCGTGATGCCGGCCTTCAACTATTTTTGTATCTGGAGAATTTAATAAATATAAAAATCGTCCTGGGGCTACAGTTGGGACTACATCCCACACTAATTGACTTTGGGATTTGCTTATCATCATTTTCCCATTTATATATGCTCCATTAGTATCAACACTTAAAACCTTTTTTTCTAACTTTTGAAGAATATTAGCAAGCACATTACTAACAGTAGTTTTTCCTTTTGTGCCTGTAATTGTTATCTTTTTCATAATATTTACCTTATCGTAGATTTAACCAATAACTGTATTATAGGCTAAAAATGGCCTAACCCAATTTATTTATGCAAATTATAGCATAAATACTTAGTTTTTGCAATAATATGTTCAGGCTATTTTATACTTTTAGATTTTTTAATCAGTGCATAAACAGCCACACCAATCAGTACTAATGCTGCTGATGCCAACAGTAAATATGTTTGGTCTTTCATTGTCCATAGAACAGCTAATATAGCACCTACTGCACCCCAAATGGCAAATAATCTTCGTGACAAAATTAAACCTAAAATGAGCAATGCCACATGTTCAACTAGAAATATTGTTTGATATGGAATTTCACTGACACCATACATCCCAAGTGCAGCCATGCCAGTAAACAACGACATTGTTATCAATGCTATATATATAAATATTTTTGCTTCGTTTTTCTTTCCTGCAGAATAATATAGATAACTTAGTCCCGCGAATACAACTGCCCACCAATGCGTATAGACTAAGAAGTTGATGTCTGGTACAGCTATAAATAACATCCTTTGCATACCAATTGTTGCCAAAGCAGCTGCCCCAACAATGTAAAAATATTCTTTTTTAATCCATCCTTCTATGGCCAATATCAAAGCAATAATCAAAGTGCCTAGTCCTGCAACAGTAATCAATGATTCATTAGTACTGGCTAAGCTGAGTAGATTTAATAACCCCGCTACTGATATAGCTGACCACCAGAAATATATTCCATAAAGTTTTTTAGATAATTCTATTGCTATCCAATATGCTAGATAGAAAGTAGCAAAGGCAATCCAGGAAATGACTACTGCCATCCATTCTGTTTCAACTTCTAATAATTTAACTAGCCAGAAACTGGTTGCAACGAAGGACACGTTGGCTAGAATTACTAACCATGGTTGACGTTCTAAATAAACAAACCAATAAAGTAATACCGATGCAGATAACCAAATACCAAGCTTCCAACCTGTACTAATACTAATTGTAAATATTAATGCTTCGAAAATAAATAGACTAATATTCGCGATAAAGAATTTTTGGACAACTGGGTGAAGTTTTGTATGAATTATTAGTGATCTAAATATCATACTAACTGTGGCGAAACCAATAAATGTCAAAGCTAACCATTTCATTTCGAGTGCTGGCGATACTACACCTAAACCCCATACAATTGGTAAAATCGCAAGTGCGACAGTACCAAAACTTGACACAATCGTTCTGTGTAATAAATATGAAGTGCCAAAACTTGTAACCAATAAAACCATCAGTTGACTTGTAACGATTGATGTCCAATATAAATTTTGATCTTGAAATATTAATAATGGCGCAAATAGCTGTAACGTTAAACCAAGCCAGAGCCAAATTTCATTGTTATCACCAACATGACGTTTTGGCTTAAATATGACAGAAATAATAATTTGGACAACACCTATTACTGATATGGCTATGCCAAGTGAAGTCCAAGAATCAGATATATCATAGACTAGTAATGCTACTGCTAAGCTAGCCAGTAATCTAGATAAAAATAGTGCCACATCTCGGCCATGGGCTGATGATGCGGCTACTCCAGCGTAATATATCGCACTTAAAAGTGAAATTATAAAATAATCAATCAATGCCATTTCTGTAAAAGCAAACAAACTTGCGACAATTGTTAACGGTACAATCCAATTATCTGATTCCTGAATTGGCTTGTTGAAACATTCAGGAACCCAATTTGGCTTTATCATTGCAATAAACGTCATCAATGAACCATAAATAATCATTATTACAAAATACCACATAAATCCAACATGCAAGATAGACACACTTGATGTTGCTAAACTGACTCCAAAAGCAATGGTGAGAAAAGCAACAACTTGATTCTTTAAACGCATTGCAGCTATGATAAATGCTATCAATCCAATGATTGAAGTAATAAACCAACATGCCGCAGCATCATCTAATATAAAACTGTACATGGCGATACCTGTGAATGGAATCAGTGCTAAACCCGTTCCGACAAAAGCAACTGCAGCAGGTCTTAATTTTTCTACAGTATCATGTAATACCAAACCAACAGCATAAAATGCAATTGTTATAAAACAAACCCCCATAAATCGGATTGATTCAGGCAAATTTGTTCCAATAAATATCGCGGCAGCTGCGACCAATAGAAAACTTGCAATATATAGGGTAATGTTTATATTTTGTAAATCGTGTTTTTCTTTTTGTTGAGTTTTAATAGCCAGAATTTGTTGTTCATTTAATGAATCAGCTATTTGCATCGTAGCATTTTGATATTGCGTTGGCCCAGTATCTTGGTTTGGTTCATCACTAATTACTAGCCCGTTTTGATGTGCTCGATAACAATCCCAATAACCTTGAGCATAGGATTTGCTATTAATATCAATTGTATTGTTGTCTATGGTATTTTTTGGCTTTTTGGCTAACCATAATATAAAAAATACAAACGCTAGCCCAAACCAAATCATATCCATGCAACCTCCTGTTTACACTAAGTATAAACCATATGTTTAAAATATGCTGTGTTTTTTATTGCTTTCGAATTCTTCCAGTAATTCACGCTGTTTTCTAGACAATTTGGTTGGTATATCAACTACAATACTAACAATGTGAGGTCCACGTTTGTCATTTCGCATATTAGGCACACCGTGGTTTGATAATTTAAAATCTGTTCCTGATTGGGTACCAGCTGGAATTTTCATCCTTATTTCACCATCGACTGTATCAACATCAACTTCTGTGCCTAATGTTGCATCAACCATACCGATATGTTGTTCAGATAAAATAATATTTCCTTCACGTGTGAAGTGTTTGTGAGCTTTGACGCGAATATGAATGTACAAATCACCTTTTTGGCCATTCCCTATTGCTTCACCATGCTCACGAAGACGAATTGTAGCCCCATCATCGATACCAGCAGGTATCTTTATGTTAATAGTTCTCTTACGACGTTCTACACCCTTACCACGACAAACAGTACAGATTTTTTCTGGTACTTTACCTCGTCCACCACAGGTATCACAAGTAACAGTTTGTTGAATTGGTCCAAAAATCGTATTCATAGCCCGATTTACCTGACCAGCACCTTTACAAGTAGGACAAGCTTTTAACTCATAGCCTGGTTCGACAGTTGTTCCGTGACAATGTGAACATTCGTCATCCATTTCTAGTTGTATTTTTTCTTCGACACCAAAAACGGCTTCTTCAAATGATAGCTGTAGTGTTGCTTCTACATCTTGACCACGTCTGGGACCTTGATTCCTATTATTACTACCACCACCAAAAAATTGACCAAAAATATCACCTAGTCCACCGTCACCAAAATCAAAATTGATGTTTTGACCATTAAATCCACCGAAACCTCCAAAAGGACTACCACCTGCACTACCACCACCATTACCACCACCTACACCAGCGTGACCGAATTGATCATATCGTTGACGCTTTGAGCTGTCTTTTAAAACCTCGTAGGCTTCACCAGCCTCTTTGAATTTGGCTTCATCACCACCATCTTTATCAGGATGATATTTAACAGCAGCCTTTCGATAGGCTTTTTTTATCTCATCATCAGAGGCATTTTTGCTAATGCCCAATATTTCATAATAATCTCGTTTAGTCATTTGTTATTAATTGTATAAAATTAGCACTCTTATTGCAAGAGTGCTAATGAAAAATATATTTACCATTGAAGATGCGGCCGGGTTTTACCCACGGCCGCGTCCTCACTACTTCTTGTTGTATTCCCTAAGGTAATCACCCCAGGACGTAATAGTTAAAGCAACGGATGCTCCAACCACTGCCCAGGTCACCTGTTCCCATATGCCCGTAAAAGGCATAAATAGAAACGCGATCGCTGTGCACTGCACAACCATCTTGACCTTGCCGCTGTAGACTGTTCCGATGACTCGACCGGACTTCCTGACGCGCTTGAGCATCATGAAAACCGAGATCTCTCGAGCGAAGATGATGATTGTCGGCACCCAGACGATTGGGTTGACGATGCTGAGTGCGACAAGTGTTGTAACAACCAACACCTTGTCCACTATAGGATCCATCGCTTTGCCGAGCAAAGTCATCATGTCCAACCGGCGAGCAAGGTAGCCATCGATCTTGTCGGTCGCCGCAACGACGATGAACACGATCATGGCAATCCAGTACCAGTCGTCAGGATTGAGCAGGTACAGGATTGCCGCCACAGGGCTCAGAATCAATCGAGCCTCAGTGATCAAGTTGGGCAGAACTGCCCAATCTTTCACGAACTCTGCTCGAAGTGTGGTCCTAGTTTCATCCACAGCTACCTCCATGACAGCCTCCATTTTTCGAGATACATAACAAATATGTAAGTAGTGAGGTGCAACACCACCTCACGGTGACATTAATAATGATTATAACATAATTCTCAATATTGGCTAGTACTAAATCAAAGAGCTGCCAATAAAGCAGCTCTTTAAATAATTTATTCTAGATGTTATTTTTCTTTTTTATCATCAACAACTTCACCTTCAACTGGTTCATCGCTATCTTCTGATTTTTTGTTATCATCTTTTGACTCAGAGTTATCAGATTCTGATGATTTTTCTGCAGCAGCAGCTTGATACATCTTGGAACCAATAGGCATGATAGCATCATTCAATGCTTTGGCAGCCGATTCTAACTCTTCTTTATCTTCGCTAGTTTGATGCTTTTTTGCTTCCTCTACAGCATCAGTGATAACTTTTTTATCTTCATCACTTATTTTGTCTTTGAATTCATCTGGCATCTTTTCGGCTGCATATATAGCACCTTCTAGACCGTTACGCGCATCGATAAGATCACGTTTTTTCTTGTCTTCGTCAGCATGCATTTCAGCTTCTTTCTGAGCTTTTTCAATATCGTCTTTACTAAGATTACCGCTGTTAGAAATAGTGATACTTTGTTCTTTTCCAGTACCTTTATCTTTGGCTGAAACGTTCAAAATACCATTAGCATCAATATTGAATGTTACTTCAATTTGTGGAACACCACGTGGTGCTGGTGCAATACCATCTAGGCCAAACCGACCTAATGATTTATTGTCAGCCGCTAGTTCACGTTCACCTTGCGTTACATGAATTTCAACTTGATTTTGACCATCAGCAGCGGTACTAAATGTTTCGGATTTAGATGTTGGAACAGTTGTATTTCGTTCGATTAATTTAGTTGCAACACCGCCCATTGTTTCAATTCCAAGTGAAAGTGGTGTTACGTCCAGCAATAATACGTCTTTGACGTCTCCAGCCAAAACTCCACCTTGAATTGCAGCACCCATAGCTACAACTTCATCAGGATTAACACCCTTAAGTGGATCTTTGCCAAATATCTGTTTTACTTTTTCGATTACTATTGGCATACGAGTCATACCACCGACTAGAACGATTTCATCAATATCCTTGGCTTTAAGCCCAGCATCTTTTAGGGCTTTGTTGACAGGATCAGCCAAACGATCTATTAAATCAGATATTAATTCTTCTAACTTTGATCGAGTCAATTTATATTCAAAATGTTTTGGCCCTTCGGCATCGGCTGTCAGAAAAGGCAGATTTATTTCTGTTTCTTTGGAGGTAGAAAGTTCTTTTTTAGCCTTTTCAGCTTCGTCTTTTAGACGTTGCATAGCTGCTTTGTCACCTTTTAAATCAATACCTTCATTGTTTTTAAATACATCTAGGAAATGATTTACAATACGATTATCAAAATCTTCACCACCTAGATGAGTGTCACCATTGGTTGATTTGACTTCAAAGACGCCATCGCCTAACTCTAATACTGAAACATCAAATGTTCCACCACCAAGGTCGAAAACAACAATTTTTTCTTCCTTTTTACTATCCAGACCATAGGCAAGGGCAGCAGCAGTTGGTTCGTTGATGATACGTTTTACTTCCAGACCCGCAATCTTGCCGGCATCTTTGGTTGCCTGACGCTGTGCATCATTAAAATACGCAGGAACAGTAATTACAGCTTCGGTCACTTTTTCTCCAAAAAAACTTTCAGCATCTGATTTTAACTTCGAAAGAATCATTGCTGATACTTCTTCTGGTGAATAATCTTTGTCACCCATTTTTACCGCTACGCCATCGCCTTTTTTGACAATTTCATATGGCATAATATCGTGATCCTTTTGAACTTCTTTGTCGCTAAACTTACGACCAATCAAACGCTTTACACCGTAAATAGTGTTTTTTGCATTCGTTACGCGTTGACGCTGTGCAACTTGACCAACTAGTCGTTCGCCTTTTTTATTAATTGCAACAACACTTGGTGTTGTTCGATT
>Ga0265292_1002957_pt1 | contig 11018 bp, 7 predicted proteins | sample Munlanlewell296A_FD_189080 | JGI IMG/M metagenome (GOLD analysis project Ga0265292, IMG submission 189080) | Leachate microbial communities from a municipal landfill in Southern Ontario, Canada - Leachate well 296A | ecosystem: Engineered > Solid waste > Landfill > Unclassified | place: Canada... | reverse complement strand
ATTTGCTACAGAGCGGTTATCCCTACGGGATATTTGGGGGGGGCAGGATGATTTTGTTTATGTGTTTTTTCTTAACCCCAGAGAGGTTCAAGCAGCCACAGAGCGGTTATCCCTACGGGATATTTTTGGGGGGCAGGATGATTTTGTTTATGTGTTTTTTCTTAACCCCAGAGGAGTTCAAGCAGCCACAGAGCGGTTATCCCTACGGGATATTTTTGGGGGGCAGGATGATTTTGTTTATGTGTTTTTTCTTAACCCCAGAGGGGTTCAAGCAGCCACAGAGCGGTTATCCCTACGGGATATTTTTGGGGGTCAGGATGATTTTGTTTATGTGTTTTTTCTTAACCCCAGAGGGGTTCAAGCAGCCACAGAGCGGTTATCCCTACGGGATATTTTTGGGGTCAGGATGATTTTGTTTATGTGTTTTTTCTTAACCCCAGAGAGGTTCAAGCAGCCACAGAGCGGTTATCCCTACGGGATATTTTTGGGGTCAGGATGATTTTGTTTATGTGTTTTTTCTTAACCCCAGAGGGGTTCAAGCTCTGTAGCAACATGATTCGCAGCTTTTTTCTATTGCCCCGTAGGGGCTACCCTTCTTCGTGAATTCAATTTGATCAACACCCCAAAAAAAGGAAGGCAGTTACCTGTCTTCCTGCAAAAATCAAACCTACCAGCTATTAAATATCAATAGCCTCACCATAAGCAGCGGCAGTAGCTTCTTTGATGCCCTCACTCATGGTGGGGTGTGGGTGACTGGCATTCAATATTTCGTGTGCCGTGGTCTCCAGTTTACGAGCCACTACTGCTTCTACAATAAATTCTGTTACGTTCATCCCAATCATATGACAACCTAAGAGTTCGCCATATTTGGCATCATAAATTACTTTTACAAATCCCTCGGTAGCGCCGGCAGCGCTGGCTTTACCGCTTGCCATGAAAGGAAACTTACCAATTTTGAGTTCATAGCCGGCTTCCCTGGCCGCTTTCTCTGTATAACCCACACTGGCTACTTCAGGCGTACAATAGGTACAACCCGGAATATTGTTATAATCAATCACATCGGGCAGGTGTTGGTGTTTTTTTTCATTATAGCCAATATGTTCGGCTGCATTGATCCCTTCTTTAGATGCCACATGTGCCAAAGCCTGCCCGGGAGAACAATCTCCAATAGCATAAATGCCGGATACACTGGTTTGCTGGTAAGGATCAACTATGATTTTGCCTTTTTCGGTTTTAATGCCATTTTCTTCCAGCCCAATATCTTCAATATTAGCCACCACACCCACTGCGCTCAACACCATATCCGCCTCAAGGGTAAGGGTACTGCCATCCTGTTTTTTTACCAGGGCTTTTACACCTGCCCCACTGGTATCTACCGATTCTACTGAAGCACTGGTAAGTATAACAATCCCCTGTTTTTTATATTGTTTTTCCAGTTCTTTTGATATGTCTTCGTCTTCAACAGGAACAATACGAGGCAGGAATTCAACAATGGTAACTTTTGTTCCCATGCTATTATAGAAATAAGCAAACTCAGCACCTATGGCGCCACTGCCAACAATGACCAGGCTTTTGGGTTGTTCGGGCAATACCATGGCTTCTCTGTAACCGATTATTTTTTTACCATCCTGTTTCAGGTTGGGTAATTCTTTGCTACGGCCACCTGTTGCAATGATGATGTATTTACCTTCTACTATTTTTTGGGTACCATCGGTAGCCGTTACCTCTATCTGGCCCTTCGCTTTTATTTTGCCGTAACCCATCACCACATCAATCTTATTTTTCTTCATCAGAAACTGAACACCCTTACTCATTTTATCGGCCACACCACGGCTGCGTTTGACCACTCCCCCAAAATCATGCGCCACGCCGGTAGCATTAATTCCATATTGGGTACTATGTTTCAGGTAATCATATACCTGGGCGCTTTTCAATAATGCTTTGGTTGGGATACAGCCCCAGTTAAGGCAGATACCACCGAGACTTTCCTTTTCGATGATGGCCACTTTAAACCCCAGTTGCGATGCGCGAATGGCCGCGGGGTATCCTCCGGGGCCACTTCCTAAAACGAGTACGTCGTATATCATGGTAAATGAATGAATGATAGAATGAATGATCGCTGACTATATCAGAAGGGCAAAAATAACGGGAAATGGGTAAATGGAAAAAAGAGAGTTACTGAGGGGGTATGAAACACTCAATCATTCAAAAAATATCCTTACCGTCTGATAAAACCATTTATTTTCTGTGGCGGAACCGGTTTGCTGCATTTGCTCATTAAAGCCCTGAAGGCCAAATAAGCCGGCCATATTACCATTACGAAGGGCTATTTCCAGGTAGCCGGCAGAATTGAACCAGGCCAATTTTTCGGATTCAGCTACAGAGGTATAATTTTCGCTAATGGTATCAATCATTTCATTCCTTTTGAAAACAATCTTAAAGCTTCTGCTCTTACGTTGTTCCGCGAATTCGGTGCGGGTAATATTAATCACTACATTTTCAAAATTGTCTATAAAAAGTATCTGGCCTTCCATCCAATTCGGCCCAATAGTGGCCCTTAATGGATATTTTTCAATAATCTCTGTAAAAGGTCTTCCGCCTGCCGATAATTTACCCGAATCATGTATGGCAGAAACTGTCCAGGCCACCTGTTGGGTTATTTCCAGTAAAGTGTGTTGTTTATCCAGCTCAATGGCAATCATTTCTGCCGGCTTTGTTCCGGTAATCATGGTAAGCAGGCCATTATCCGGACAAATAATATACTGATCACGGTATTTGGCTGCCAGAAGGTATTTAACTGATGTTTCGAATAGATTTACAATAATGAGGTGAAAAGTACCTGGCGGATAATAAATAAACGCGTTATTACAGGTATATGCCGCCTGCGGAAAATTGGTTTGAGAAAGATAATGGGTGATATCGCAGATATTCACGGTTGGCAACAGGTTCACAAACTGTCCTTTGATAGCGCCAACAAGATAATCCCGCTGGCCTATATCAGTTGTCAACGTTAGAATAGGCATGGTGACAGATAAACGTTTGAAGCGGACAGTTATTTCACCAACTCACCGTTTTTAAAGAAAAATTTCCTGACCAGCTTATCGGCCAATGACGGGAAAAAACGGTTAAGGAAAACGGTTTGCTTACCCATAAAAGTAAGTACCAGTGTTCTTTTTCGTTTACGGATGGCCTTTAAAATATGCGCGGCACATACTGCCGCACTCATCATTTTACTTTCATCCATCGGTGATTCGCCCTGAGATTTCCCTTCCCTGTTCAGTGCCACATTACGGATATTGGAAGCGGTGAATCCCGGACAAACCCACATCACATTGGTACCGCTATTTAATAATTCGGTCCGAAGCGCTTCCAGCCATCCATTAACGGCGAATTTGGAAGCTGAATAACCGCTGCGCCCAGGCAAACCCCGGTAACCGGCAATAGAGGAAACGCCTACAATCGTGCCATTATTTTGGGTGATATAGGGAAGGGAGAATTTGGTACAATAAACGGTACCCCAGAAATTGATATCCATTACTTTGCGTATCGTTTCCAGTTCAACCTCATATACCAGCGAACGCATAGATACGCCGGCATTATTGATCAGTATATCGATAGTACCGAAAGACTGGATAACTGCATCAATAAAATTCCGGCAATCCTGCTCTTTACTTACGTCTGCCGTATAAATCATTAAAGGCTTACCCGGATGGACAGATTGCAGGCTGTATAATTTATCGTGCTTACGGCTGCAGGTGGCTACTTTGGCTCCTTCCTGCAGAAAAGCATCTACCAATGCCTTTCCAATACCTTCTGAACCACCCGTGATTACCACAACTTTATTAGTAAATATGGACATATCTAACATGTGTTAATACTGCAAAAATAAGTAGTTAGCACATCAGTTAGGGATGGTTTGTGGGTAATTAGGCTAAAATATATTTATAAATATTTGGCTGGTTTTCAATTTCACCTATTTTTGCACTCCCAAAGAAAAAAGGCTGATGCCTTTTTTGGCGGGAAAAGGTTCGATTCCGTAGCTCAGTTGGTAGAGCAATACACTTTTAATGTATGGGTCCTGGGTCCGAGTCCCAGCGGGATCACCACTAAGATTTAAGAAACCGTTCAAGCATTGCGTTTGAGCGGTTTTTTTATGGATTTGGTGTCAAAATTTGGTGTCAATTTAGGGAAATAGACTTGAAGTACAATACTATATCCTTCCGTACCAACTAATAATAAGGGACAAAGGAATTAACCTGAAATCCACTTAAACTGTTAGTTTTTATGCTTGGTCAAACCTATTGGGATTATATTAAATATATACGGGACTTCGGTAGAGGTCTATAAAAGTCCTAAAACGGCTATTTTACCGGGACGTTTGGGGGAATTAAAAAAGAGAACTAAGGAAAAGCGTCTTTTATTACCAGTTGGGCAGTAATTCCGGTTTTATCGTTTACGATTTCCTCAAACTTATTCATAAACTTAGTTCTGTCGTTTAAATCCCATCCGTTCTTTTCGTACTCCAAATACTGATCTAAAGCTGCATCGTAATTACCATTACAGTCTATAAGATATAAAGCACCCTTAAAACCGTTCCCTATTACTGAAATTTGGGCAAAAACAATGTATTGACAATACCTATCAAAGAAATAGATAGATTGCCCGGCTTGTTGCGCTAAGAACATGATTTTATCTAAATGGCTGCGTTCATACATATCTTTCAATGCAGTTAATACAGTATGGTTTAATACCGCCAATCCTTTTACGGTTTCCCCATTATCAATTATTTCATTAACAAATATCGTGTTCATTTCTTCTTTTTTATAGGGGTATTAAGAGCCATTTTTACGGCATCTTCAAAAGACAGGGGAATATGTAAAGGTTCGTCTTTACTTAGCTTCTTTGGGCTTGGGGTGTCTATTTTGGGCTTCTTTGCTTTCACCTTTCTAAGGTACAAATAAACTATCAAATATGATTTTTAAGCCATTTTTAATCTATTAAGTGAATGGTTTATACCGTACTTTGCGACTGAAAATAACCTCACATGGCTTCAGTTGACCCTACCCTCAAAATAATTTTGGCAGAAATGAAAAAAATATCTGGCAAAGTTTCTAAGGTAGAAACACGTCTTTCTGTAATTGAAAAGTCAGTTAGTGGTATCGAAAAGGATATGAAAAAAGTTCTTAAATGCGTTGCTACTGAAAACGCAGACGATTTCCCTCTCGTCAAGCACAATCGTTCTGCATCTAAATTAGGGGTTGCCGCTAAATCCCGTTAGTATCACCATCTTCCCAATTATGGCTATAAGTATCAGGTGCTTTAGTTAGTGTTTTATAGTCCAACTATTAATAAAATACAAGAACTACTTCCTCAAAACTGGAAGCCAACCCAAAGCGAATAAAATATTAACGGGGTCAACATCCTGGAATAATATTTAGCTATGCTGTAATAAGGGTATTGGTGGGGTGCTTACTTTGCACTGTCGTTGGCTTGCGTGTCGGGGGTTTTAATTTTTTCTTTTAGCGTTGGAGAAAAAAATTTAAAATTCTTATTGGGCTGGAAACTTGCAAGCTCTTTTGCAGCCATAAAAAACTTTTCTTCCATTGAAAAAAAGCTGCAAATGTGCTTGCAAGTGTGTGTTGGCTTTTATTTCAATTCCAATGTTTCGTTGTACTTCGTTCTAAAATCATTTTTCTTTTTCTCATTGTAAAGAGGCAATCCAATTAGTTTGAATTCGTTGCTTTCAATCTTCAATAAATTCTTGTCGCCATACTTCAAAGAAATATCTTCAAGAAATTTTTCTTTCCAACCTTCCTTGCTTGTTTCAAAACCTCCTGTGCTGTCTTTGAACTGGTCGCCTTTTGGCTCAATGAAAACTTGGTAATAAAAATTCTTCTTGTGCTGTTTTAAGAAAAGTAAAAAGTCAGGGTGGAAACCTCTGCCTTTGTCAAAATCATAAATCGTGTAAACTTCTTCATTGCGTAAAAGAAAAACCTGTTCGTACTGTTCTTCCAAATTTCCCATCGTGTCTTTGAGAAATAAAATCAAACTTCTTTCTTCGCTTGTTCCATTAAAGGAATCAAGAACATACCATGACTTGTCAATAAGTTCTTGTTCTAAAATTTTATTCTCCTCTGTTTCTAAAACCAACTTTTCTTTTGTTCTATCAAACACAATTGAAAACTTGGTCGGTGAAAATTCTGAACCAATATGAGGGTTTGAAATTTCTCCAATGCTTTTTTCAATCACATCAAAGAATCGTAAAAGAATTTCAAGTTGAACATTATTTGAAATATCATTCAAGTCCTTGTAATGTTTTGGCGTTACAATCTTAATTTCAATGTCGCCAAGGAATTTGTCTTTTAAAATATCTTCAATGCTTTCAATCTCCAATTCATTTTTAAGATTTTCAAATCTCAAAATTGAAAGGTCTTTCTTCGCTATGATGTTTATTGCTTTCCTTACAATATGTCTGTCAAATTTACCCAGCGTAAATGTGAGTGTCTTGTTATCTTCTTTCTTGCTTGTGTATCTTGCTGTGTCTTGCTCCTTATCCAATTCAACTTTCGTTTCATCTGCACTAATTAACTTGATTGATTCTTCAAATTGAAATTCACTTTTGATTTCATCAAGAGTAATTTTTCTTCTCTTAGGATTTACTTTCTTCTCATTCAAGAACAATTTTACTGTCTTATAAAAATCGCTGTCTTTAAATTTCTGTTTGAGTGAAAATGTTTTTACAACCCTTTTGTCGTCAATGTAGCCCTTGTTTTTTAATTCATTTTTCAATTCACTCAGATAACGGTGTTCATCGTCACTGTGATAATAAAATTCTTCTAAAACTCTCAAATCATGTTCAAGGTTGTCGTCAAATTTTCTTTTCAGAATTGGCTTGTCTTTATACTTGAACGGAAAATATCTCACACCTCTACCGATTAACTGAACCTCTGATGTTGTTGCAACCGATGTCTTTGTATTTGAGCCGCCTTCGTTCTGTCCTTCATACAAGCGAACGATGTCAAACAAATTCAAAACATCCCAACCCTCTGTCAAACGCTGCACTGTGAAAATTGCAGTGATGTGATTGTTTTTATCTTCAAGTGAGTTCAAAAGTTTTTCTTGTTCTTCGCTTGTTTTCTCAATTGTTTTCGTTCCCGTTTTTGAATTTGTGATGATACAATTTCTATCAGCAAAATTGTATTGAAGAAATTTTATTACATCACTCCACTCAATTTTATTTTCTTTAAGAAAATGCTTGATGTCAATGATTCTACTTTTCCCTTTCTGATAAATCTCAGCACCTGATTCTGTTTTTTCTTCTTTGATTGCCTTCAGAAAATCAAAATCTTTTGCTGATAAATTTTGTATCAGTTCTTTAAATTCTTCAAAATCATTTTTTGAATCTTCAATCAGTTTGCTCCTAAAAAGAATAACTGGTTTGAAGTTTTGTAATCCGTTGTCTAATGCTATTCTGTAACGATACCAGTTAAACAACAATGCTTGAATGATGCGTTGCTTCTTGTTGAACTTTGAAGTAACTAAATTGATTTCTTTAGTGTAACCTGCTTTTAGAAAATCTTTCAAGTCAAAACGGAACATTGTTTTGTCACGATATTTTTCTTCTACTGATTTGTCTTTAGGAACTGTTGCAGTGAATTCAAGCAAAACATTTTTGTTGCCGCTTGAGTTCGGATAAGTGCCTTTATAAAGAATTTTTTTAATTACGGTGTTCTCCCAACTTTTCTCTAAATCAATTTCACTTGCTTTCTCACTTAACTGAATTTCTAATTCAAGTTCTTGTTGTTCTCCTTTTTTCTTTTTCGTGTCTGCGTTCAAATGGTGGGCTTCATCTCCCAGCATCACAATATTTTTCTTTTGCAAATCGTCAAGGTAAATACTATTCTCTTTAACTGCGTAAACGCTATTGTGCAACTTGTGTATAGAAGTGAAAAGAATTTGAATGTCGTCTGTCTTACTTGAAAAGGTTTCAACCTTTTTTATCCGAATGGTCTTGTTGTCAATGACAATGTTTTGTTTGAAAAGATATTTGTGGTGGTTCGGATTCATCAGATTTTCTTCCGTCTTACCAACAATGTTATTTTGATTTACAAAGAAGATGAAGTTCCTGTTTCCTTTTTTGTAGTAATATAAAATGAGTGCAGCCATCAACAAAGTTTTTCCCGTGCCAGTTGCCATATTGAAAAGCAAATGCGTTGGTGAATTGCCGTCTTGCACCAAATCATTGTCAGCAATTTCATAAGCAAGGAAATGTTGTATTGCTGATTTTTGCCAGTCAAATAATTCATACTTGATGTTGTCTGTGATGTATGAAGGAATTTCAATCTTGGCTAAATTTTTTAAGCCAACATTCAATTCTGCTTCACGAAATAAAAATTGTTTGTCTGACATTGCTTATCTGTTGTAAAAGTTTTTGGTTAAAGCAATATCGTCTTTGTTGATTCCAAAGTTTTTGTCCTCCATTTCGCTTGCGTTTACATAGAGCTGGTTTAAGTCAAGCATTTTGCAAAACATTTCTTGTTGCTTTTTCAGAGATAGATTTTTGAACGCTTCTTCGTGAATGATTTTCTCTTTGAATTCCTTAAACTTTACATTGTAATGGAGAAAATATTTTTCTGATAATTCTTTCAAAAGTTTTTCCAATTCTTTTAGTGAGCCACATTCGGCAATTTTTTCTTTTGCTTCTGAATTCCATTTAGCCAATTCCAAATAAATGAAAGAACCGTTTTTGTTATTCTTAATTATCTTCTGAACTCTTTTTGTTGTTACTGTTTCAACATAGTCCATTTGCTCACACAAAACAAATCTTCTGTTTCCATTGTCTTCTTTGTTCAAATCTAAAACTGCTTGTGCTGTTGTGCCGCTTCCTCCGAAGAAATCAAGAACAATATCATCGCTTCCTCTCGCTGTTATTATTTCAATTGTGTCTTTTACTGCATGAAGTGATTTTGGATAACTAAAAACCTTTTCTCCGTTGAATAATTTTTTCAAAAGCATTGTGCCGTTTGAAGAAGCATCATATTTTGAATCATACCAAATTGTTTTTGGTTTTCTTCCATCTTTAATTCTGTCTTTAAGTTGAACTGTGAACTTTCCTTTCTCGGTAACTACATTGAAGTCACCTGCCTTTGCTGCTTTTAGAATTTCTAATCTGTCAGCCCATCTCCAAACCCTTCTTTTCCCTGATGTATCAACTGGCATCAATTCAACAAGGTCTTTGTCATGCTTTGAAATAAAACTTTTTTCATCTTCCTCTATCATATTCCCTTTGCTGTCTAAAGACAAAATATTTTCAGGAGCATATTCTTTCGGGTATTCAAATTTTCTTTTGCCGCCAACTGCAATAATGTTCTTCTTACTCTTGGAATAGTATAAAGTAAATTCAGAGTTCTCTCTTTCCTTTGGTGTTGAAGTTCCTCCGCTTCGTCTGAAAGGAAGAAATCTAAAATCGCCTGTATCATCCTTGTCGCCAAAATCTAATTCTTGTTCTTTTGTTAGCATCATGTAATTGATTTCAACTGCACTCAAATTCTTTCCATAGAATAAAGTATATTCATGGCTTGTTGCGAAATGGGTGTTAGTTGTTCTTCCTCTCGGATTGCTTTGAACTACGATTGTGCCTACATAATTTTCTCTTTTGAAAATATCATCACATAAAACTTTTAAGTGAGCATATTCTTCATCATCAATTGCGATTGCAACAACTCCATCATCAGTTAATAAATCTCTTGCAACTTCAAGACGGTTTTTCATAAAGGTCAACCAAGCGGAATGATTGAAGTTGTTGTTGTAAGCAAAGGTGTTGTTGTCGCCTGCTGTGTTGTATGGTGGGTCAATGTAAATTAGTTTTATGCTCTCTGAAAATTCTTCTCTTAAACAATGAAGTGTAAGCAAGTTGTTTCCTTTAATAATCAGGTTGTCGGTAATTACTCCCTCTTTGTTTCTTGCAAAACTTTTTATTTTCTCTTCGCCTTTTGCAGTATATTTTTTTATGTCAGCAAATGCCTTCGGTTCAAACAGGCGGTCAATTTCATCTTGTGCCAGCACTTCATTGAAAAATATTTCCTTGCGTTTTGTAACCTTCACTTCATATTTTTCCTTTTCATCATTGTATTCAAAGTATTCGTCTGTTCCTTCCTCAGTGCTTTGTCCGCCTTCTAATACTCCATCTTTAAAAGGGAAATTTAAAACAACATTACTGCTATCTTTTAGCAAGCGGTTTCCGCTTGCTAAACCGATGCGGTTTTCAAAAGCAGTGTAACTGTTGTCAATTTGATTGCTGTCCAAAAAGAACTTGAAATCGTTTTGCTTGAAAACCAAAACATCTTTTGCTTTGAGAAAAAACTTTTTGGTCGCTTCATCACTGCTCAAAAGAAGTTCAATCAATTTGCTGTCGGTCTTGTCTGACAAATCTCTGATAGCCGCCAAATTCAGTTCCATGTTTTCGTCAACAAGGCGACTGTCCTGCTTTAGCAATGATTCTAATTTGTTTTTGAATTTTATATCGGTCATTATTTAAATATTTTCAGTTACAAAGTAAGCAATATTATTAAAAGCGTTGGCAAAAGAGCCAATGTGGGCTGGCAGAATTTCAAAATATTTTGTGCGGTGGGGAAAAAAATAAAACACGAAGCGTTGGGCTGTCGTGTCGGCAAAAAGTCTGCCTGCAATTTGTCGATGTATATATTTTCCTGTCGTTTCGATAATTTGTCTGTCAGTTTAATGGTTGTTGTGTCGGTCTTTACGCTTGCCTATAACGGTTTGCAGCTACAAGAAGTTGGCGATTTCGGAGCACTAAACTGTCTGCCACCACTGAACTTGATACGAAGCACAAAGCTTCATTTAACCACTGAACCGCCAATTTCTTGTAGGTGTGTTTGTACCGATTCAATTATGTACCACTATTCCGGGTGAAAAGTGTACCACCTATCAGGGTGTAAATGTAGTTTCATTTTGTTTAATAATGCTTGGATATTTATGCCTTTAAAAACCTATCATTA
>Ga0265292_1002956_pt1 | contig 11023 bp, 9 predicted proteins | sample Munlanlewell296A_FD_189080 | JGI IMG/M metagenome (GOLD analysis project Ga0265292, IMG submission 189080) | Leachate microbial communities from a municipal landfill in Southern Ontario, Canada - Leachate well 296A | ecosystem: Engineered > Solid waste > Landfill > Unclassified | place: Canada... | reverse complement strand
ATTTATACAACAAATTTTAACGGGGAGTCTCTACCAAGCGGGGTTTATTTTTACAGATTGATTACTGAAAATAATTACTCATTAACCCGCAAGATGATTTTTATGAAATGATTTTGTGCAAGACGCAAGCTGGCTTGTAAACCTTCGAGGTCAAGATACAAAAGCTGATACTGAAGACCTCGAAGGTTATAAGACAACAACCACCAACACCGCACAGGCGGGTGATTTTGTTCAATCAAGAAAAATGTTAAATAACCGTTCAATGCTTGTAATAAGACTTCACCCAGTCAAAAGTTTTTTGTATGCCATCGCCGCAACTGGTATTTGGCAAAAAGCCGAATGTGTTTTTAAATTTCGTTCCGTCAAGAATCAGTTTCTCTTGCTTCAAGTAAAGCATTTCTACTACCTCTTTGATTAGATTGTTAAACAAGCCGATGAAAGAGAAAATGAGATTGGAATTAAGTATTTGAGATTTAGAATTCTTTCCGCCGAGTTTTGAGATCAAACCCAGGTAATCTTTATTTGTTATTAGCGCAAAAGCAGGAACGTTGAATTCTTCATTGATTCCTTTTTCTGATAAAGCGGCAGTTACCAAACACTTGCCGGCATCTTCGATGAAGATGTATTCTAAAGGAACATTTTTTGCGCCGATCCATTGCAAAGATTTTCCTTCAAGCGCGTTCAAATATACTTTCTCTGAAAAACCATTCACCACGAACGGGCCGTAAAAATCAGGGAAGCGGACAATAGTAAATTGCAATCCTTTTTCGGAGGAGTACTTTTTAATCGTCTCTTCCATTTCAATTCTGATTTTTCCTTTCACGGTATGAGCGGCGTGTGGATGTTTTTCATCAACCGGATTGTATTGAGCGTGACCGTAAATGTAAACGTTGCCCGGGAACACGAAACGTGCTTTAGCTGAAAGAGCCGCATCCAAAGAAACTTTTAAGAGGGGTTGCGCCTTGCCGATCCATTCCGTATAAAGAACATTTGCACAGTAGAAGAGAGTTGAACAACCTTTAATTGCTTCAGATAAATCATTCGGCTTGATTGCGTCTCCTTCAAAAATTTCAACGCTATTCATGCCGAGAAAATATTTTTCGGCTTTCTGTCTGTTGCGAACAAATGCGCGCACCTGTCTGCCATTTTCAACAAGCTCTTTTATAGCCGCCCTTCCTATTCCGCCCGTTGCGCCCACAACTAAGTATTTACTTTCGTTCATTTTTCGTCTCCAACAAAGTTTATTTTGAAATTTATTATCTCAGGTCTGCTTCCGGTTCTAATTGGCGGACCCCAACCACCAACACCGCAAGATACGTAGTAATGAGTGTTTCCGTTAATTTTGTAGCCCCAGCTTAAATTATAAATTTTTTCTACTAAATAATTGAATGGCCAAAGCTGTCCATTGTGAGTATGCCCGGATAACTGAAGATCAATTCCATTTTCAACCGCTTCTTTCAATCCGAACGGCTGATGATCCATCAAAATAACCGGAAAAGATTTATCAACGTCGGTCAACAAATCTTTCAATTCTTTTCTTTGCTTCCCCGCAAACTGTCTAATTGAGCGATCTTCACGACCAACAACATAAAACGCATTACCAATTTTTATTTTTTCATCTCTCAGCAATGTCACACCGTGAGGAGTTAAATATTTGAAAGCTTCTTCTACGCCGCCTATGTATTCGTGATTTCCAGTTACTGCAAAAACGCCAAATTTTGATTTCAGACGCATCAATTCATCGCCAACATTATTCTTTATAACCGGAGCTATATCTTCATCAATTATATCTCCTGCAAGAAGAATTATATCCGGCTTGAGCTCATTGATTCGATTTACAATACTGTTAAGAAAAGATTTACCGAGAATTGTTCCAAGATGAATATCTGAAGCCATCACAACGTTGAGAGAGCTCAATTCCCCCGCGTGTTTTTTGATTTTCAGCTTATATGTTTTTGTAATAATCATTTTTGTGTTGATATACCCGCCGACTACGGTTATTGTTACTAAAACGAGAATAACGAGCGCGGTCATACGCCTTGTCTTTTCAATATTTTCCGTAATGAATGAAGGGAAGAAGGGGATTAAAAAATTTACAAATCGAAGGAGATCAATAATTATCAGAGTAAGAAAAAAATAAAACATAAATGCGATCCAGAACGAACCGACCCAAATAAGCACATCGCTGAAAAAGGAGATCCAGACGCGCTCTAAAAATCTTCCGGCAATAAAGGAGAGAACAACAAAGAGTGCGGAAACAAGAAACAATGTTTTATATGATTCCGGTATTACGGAAAGACCGCGCCGCAGAATATAGAAGTTGAGCAATCCATAAACCGAAAAAACAATTCCGAAGAATATTAACTGTTGAGATAGTTTCATAAATCAATAAACAATTTATTGATGAATGAGTTCAAAATATAAAATGAAATTTTGAAATGACCATGAATATTTATCTGTTCTTCCTTTTCTTAGAAGCTTCATCATATAGCGCTACATACTTTTCGGCAGATTTTTTCCAGGAGAAATCTTTTTTCATTCCGTTGGTTTGAATTTTTTTCCAAACATCCTTGATGTGGAAGTCATGTATCGCTTGTTGAACAGAATGAAGAAGAGCTAAACCAGAGTAATCATTGAAAGTATAGCCGGTGCCGGTCTCCAATCCTTTAGCAAGATATTCATTCCAATCGTGAACAGTATCGGCAAGTCCACCGGTTTTGCGGACAACCGGAACGGTTCCATAACGCAAAGAATAAATCTGATTCAATCCGCATGGTTCAAACTTGGAAGGCATAAGAAATATATCGCAAGCGGCTTCGATCAAATGAGAGAGTTCGTTGTTGTAACCGCGATAGAAATAAACCTTGTCCGGATGTTCGAAGGAAATGTTTCTAAACATCTCTTCGTATTTTTGCTCACCGCTTCCTAGAATAAGCCACTGAGCATTTAAGTGCATCAGTTCATTCAGAACTTGTCCAACAATATCAAATCCTTTTTGAGAGACTAAACGCGATACAATACCAATAAGCGGAATGGATTCGTCTATAGAGAAGTTGAGATGTTCAACCAGAAATTTTTTGTTGAGTAGTTTTCCGGATAAATCGTTTATTGAAAAATGATGGGGAAGAATGAAATCCTTTTCCGGATCCCAAACCGAGTAATCTATTCCATTAATTATTCCGTAAAAGTCATCCCGACGTTGAGATAGAAAATCTTGCATTCCCTCACCGTAAGCCGGAGTCAGCAATTCCTGTGAGTAGGTGTTGCTTACTGTGTTGATAATATCTGAAGTGAAGATAGCGGTCTTCAAAAAATTTACATCGCCTTCATATTCTCCAAGTCCACCGCTCTGACTATGTATTTCTCTAATCTCCGCTTTATAAAAAGCGCTTTTCGGAAATCTTCCCTGGTATGCAACATTGTGAATTGTGAAAACCGTTGCAGTGTTATCAAACATTTTGTCCCAAGAATAATTTTCCTTGAGAAGTAGAGGCAGCAAGCCAGTCTGCCAATCGTTGCAGTGAATTATGTCTGGCGCCCACTGAAGCCGTTGAAGTATTTCAATTATTCCTTTGGAAAAAAGAATGAAGCGTTCATCTTCATCCGCATCGTTTGTGTAAACTCGGAAACGATGATAGTATTGCGGACAATCAACAAAATAGATTTGTACTTTGGAGCCTGGCAAAGTTGCAGTATGAACGTGAACCGAGCAGACAGCACCGGCAACGCGAATAGGAATTTCGCCGATTTCCCATTGATAATGCAATCCATGTTCGCTCTCTCCGAAAGTATTGTACTTTGGCATAAAAACTTTTACTTCGTGCCCAAGTTTAGATAGTTCAATCGGAAGAGCGCCTGCAACATCTGCTAAACCACCTGTCTTTGCATAAGGAAATACTTCGCTTGCGGCAAATGCAATTTTCATAGTTCTTTCTAAAAAAGTAAATGATCTTCGTAAAGATAAGAAGTGTAACTGAAGAAATCCTTTTTGATTTTACGGACCGACAGTAGAATTATTTAAGCAAAACCATTTTTTGGGTAGAAGAAAAATCTCCTGCAGTAAGTCTATAAAAATAAGTTCCGCTAGAAAGCGAAGAGTGTAGAGTGAAGAATGCAGAGTGATGAGTTCCAGCATTTTGAAATTCATTTACAAGAGTTGCCACTTCTCTTCCTAACACATCATAAACTTTTAATGCAACAAAACTGCTGATTGGTAGCTGATAATTGATCACTGTACTTGGATTAAATGGATTTGGATAGTTTTGGAATAATTCGAATTTATTTGGCAAGGTATTGTTTGACTGTAGAGAAGTTAAAAACCCTCCGCAATTGTTTGTATAAAATAATTTACCATTGGCGCAAAGCAACCAACCGGTTTTTTCAGTTGCGAAAGTTATATCAAATGCACGGGTAATATTGGGAATACTCTGTTCTGTCCATGTTTTTCCGGAATCATTACTAAAGAATAAACCGGAATAATAACTCATCCAGACTTTCTGGGGATTATTAGGAACAAATTCAATGTCCGCAGCGGGAGAGGGACTCGATGCGTGAATTGGGTAATCTTGCCAAGTTACACCACCATTGGTTGTTCTGTAGATAGTTGGTAAATGAGCGAGAATACCAAAATCTTTATCATAAAATTTTATCACATCTGCATAAATATCAAAACTTGTTTCAGTCCAATTAATTCCGCCGTCCGTTGTTTTATGAAGTCTCCGCGGGGATGGCCCTCCCTTGGGAGAATAATATCCAATATTTGAATTAACAAAATCAAGACTTTTCCACCCGTCAGCCGCACCGCCACCAATAGTCTGCTTACATGTTTCAATCCAATTTATTCCGTCTGTTGTTTTTAAAAATAGTGGGATCTTTGTAGTGTAATTAGCATCACCCATTGCTATTCCATCTGTCGGAGTAAACATTTCTATATAATTACCAAAACCCGTTTTTTGAGGATTCGAGTAAATTATTGTCCAATTGTCACCACAGTCTGTCGTTTTATAAAATGTTCCATCGTCCGCAGCAGCATAAAAAACATTTTTATTAACTAAAGAAATATCAACAGCATAATTCTTCGGAAATAATTTTTGAGTCCAGGTTTTACCTGCATCGGTAGTTAATAATATTTTGTTTGGGTAAGAACTAATAACCGCAAAATCATCACCTATTGCTTCAAGACAATATCCGTTGGTTAATGGAGGAGTAGTTTGTATTTGTTGCCATTGTGCTTGTGAAGTTGAAATCAAAGCGAAGAGAAAAAAAACAGAGAGGGAAAATTTTTTCATAGAGCACTCCAAAATTCTTTCATAAGAAAGGTAACAAATGAATAATCAACCATCAATCTACTTTTTTGTATCAAGCTCACTCTACGCGGATACGAACATCAACGGCATAATATTTATCATCTTCTCCGACGATTAAAGGATTTAGATCGAATTCAAGAATATTTTTGTTTTCGATCATCATCCGGGCACAGCTCAGAATAATTCGCTTCAACTCCTTCATATCGCAAGGATCTTCTCCGCGAATGCCATGTAATATTTTTCCAATAACAGTTTCGTTGATCATGTTATCAATGTCTTTGCCGCACATGAAAGCAGATTTCATGGAAGTGTCGGAAATAACTTCAACATATTTTCCGCCGGAACCGAACATTATAATTGGACCAAACGATGGATCTAGGAAACCGCCGATTAGCAATTCATGTTTTGTCTTCACGAATTGCTGAATGAGAAATTCTTCTACTTCAAAACCGGCGCGCTTAAAACTTTCTTCAATTTCGTTTGCCGCATGTTTTAGTTCGGCTTTGTTTTTTATGTTTAGCTTGACCGCACTTAACTCAGATTTGTGAATTACTTTTTGGTTTATTCCTTTTAAAACTAGTGGAAAAAGATTTTCTTCAATGCCTTCAAGCCCACTTGGATTTACTAACCGGCTCTTGATGGGGGGTAAATTATATTGTGTGCATAGTTGAGCAATCTCTTTCTGCGAAAGGAATCCGGCGGTAAAATTATTATCCCGCGGATTAGAATTAATCAAAGATTTGTATTCGGTTCTATTCTGCGCCAGCTTTTTCTGCGAGGAAGAATAAAAGAGCATATTCGAAATTACTTCCGCGGGGTCTTCGGGATTTCTGAACAGCGGCAATTTCATTCTGGATTTGACACGATACTCGTTCCAAAATTCAGGCAGAGGCATTACAACTTGCAAAATTGGTTTCTCTACTTGAATGGAGTAAACACTTTCAATGACTTCAAACGGCGCCACCATTACCGGTTCAACAAAAATTGAAATTATAGCGTCAACATTTTCGTCGGCAGCGACAAGCTCATTTACTTTTTTGAAAATTTCAGCAGTTCCGCCGGGCAGAAGATCAACCGGATTCTCAACGCTGCCTTCGGGATTTACTATCTCGCGGAGTTTTTGTTTCGTCTCGTCGCCTAAAGCAGCGAGAATCAAGTTATTCTTTTCAAGCCCATCAACACATAATATTGCCGGACCGCCGGCATTTGTTACAACAGCAACACGGTTACCTCTTGGCACTTTAAAATTTTCAAATCCCTTAGCCGTGTTAAAAAGTTCATTCAAATTATCCGCGCGGATAATTCCAAATTGATTTAGCAATGCATCAACAACTTTATCTTTTCCACTAAGTGCGCCGGTATGCGAAGACGCAGCTTTCATCCCGCTTTCAGTTTTTCCGGCTTTTAAAACGATCGTTGGTTTTGTAACCTCGCCAAGCATAAATGGTTTGATAAACTCACTGCCATTCACAAAGCTTTCTAGATAGAACGTGAGTGTATTAATGTTGTAATCGTTTTGCCAGAAATGAAGAATATCGTTTTCGCTTACATCGGCTTTATTGCCAACGCTGATAAAGTGTGCAAACTTTATATCTGTTTCCCGGAGAGAATTTAGAACTGCGGCACCAAGTGCACCGCTTTGAGAAAGGAATCCCGTTGCACCGACTTCCGGTTTTTCAGCTACAAATGTTGCGTTGAGTTTTATTGCATCAAGTGTGTTAATTACACCCATACAATTCGGTCCAATCAAACGTGCACCGGCACTTTTTATTTTTTCAACAATTCTCTTCTCAACTTCTTCCCCTTCTTTGCCGGTCTCTTTAAAACCGGCCGTAATAAGTATTATTGATTTTACATCTTTCTTCAAGAGGGCATCAGTTGACTCTTCTGCGAATTGCTTTGGTACAACAATGATTGCTAGGTCAATCACCTCGTTTATATCTTCGATGGTGTGGTAGCATTGATAACCAAGTACATCATCTGCTTTTGGATTTACAGGAAAAACATTTCCTGTGTATCCGTAAACTTTGATTGTCTTGAGTAGTTCATAACCGATGTTTTTTTCTTTTGTGGATGCGCCAACAATGCAGATAGATTTTGGATAAAAGAAATTTTTAAGAGAAGTCATTTTTTCCTTTGCGATCTTGGCGAAATCTTGGCGTTCTTAGCGAGAAAATATTTCACGCAAAGGGCGCAAGGAAAATCGCAAAGAGCGCGGAGATTATTTAATACCTGTTAGAAAAATAGCAAATACATATTCCATAATCATTCCGTCATCCCTAAAATTGTGCAGCACCCATTCGTCTTCTCAATCAATAAATATCATAATTGAACGCCAATCATCGGAAAGAAAACTTATGACCGAGCACATCGTCAGTAATCCATTTAAAAATTTATTTTAGGCATGATTCCACTCAGATTAATATATTGAATTCACCAAATAATTTTTTAAATACATTTTAGCTTTCATAAATAAAAGACATGAAGAAAATACACTTTGTAATCAACGGACGCTTTAAGCATACTGAAAGAACAATCAAGGAAATCGAAGAAGCATTCGGTGAGGAGTTTTTAGTTTGGGTCTCGGTTACAAATGGTAATGGACATGCAATTGAGCTTTCGCGAAATGCTGTGTTGAGCGGAACAGATTATTTGATCGCTGCCGGTGGCGATGGAACGATGAGCGAAGTTGTCAACGGAATAATGCAAGTAGAGAGGTCAAAGAGAGAAAACTTAATTGTGGGACTTTATCCATTCGGAAGCGGAAATGATTTTGCCCGCACGTTGAAACTTTCTAAAAAACTTTCCGATTTAAGAAAATTGATTCAGAATAATTCAACTAACATGATAGATATCGGCAAGCTTGAATACAAAAACATGAAAGGAGAAGATGCCGTTCGTTACTTTAACAACATCGTGGATATAGGTCTCGGTGCAGAAGTTGCCAAACGCGTTAATGAAGGAAAGAAAATTTACGGACCGAACTTCGATTTTTTCAAAGCAACAGTGCTTGGTTTCTTGAATTACAAAAGGAAGCAATTAAAAATTGAATCCGAAAATTTTAATTGGAGCGGAAGATTGTTGATCTTGTGCCTTGCTAACGGAAAATATTTCGGCAGCGGATTAGGAATTGCCCCGCACGCAAAAGTGAATGACGGAAAATTTTCGATAACGCTTGCAGGAAACGTTAGTTTAATAGACTATGTAAAAAATCTTTCAAAGATTAGAAAAGGCAAATTTGTTAATCACCCGGAGCTTATATATAAAGAAGTTGAAAGCTGTACAATTGAACCGATTGGTAAAGAATGTTTGATAGAAGCCGATGGCGAGATGATCGGGAAAATTCCGTTGAGAGCTACAATGTTACCCGCAGAATTAAAGTTTCTTTCGTAACTCACACATTTATCAATAAAATAAATTCTTTTCTGCCCAATGGAAACAATAATAGTCACAACGAACAAAACCCTTGAAATACCACCGAAGCTTGCAAAGCTGTACGGTATTAGAAAAGGAGTTAAAATACATTTTGTTGAGAAAAAAGATCATATAAAAATATTTCCAATTACAAAAGAAGTTATAGATAGAAATGTTGGATTTCTTGGTACAAAGGGAAAATTTCTTAAAGCACTTTTGTCCGAAAAGAAAAAAGAAAAAAAATTATAACCTAAGCCAGACATTAAACTATTTATAGAATATGAGAGTATGCATTACAGTGGCTGAAAAATATTTTTTTCGAAGAGTCAACTTGTTGGAATTTCCGAAAAGCTCAAATTAGTTTTGAGAGAGCTCAGTTATCCGGAATTTCCGGATAGCTGCAAACGCGAACGCTTGCAAAATTTGCAACAGTTCATAAATAGGAATACTGGAGGGGTTCTCAATTTGATTAATAAAAAAATTAATAACACCCTTTCCTTTGGAGAGGGCAAGGGAGAGGCAAGATGCCCCGCTTCAAACTATATATAGAATACGAAGGCACGCGTAAATGAAAAATAAAAACATCGGAAATAATTCTTCAAAAGGAGAGGTAATTCTTTACAAAGCTCCCGATGGCAGCATTGCTCTTGATGTTAAGTTAGAAGAGGAAACCGTCTGGCTTACTCAAGCTCAAATGATGCAATTATTCCAACAGACAAAACAAAACATCAGTTTACACATCAACAATATTTTCAGAGAGGGAGAATTGATTGAGAATTCAGTTGTCAAGGATTCCTTGACAACTGCTTCTGATGGAAAAAGCTATAGAACAAATTACTATAACCTCGATGTAATAATTTCAGTCGGCTACCGTGTAAAATCAAAACGGGGCACACAATTTCGTATTTGGGCAAACAAAATACTGAAAGACTATTTGGTACAGGGTTATGCGCTTAATGAGAGAAAACTAAAAGAGCAGACCAAGCGGATAAAAGAAATTGAAATGTTGTTGGATAATTTTTCTTCGGTCGCTGAAAGGCATAAACTAGAACAAGATATATTTTCCGGGATATTAAAAGTAGTTTCTGATTATACTCGCGCACTTGATCTACTTGATGAATATGATTATCAAAAACTGAAAATTAAAGAGACCACTAAAGAAGAGAAGTTTAGAATTAGTCATGTAAAAGCAAGAAGAGTAATAGAAGAACTAATAATAACCCGAGATTGTCACGAAAGTATGAATTGGAAAATTGTAGAGCGATCCGCCGAGGCGGATTATTTCGCTGTAATAATGTTTTGAACGAACTGAAGTTCGTTTTACAAGCAGAATAATATTTTTAAGACAGCTCACCGAGGAGAGGCAGATGTCACGCTTCAAACTATATATAGAATACGAAGGCACGCGTTACAGCGGCTGGCAAATGCAAAGAAACGCGAAAAGCGTTCAGGGCAAACTGATGGAAATTGCCGCGCAAATATTTAAAGGGGAACGTGTTGATATCCAAGGATCCGGCAGAACAGATGCAGGCGTTCACGCGTTATATCAGGTGGCGCATCTTGATGTAAAGACAATGCTCGCACCCGAGATTATCCGGATGAAATTTAATGATGAACTGCCCGCGGATATAAGCATTCTCGAAGTAGAAAAAGCAAATCCAAAATTTCATGCGCGCCATGATGCGAAAAGTAGAAGTTATCTTTATCAAATATCAAAACGTAGAACCGCATTCGGCAAGCCATTTGTCTGGTGGATAAAAGATCAATTGAATTTCGAGAAGATGAATAAAGCATCAAAACTATTTGTTGGAATGCATGATTACATTTCATTTGCGGATCAAGACGATCTTGAAAAATCAACCAAGGTCTTAATTGAAGACGTTCAATTAAAAGAAGATGGCGATTTGATATTGATTCGCATTATCGGCTCACATTTTTTATGGAAGATGGTTCGCAGAATGGTCGGCGTGCTCGTGGAAATTGGTCGCGGAAAACTTACCGGGAAAGATCTAAAATATTTTCTTGAGCATGAATCACCCACGCCAACTAAATATACTGCGCCGCCATCCGGACTTTTTCTTGAACGTGTAACCTATGAGGATGAGAAGTTGGAAAAAGATTTTGGCGCAACAATTAATATCTATTCAAGAGTAAGATTAAGAGCATGAGCAAGAATTTTCCGATAACCGGTAACCAACCACCGATAACACAACTATGGAAACCATTATTAGCGGTATTCGTTTGGGGTTTATCATTTATTGCAACAAAAAACGCGCTCGTCGAAGTTAAGCCGCTTGTCATTG
>Ga0265292_1002955_pt1 | contig 11024 bp, 12 predicted proteins | sample Munlanlewell296A_FD_189080 | JGI IMG/M metagenome (GOLD analysis project Ga0265292, IMG submission 189080) | Leachate microbial communities from a municipal landfill in Southern Ontario, Canada - Leachate well 296A | ecosystem: Engineered > Solid waste > Landfill > Unclassified | place: Canada... | reverse complement strand
CTCAGCCATCCCTCGGTTCCACCCCATCACCACGCCAAAGGGGATCTGGGCGGAGTTCGCCACCTCTATCGCGTCGAACCCGGCTCTCGCCGCCTCAGCGAACCTGACGAAGCTCCTCGGTATCGCGTAGGGGTGCGCCAGGATCGATGTGCCGCCCTGCTTATGGATATGAGCGACGGTGTCGACGATCGAGAGCTGTGAGGGGACGAGCCTCGATGGCTCGAGGCAGATTATGTGAGCCCCCCTCGCAGTCACCTCAAGACCGGGAACCACGACCAGCCCGCCGGACTTCTCCCCCGCCTCCGCGAGACCGTCGATGGCGTCATGGTCGCAAAGCGCATAGCCATCCAGCCCAAGCTCCCTGCAGCGCCTGTTTATCTCATCGAAGGTGCTGGTCGAGTCCGAGCTATAGCGGGAGTGGACGTGGAGGTCTATCTTCAGCTTCACCAATTACTCCGACCTCCATTCAATCGAGTCGAGCCCCGCCTAGTTTAATCGGCGGGGTTGCTCCGATAAACGTTTGCAGAATAGAGTTTGGGGAGAAAAAGCCTGGGTTCCCGCGCGCAGCTACTTCTCCGGCGAGAACGAGGCCCAGACCACGACGATGAGGAGGGTCAGAACGGTGCCGCCTAGGCCCGATAGGAACCACTCAGCCGTGAATATGTCCGGGAACATTGAGAGCAGCAAAGGGAAGATCTGCTTGTAGGCCCAGTTCGCGAGTATTCCACCCACGAAACCGAGCACCGCGAAAACCGCGAAAACGGTCCATCTACCTGCCATACGTATTCACTTGCTCAAGGATGGGCGTGTTTTATATATTAAGGGTCCTGTGGGGTGAAAATGCTGGATCCATTAAAAATGCTGTAATATTTTTTCCTATTTTGCATTAAATTTACAACAGTTACTCTCATCATCATGGAAAATTGTTACATTATTATATAAAAAAGACTGACGAATCATGGAGAAAGTACGCGAATGGTGACATTGAGGATGCAACACTTTGATGCCATTTACGGGTCGATTATGTTCGAGCGTAATCTGAAATGAGCTTCGCTAACCGATGGGAAAAGAATAATGATCCTACCTTCTCCGCGAAGGTGAAGGACGCCGTCAGGCCACCGGGCCCCCTCAAGCCCAGGCTAGACGCAGCCACCAAGCGGATCGAGATGCAGATCCAGCGCCTCGACCAGGCGAGCAACCGCTTCCAGGAGCGCGACAAGACGATCTTCAACAGGATCGTCGACGCATACGCCAAGCACGACACTGCGCGCGCAAACGTCTTCGCGAACGAGCTCGCCGAGATCCGCAAGATGGAGAAGATGATCTTCCACGCCAAGCTCGCCCTAGAGCAGATCACGCTGCGCCTCAAGACCGTAACCGAGCTGGGTGACGTCGCGGTCACCCTCCTGCCAGTCGTCGGTGTCATAAGCGACATCAAGACCGGCATGGCGGCCATCAGCCCACAGGCCGAGAAGGAGCTGGGTGAGATCGGTAACCTCCTCAGCGGCATCGTGGTCGACGCAGGCGCGGTGACAGGGATGACCATCAACTTCGAGTCGGTGAACGAGGACTCCGCCAAGATATTGGACGAGGCCCAGACCATCGCCGAGTCGAGGATGAAGGACACCTTCCCCGAGCTGCCCGGCGGCCAGAGCAAGGTAGGCACAGGCCTAGGCGACAGAGTGTAAGAGGGAGCGAATAGGTATGGAAAACCGCCCCTCCCCATCTTTTTTAGTCACCCCACTGGTTGGGGCGCCCGGCCTGGGCGTCAACAGGCCCAGTTCTAGCATTACTCGTTAAAGGAGATAGTTAAAATGGGCATACTGAACCGCCAGCAGAGTATCCTTCCCACCCCCGAGTCGATAAATGAGCTAAAGCGCCAGAGCATGAGGCTCGAGCAGGTCAACTCCAAGCTCAGGGAGAGAGACCGGTCCCTGTTCGAGATGGTCGGGAAGGCGGTTCAGAAGAAGGACACGGCACGCGCGCAGATCTACGCAAACGAGCTGAGCCGCGTGCGCCACATCAAGCGCATATTAACGCAGAGCCAACTCGCGATAGACTGCATCACTATCAGGTTGGAGAACTTCCTCGACCTCTACAACGTCGTCCAGGAGATGAGGCCGATCTCGGAGGTCGTGAGGGAGGTCTCGGCTGATGTCCAGAAGGTGATGCCGGAGTTCGCCTCGGGGCTCGAGCAGCTCAACATGGTGGCCAGCGAGACCCTGATGCAGACCAGCATCGACTTCCGCCAGCCGGCGCTCGACGAGATGTTCAGCGTCAAGAGCCAGGAGAGCGCCGACATACTCAGGGAGGTATCCGGGATGGTGGAGAACAGCCTCCACGAGAGCTTCCCGGAGCCCCCGATAGCCGTTGCACCCAAGGTCGCGTCTAGGCAGACCGAAGCCGTGGCATATGGCTACGAGTCAACATTCGCCCCCCGCATGGCGCAGGCATCCGAGCAAACAAACGACTGGAGCATGCTCTCAGACGACGTAGTCAAGATGCTCGACCAGATCAGTGCTAAGGGCCGCGTGAAGATGGAGGAGATAGTGGCATGAGCGTAGCTACGATGCTCGAGAACGAGGCGATGAAGTACGCCGCCGATGCCGTCAAGTACGACAAGATGGGCGACAAGGACAAGGCCGCCGACAGCTACAAGAGGGCCGTCGAGCAGCTGATGCGCCTCATAAAGCTCTACCCCGACTACACATTCAACAAGTTCTACGTGGAGAAGGTCACTACCTACCAGGAGAGGATCAGGTTCCTCAAGTCCGAGGACGGCGAGGAGACCGGGATCGAGAAGTTCACCAGCTTCGAGACGAAGCAGACCGGGACTCACGAGCCCGAGTCCGAGGCAGACGAGCCCGAGGAGAAACCGAACGTCAGATGGGGTGAGGTAGCGGGCCTCGAGGACGCCAAGAGGGCGATCAAGGAGGTCATAGTCTACCCGGTGAAGCGCCCCGACCTGTTCCCGCTCGGATGGAGCCGCGGCCTCCTCCTCTTCGGGCCGCCGGGCTGCGGTAAGACGCTGCTCGCGGCCGCCGTCGCAACGGAGATCGAAGCCCAGTTCATACAGATAGACCCCGCGAGCATAATGTCGAAATGGCTCGGCGCGGCGGAGCAGAACGTCGCGAAGGTCTTCGGCGGCGCCCGACGCACGGCGGTGGGCGGCAAGCCCGTCATCATCTTCATCGACGAGGTCGACAGCATCCTCGGCGTCCACACGAACGAGGTCGGCGGCGAGGTGAGGATGAGGAACCAGTTCCTCAAGGAGATGGACGGCCTCATCGACAAGGGGAAGAACTACCACCTCTACGTCGTCGCCGCGACGAACAAGCCGTGGGACCTCGACTGGGGCTTCATCCGCCGCTTCCAGAAGAGAGTGATGGTGCCACTCCCCGACTACGCGACACGCCTCCAGATGTTCGAGATCAACAGCTCCCAGCTCGAGATGACCCCCGACGTCGACTTCCACGTCCTCACCCAGCTGACCGAAGGCTACAGCGGGAGCGACATAAAGGACATCTGCCAGGTGGTCCGCCAGGAGGTGATCCGGGAGCTCTTCGAGTCAGGCGCAGCCGAGAACACGACGGCGAAACCGAGGCCGCTCTCCATGGCCGACTTCAAGCGCGCCATCACCAACAGGAAGCCGAGCGTCTCCAAGGAGATGATTAAGGAGTACGACAAGTGGTTCGACCAGTTCAAGGCACTCTAGGAGGATTTGAAGATGCAACCACCCAAGACTGATCATATAGTCCAGGCATCGAAGGAATTTGCCGAGTCATTCACGGAGACCGCGGGCCTCATCTCTGGGATGAACGGTGCTGTCAACGAGGCTAACCAGCTCTACGACCACGGCTACGGCGGGGCTGGCAATAGCATGATCTCCTTCGGCATAGTCCTCGTCATGTTCCCCGAGCCGTTCATGGTCTCAGACGTTATCGGGGGCGGAATCGTGGCGGCGGGTCTGCTCTACAACAAATGCGTCCCCCCGCCACTCTACATCGACAACATATTCGAAACGATACAGGAGCAGGTTAAGACCCTCCACTCGACTGGGGAGGATCTGACGAGGAACTTCTCCATCCCCGTCGACTTCTCGTCGATGCACTTCGACTTCTAACCCTTCGAGACCAAGCCTCGGTATTCTGCGAGGAACTTTTCGCGTAGCTCCTCCTTTTTCTTCGCGGGGAGGAAGCTGGTCTCTATCGAGTCGAGGCTTATCCTCATCAGCTCGTCGACGGAGAAGCCCAGCTCCCTGTGGAGCTGGAGGTACTCGTTGTTCATCTCGGTGTTGAACATGGGTGGGTCGTCGCTGTTGACGCTCACCTTTATGCCGTTTTTTATGAAGTTGCGTATCGGGTGTTCCTTCATCGTCTTTATTGCGCCGGTTCTCAGGTTGCTGACGGGGCAGGTCTCTATCCCCACGCCGCGGGTCCTCAGCTCCCTTAGGAGCTCGGGGTCGCTGGCGGCGGTGACGCCGTGCCCTATCCTCTCGACGCCCAGGGTCTTAACCGCCCCCCAGACGCTCTCGGGGCCGGCGGCCTCCCCCGCGTGGGCCACGAGGTGGAGGTCGAGGTCCCTAGCCTTCTTGTAGACCGCCTCGTAGGGCTCAGGCGGGAAGCCGTCCTCGCTCCCGCCTATGTCGACGGCGACTATGTTGTCGCCCTTCTTCCTCAGCCAGTCGAGCTGGGTCAACGCCGACCCGGGGCCGTAGTTCCGCACGAGGTCGACCCTTATTGTGCAGGTGATTCCCCACTTCCTCTTCGCCCTCCTTATGCCCCTGTTTATGGCGTCGAGCATCTCCCCGTAGTCGAGTCCCCTCCTCACGTGGTCGTTGGCGGAGAAGATCGCCTCGACGTGCTTCACGTTGCACCCCGCGTCCGACTCTAGCATCTCGTAGGTGATCTGCTCGTAGTACTTCTCGTCGATTATGCAGTCGTTGACGGTGCTGTAGACGGAGATGAAGTGTGGGAAGTCGCGGTACCGGAAGAACCCCTTTATGTCGTCGAGGGTCTTCAGCTTCGTCTCGGCCCCACTGTCCTCGATTATGCGGAGTAGGGTCTCGGGCTTCGTGGACCCCACGATGTGGACGTGTTGCTCGATCTTGGGGAGGCGCCTGATTATCTCCTCGGTGTCCATTACCGAGGAGTGGCGGGGGTTGGGTTAATTAGTCTTCTTGAGGCCGCCGTAGGTCTCCTCGGTGAAGAAGACCATGTTCGCCGTCATTATGAGCGAGGTTGCTATGATGACCATGTTGGAGGCGAAGTAGCTGCCCGTGGAGTCTATTAGACCGCCGTAGAACGGCGTGATCAACGAGAATCCGATGGTCCCCAGCCCGTTTACGAGGCCGAGGCCGATGCTGGCTTTACCCGGTGGGAGGACCTCGGGGACCATGCTGAAGAAGAGGACCCACATCGAGGCGCAGAAGTTGATGCTGAATGAGAGGGTCGCGAAGAGGGCGAGTGGGAGCCCCGCCGGGGAAGATGAATGTGGTGAGCACGACGGTGTAGAGGCAGGAGAAGATCATTAGGGGGAGCTTCCTCTTCCTGAGCCTGTCCGAGATGGTGCCCATCGCTATGCAGCCGGGTATCCCCGCGATTGTGCCCACGCTCGATATGAGCCCCGCCTCGACGTATGTGAAGCCCTTCGTCTCCATGAGGAAATGGGGCATCCACGTGTTCAGGACCCAGCCGAAGCTGAGTAGGATGTAGCCGACGAGGAACGGGTGGAGCCTCCTGTCCCTCATGACTTCACCGAAGGAGCCCAGCAGGTTCCTGCTGGACCTGTGCTCTATGCTGTTTCCGTTCGGGCTGTTCTTGAGTATGAATACGTTCATCGCGTAGTTGACGAGGAGGATGAGGGCGACGACGATGTAGAGGTCCTCCAGCCACCGAACATTGTGTTCGCGAGGGGGAAGCCCATGTAGCTAGTGAAGTTGCCGAGGCCGCTCGCCGCACTTAGAATACCTATCGCCGTCGCCTTCCGCTCGATGGGAAACCAGTGGGTGATTAAGCTGACCGCGTTGATGTAGAAGACACTGCAGCCGATCCCCATGATGATCTGGGCGACGACGAGCATCTCGAACCTGAAGCTGAGCCAGAAGAGGAAAACGCCGACGAGGGTTAGCGCCGTGAAGCCGAGTATGGTCTTCCGGGGTCCGAACATGTCGGTGAACATGCCGGCGGGGATCTGCATGAGGCCGTAGATGATGAAGAAGGCCGTGATGAGCAGGCCCATGGTGCCCTTGTTTATGTCCAGCTCCTTGATGAGGACCAGCGAGAGAGCCGACGCCGCCGTCTTGAGGAATTCTCGACATAGTACGTGACGCATATCGTCGCCAGTAGTACTAGTGCGAACCAGCGTTTCCTCTCCAAGCCGGCCACCCGGGCGCTTCTGGACGCCGTGCCCCTTCTTAAGTCTTACCGGCTCGGCTCTTGTGGGAAAATATACGATAATTATCGTTCCTTCCCCCCCCATAGTGGCTATATGGGATCGCTTTTTCGGTCGTGGCTGGGTTTTCGATAGTCTTATCAAAAATGTGGTCCACTTAGATGGCATGGCGACTGAGAATCGAGCGGAAATCGGCATCATCGGAGGCACGGGCGTATACGACCCTGAGATGCTCGAGGACCGCCGAGAGGTCAAGGTCTACACGCCCTTCGGGGCCACTTCTGATCTCATAACCCTCGGCACGTACAAGGGCAAGAGTCTGGCATTCGTCCCGCGCCACGGTCGCGGCCACACCATCCCTCCCCACATGATAAACGTGAGGGCAAACATCTGGGCGCTGAAGCATCTGGGCGTGAGGCAGATCGTGGCCTCAAGCGCAGTCGGCAGCCTGAGGGAGGACTACAAGCCAGGCGACTTCGTCATGACCGACCAGTTCATCGACCGGACGAAGGGGCGCCCCGACACATTCTACGAGGGGGGGAGGATATGCCACATCAGCAGCGCCGACCCCGTCTGCCCGACGCTGCACGACCACTTCTACAAGTACGCTAAGAAGCTGAAGCTGCCCGTCCACGAGAAGGGCACATACGTCTGCGTAAACGGCCCACGGTTCAGCAGCCGCGCCGAGTCGAAGATGTTCCGCCTCTGGGGCTGCGACATAATAGGGATGACCATGTACCCCGAGATCATCCTGGCTAGGGAGATGGAGATATGCTACACATCCATCGCCATGGTGACGGACTACGACGTCTGGGCGGACAAGCCGGTCTCCTCCGACGAAGTCGTGGAGACGATGCGCGCCAACTCCGTGAACTTCAAGAAGCTGGTGATGGGTGCCCTACCCGGGATGCCCGCCTGCGACGAGTGTGGCTGCCAGACGGCGCTCAGGTCGGCCCTCCTCTAAACCTTCTTATCCGTTTCCACCCTTCGGTTACTCCATGATGCTCGACTACGCCTTCATGGTGCTGAAGGAGCATCCCTACGGGCGTGAGATGCTAAGACAGCTGCTCGCCGCTGGGTTCACGCCGAAGGCGATCATCGAGGAGGGCTCGCCCGTAGCCGACGAAGAGCGGGAGAAGTTCCTCACGAGGATCAAGGGCTTCCCCGTCGCCCCCACGTTCACCGAGCAGATCAAGGGACTAGGAGTCGAGCGGTACTCGGTCCCCCACCACAACAAGAGGGAGTCGAGGGAGCTGCTCGAGAGGCTGAAGCCCGACCTCGTCGTCCTCGGAGGCACACGCATCATAAAGCCGGCCCTGATAGTCGTACCGAGGGACGGGATGCTCAACAGCCACCCCGGCCTCCTCCCCGAGGTGAGGGGCTCCGCGAGCGTGGCGTGGAGCGTCTACTTCGACATACCCATCGGCTGCACAGTCCACTTCATCGACCCGAACATAGACACGGGCGACATCGTCAAGCGGCAGGAGATACCCGTCCACAGGGGCGACACCTACGAGAAGCTGTGCTGGGAGACCATCGACCTCGCGGGCGAGCTGATGGTGTACGCTGTAGGGCAATGGAGGAAAGGGACACTGAAGGGGACGCCCCAGCCCACGGGGGAGGAGGCGCTAAGGGTCGCGCCCCCCGACGTCCTAGACGTAGTCTACAAGAAGCTGAAGGACGGGACCTACAAGCACCTCGTTGATTAGCCTCCGCGTTAATTGGGAGGCGCAGCCCTTTTTTTTAGAACTCGGGCTTGGGTAGACCCCGTTTCTTGTCGTAACTAGCCTTCACCAGCCCGTAGTAGGGCGGGCTGGGGGCCCAGGGGCGGCTCTTGAACTCGGGGTGGAACTGAGTGCCCAGGAAGAAGTAGTTCTTCGGGTACTCGATCATCTCCTTCCTTCGCCCGTCGGGGCTCCAGGCGCTGAAGACGATGCCCGCCTTCTCCAGGCGGTCCCAGTAGTCGGGGTTGACCTCCCACCTGTGGCGGTGGCGCTCGTGGATGATCTCGGAGCCGTAGAGCCTGTACGCGAGTGTGCCCGGCTTCACGTGGACCGGGTGGGCGCCGAGGCGCATCGTGCCACCCATCTCGTTGACCCCCCTCTGCTCCGGCAGAAGGTCGATCACAGGGTTCGTGGTGTGCGGCTCACACTCGGTGCTGTCGGCGTCCTCGAGACCGATGACGTCCCTGCTGATCTCCACCACGCTGAGCTGTAGGCCGTAGCAGATGCCGAGCAGCGGCTTGTCGTTGACCCTGCAGTACTCTATCGTCCTGATCTTTCCCAACGCCCCGCGTTTACCGAAGCCACCCGGGACGATGACGCCGTCGAAGCCCTCGAGGACCTTCACCCTCTCCGGGTGCTTCTCGAACTCCTCTGTCTCTATCCAATCGATGTTGATCTTGCAGCCCGATGCCGCCGCGGCGTGGCGGAGCGCCTCGTTCACGCTGACGTAGCAGTCCCTGAGCTCCGCGTACTTGCCGCACATGGCTATCCGGACGGAGTCCTTCAGCTCCTTGTACCTGGCCACCATGACCCTCCAGTCGGCCCAATCAGCCTTGGGCTTGTCGAGGCCGAGGTACTCCGAGACGACGTCGCCCATCCCCTGCCCCTCGAGGACGAGCGGGAGCTCGTATAGGGTGCCGACGTCGACGCTCGTGAAGACCGCCCGCTCCTCGACGCTGCAGTAGAGGCTGATCTTCTGCTTCGCGTTGGCGGGGAGCTCGCCCTCCTCGCACCTCGCGGCGATGATGTCCGGCTGCAGGCCGATCGCGCGTAGCTCCTTGACGCTGTGCTGGGTGGGCTTCGTCTTCGGCTCGCCGACGGCGTCGAGGACCGGGACGAGGGTGACGTGGATGAGCAGCGTGTCTCCGCGCTTCTCCTCCTGCCTCATCTGGCGGAACGCCTCGAGGAAGGGGAGGCTCTCGATGTCGCCGACCGTGCCGCCGCACTCGACGAGTACTACGTCTGCGCGGCTCTTCTCGGCGACCAGCCTGATGCGCCGCTTCACCTCGTCTGTGATGTGTGGGATTATCTGGACGCAGCGCCCAAGGTAACCACCCTCACGCTCGCGGCGGATCACCTGCTGGTAAAGCTGACCGCTCGTTACGTTGTTGAGGCCCGAGAGCTCTACCCCGAGGAACCGCTCGTACGCGCCGAGGTCCATGTCGGCCTCGTAGCCGTCGTCGAGGACGAAGACCTCGCCGTGGATGTAGGGGTTCATCGTTCCCGCGTCGACGTTCAGGTACGGGTCGCACTTGATGGCAGTGACCTTGAAGCCCCTGACCTGGAGCATCTTGCCGACGCTGCAGGTGACGAGCCCCTTGCCGATGCCGCTCAGCACCCCGCCGGTGATAAAAACGTACTTCGTCAAGCCGGAGACCTGCCCATAATGCTCGAAGACTTCCCGAGGGAGGGCTATAAACCCTTCGTAAAGTAAATATTTTTCTGAAACTTGGAATATGTAATCATAAACGGCAGATTAAATAGAAAACGACGTACTTATCGACGTTATTTTCTTAAAACGTCGGCAGGGGGATGCGGGCGTCCGTCGTGACGTTGATCCCGAGCATCTTCAGCGGTGCCTCGTCGCCGTTGTTGAGCATGTGGGTCGTGTGCATCTCGCAGCCCCTGAGTTTGGCCAGCGCCTCGATGCACCTCTTCGCCTTCTCGTCAGCTACCGAGCTGGCGGCCAACGCATCGAGGACCTCCTTCACGTCGAGGCTGGCGGCGCTGCTCCCGTAGATGCGCTTGAGGCGGATCATGCTGTCTATCACTGGGCGGCTGATGAGGAGCGTCTCGTCGGGGAGGCTCGTGAGTATCTTGACGGCGTTCAGGATTGCAGCGGACTCGGCGTGCATGAGCGGGCTGTTCTTTCCCTTCATGATGATCGTCTTACCCCCCACGACGAGCTCGATCGCTGCACCGCAGTAGATGCCCCTGTGCCCCTTGCCCCTATCCTTGAGCTTCTCCGCCTCCTCGGCGGCTAGCCGCGCTGGGGAGACGACGGACCTGTCGTCGGGCTTGACGCCTACCTTCGCCATGATTACCTCCATGCGGCGCAGAGTCTCCCTGCCCGTGGCGCCCTCGACGAAGTCGCGGTTGTAGCGGAAGTAGCGACGCACAATCTCCTGCTTCGACGCCTCCCTGCAAGCCTCGTCGTCGACGATGCCCTCGGCGGCCATGTTCACACCCATGTCCGTCGGTGACCTGTACTTTGTCATTGGGTCGTCGGGGCCGACCATCTTCTCTATCATCCTCCTGAGGATGGCGAAGTTCTCCACGTCCCTGTTGTAGTTGATGGCAGTGACGCCGTAGGCGGAGAGGTGGAAGGGGTCGACGAGGTTGTAGTCACCGAGGTCGGCTGTGGCCGCCTCGTACGCGGTGTTTACGGGGTGGTTGAGCTCGAGGTTCCAGATGGGGAAGGTCTCGAACTTGGCGAAGCCACTCGTGATGCCCCGCTTGCGGTCCTGGTAGACCTGGCTCATGGCGAAGCTCATCTTGCCGCTCCCCGGCCCGGGGGCGGTGACGATGACTATCTTCTTCTCCGTCGGCACGTACTCGGGCTTCCCGTAGCCCTCGTCGCTCAGAACCGTGTCGAGGTCGCTCAGGTAGTTTGGTATCTCGTAGCCG
>Ga0265292_1002954_pt1 | contig 11028 bp, 15 predicted proteins | sample Munlanlewell296A_FD_189080 | JGI IMG/M metagenome (GOLD analysis project Ga0265292, IMG submission 189080) | Leachate microbial communities from a municipal landfill in Southern Ontario, Canada - Leachate well 296A | ecosystem: Engineered > Solid waste > Landfill > Unclassified | place: Canada... | reverse complement strand
ACGCCATCTTTCATCGGCCGACTGGCCATGATATTTCCGGGAGTCCGCCCAAGCATGTCTTTGGCTTCATTGCCAACCGCTACTACCCGACCGTCATCGACAGTGACGGCAACTACTGTGGGCTCGTTTAAAACGACGCCAGTGCCCGCTAACCACACGACAGAATTTGCAGTGCCAAGATCAATGCCGAGTCGTTTCGTAAATCCAAACATAGTGTCTATCATAATACCATACCCTCTTGTATAATAAAGAAATGGCAAATTCCACTCGATCCGTTTTGATTACTATTGTTACATTGTGTATTATTTTTGCAGCAGCAATACTGATCATCGCATACGGCAGAGGATACCGTTTTGACATCAATAAAAATTCGCTGAAATCGACAGGTCTTATCGTTGCCCAATCCGAACCAACCGGCGCACAAATCATGGTCGATGGCATACTCAAAGATGCGACACAGGCAACCTTCACCATGCCGCCGGGAACGTATACAGTTTCCATTGTGAAAGAAGGCTTCCAATCATGGACCAAACGTGTCATTGTCGAAGGTGAAATAGTCAATAAGCTTGATGCCCTGCTTCTTCCTACCAATCCATCTCTCACGGCCCTCACGGTAAACGGTGTTATAAACCCAACGCTTTCGCCAGATGGCAGTAAATTAGCCTACATTATCCCTGAAAATATATCGAATGCATCTGATTCTGCGACGCTTTCTACCAAGCCGGGTATTTGGGTGTTGGATCTTATTGATAAGCCTTTGGGCTTAAATCGCGATGCCAGACAAATAGCCAAAAGTAATGGCATTAATCTTAATACCGCAGTATTATCATGGTCTCCGGATAACACACAAATACTGGCAAGCCTTCCCACAGCTGTCTATTATCTTTTCAAAGCAGATACGCTCGTCGAAACGCCGCAACGACTTTTCACTATCAAAACAGTTCAATCTGATTGGCAAGCAATCAAATCCTTACGCGAAAAAGAACAATTTGCCACACTTCCCCCGCAATTTCTCTCTATCGCGACGACTTCAGCCAATATTATTTCATTTTCTCCTGATGAAACCAAAATTCTTTATGAAGCTACAAAAAGTGCGACACTCTTACCAGTCCTAGTGCCGCCGCTTATTGGCGCCAATTCCACCCCAGAAGTACGCAAACTCACCCAAGACACACTCTATATTTACGATATCAAAGAAGATAGAAACTATGCATTGGCAGAGGCATCAGAGTTTAAAACTGCACCTGTTCCAACGCCCCGTATCGTACAAAAAACTGCTCCCACCCAGAAACCGATTGAAGAACCATACCATATCTATTGGCTTCCATCGTCGCGGCATGTAGTCACTGTAGTTTCAAATAAAATCGAAATCATAGACTTTGACGGCGCCAACAGACGCACAGCATACGCCGGACCATTTTGGGATTCATTTGCCGTACCATGGGCATCAGGCGGCAAACTCATCATCCTTACCAATTTAAATCCAACAGCCACAAACATAAATAATCTGTACGTGGTGAATTTAAAATAACATATTTTATCTCGCTAATACTTAACAAATGATTGACAAGGGTTTGATTGGAGCTATAATAGGATACGATATTTACCTATGATGCAGGAAGAAAAACATTCTCTTGGTGAACAAAAAACAGCTAAGCATCTCAAGCCCGATGAGGTAGTCATCGCCCATGCATTAACAGCATATACCGATACAGAGCGATCTACCATAATGTCTGGATTAGGAAATCCCATACTTCTCGCCGATGATGTTGCAGCCGAAAGTTTAAAGAGCGGCCTTTTTACAACGGTTCGTATTCTTCCTTTTGCTTTCATACCCGCAACAGGTAGAAAGCTTGCACGTCACTCAACTGTGGTTGGTGTCCCCGCATCTTCATAACCTATATCCCGCCCTCCAACTGTTATTTTCAGTGTGTCCTCGGTAAGAATCGAACTTGCATCGGAGGTTTAGGAAACCTCTGCTCTATCCATTGAGCTACGAGGACATAACCCTTATTCTACCCTAAATCTATGCTAGAATACTATGTATCGGGATGTAGTTCAGTTGGTAGAATGCTTCGTTCGGGACGAAGAGGTCCGCAGTTCGAATCTGCGCATCCCGACTAACGATTTCTTGCGGGGTAAATTATGCGTCCCGCCAACGGCGGGAAGGTCGTCAGTTCCCCGCCTGCCAGCGCATGAGCGCAGGCGATTGCGGGCAGGGAATCTGGCTACCCCGACAAAGTTTTCCAGTGTAAAGGTTTACTCAGAACATCGCGACTGCGATGATTCTGAGACGATGAGGTTGAGAGTTCCCCCCCTGCATCATATTTTGTGATGTACATAACATACCTCTTGCAAAATTGAAAGAAGATACTATAATCGAGGCAATATGGTACAAACAGCTGATACAACTGCACGAGTAATAGGTCATAACGGCGTAGAACACATTATCCCATACAATCGATATTACACAGCCGAAGCCGAGGCAAAACACATAACAATCAACGGCCAGCCGCCAAAAAATGTCTCACCAAAAAAATACGCAAGCGCTAATAGCGAACGTGCGTTCACATTAGATATTCTTGGTCATGGCGAGTCCATTGCGGTCACCGAATAATCTTGCCTCTCGCGTAATCCCCAAAAGTACGATATAATACGTCTTATGAAACTCTCTTTTGCCTCACGAAATCAACCAGACGTTCCTCCCCAACCAGACATCATTTTAGCTTCACAATCCATAGGCCGCAAAGGACTTCTAGAAAAGCTTGGGCTTCGCTTTCGTGTCGTCGTCACTCGAGTCGACGAAGACAAGATTGTTGATACAAATCCCATGAAAATGATCCAGAAACGTGCGCAAGCCAAAGCTGACGAAGTAGTTCATAACCCCAGAGTCTACATGGTGCCGGAAGACCGAGACGTGGTCATAATCGCTGCTGACTCTATGGCAATTATAGGAAAAAAAACGTATGGCAAAGCGATGGATCGCGACGACGCCAAACGCATCATCAAAGAGCTCATGGACAAATCCCACACGTTCGTGACCGCACTTACCGTATCCCACATCGCTATGGGACAGCTGAAGAAAACATGGACCAAAACAGTAGAAACCAAAGTAACGTTTGGTAAAATTTCACAAGCAGAACTTGACGCGTATGTCATCCACTATGACTTTACCCGCTTTGCAGCAGGCTATGCGTTAAATGAAACACCGTGGGATTTGGTAACCAAAATTGATGGTTCGTATACCAATGTCGTCGGATTGCCTTTTGAAGCGCTTTTGCCAATCCTTCGAACCCTGAAAATCATCGACGCTCCTGCCCCACAAAAATAACCCTGACAGGATCGGACCCTGTCAATAAACTCCATAATTAAGCGCTACTATGATATAATTTGTTATAGTATGCCGATTGAAATAGTAAACCTTTCACCACAGGTAATGATTATTCGCTTACTGAAATCCTCATCGCGCGAGGCTACAGACTATTCACTTGCCCCTAAGGCTAAATTTACAGTCAAGCCTTTTGAATCAGGAAAACTTATTAGCGAATTTCTCGGTGAAAATGTCACGTTTGCCCATGGTGAAACCTCCGCAGAAGTTCTCGGTATCGGCAGTCGAGCAATCCGAGCAAAAGGTCTAAACCAAAGTCCCCGATCATTAAAAGGTTATTTAGCGTCTCGTTCAAAAACTTTTTCTGGACGCGTCGCTATTCGCTTCACCGTTTAAAACGACTAACTATCTAATCCATTCTTACACAGCAACTGACAGGGTCCGACCCTGTCATGAGTGACAATACGATATTTTTCCATGATATAATCAGAATTCTATGGAATCGTTCTATGTAAAAATTGACCAGTCAAAAATCCTCTCCCAACTCGTACCGCTGGCATTGACTGGTGTTGTCATGGCGGTCTTTATCGCGCTTTTACATGCAGCTCTTCTTGTCTTTAACGCGGTCCCCTTTTCTGAACCAATCACTATGCAGTTTCGTTGGATCGATGTCTTGATCGGCGCAACAATTTATCTTAAAACCAGTATCGACTTTGCCATATTTATCGGCAGACTTATGGCGGCTAACCCCGGATGGCGTTCGCGCGTAGCAATTGAGATAGGAACTGCTGCGGGCAATGCGTTTGGCACAATCCTTGTCATCGGCATGTGGGTGCTTTTAAAACACGTCGATATTTTATTGGCACTGATGGTATTTATCGCATCGCTGGTTCTGTTTGAACTCGCACACGGCAGTCTTGAACATTTCACCAGTTGGGGGGCTACCAAAAAAAATCAAGGACTCTCAATAAAAAAAGTAATATTTCTTCTGCTTCACGGCTTTTTAGACCGCATCAAAAAACTCATTGACCCCATCCTTTCCCGCGTCATGCCAGATCTTGGCGAAAAAATGAAAGGAAAATCAACGCTTGATTGGAAAAACTTATTGAAGTTCTCTATGTCGGTGCCATTTATCCTGGGACTTGACGATTTTGCAGGCTACGTACCTCTGTTTACCGTGGTCAACGTATACGGATTTGCAATTGGCGTCATCGCATCACACACCATCTTAAACATCGCCCTTTTTCTCTCACCGCAAAAAACTATTGTAATGGTAAAAAATGAAATTGTGTCCTTTCTTGGGGCCATCGCCTTCATCGGACTTGGGGTATATGGATTAGTAGAGACGGTGAGAATTATCGCGCATGCCCTATAGATCTATCTGGTAATATAAATCCTCGCAGACGTATGCCATGTTCAAAAAGCAACATATTCGCACGTCCATTATCTTTCTGCGCCTGTGCTCGAAGTACATTTGCTGTTTCATGCAGAGGTGATGAATCTCGTACATCAGTAAATATTTCATGAGTTATTACAGCCGTCTCAATCGCTTTTCTCAACGCTTCAATTTCTTCTCGGCTTTTCCCTGTAAGCTGCACTTTTTGCTCGTTCCCTTCATCGCCAATCGTTACCTGTTGATACCATGTTCTCAAGAAAGCTATCCCTTTACGCGTAGGAATTTCTGCACGGACTCTTTGATGACTCTCTATAATTCATTTCCATAATATCGTATTTTACCCCCGCCTCAAAACTCGTTTTAACCCTGACACTTTGACATGATGCTCTGTCCAACCTTCTTCTACTTCCCCAATCCTATCTATAAATGCTCTAGAAAAATATGAATCAGAATCACCATTTGGAAAAATGCGTGTACGAGATTTGGGATCTGCGATGGAATTCAAGACACTGTATGCCGTAAGCCACGCTTCTATGCCCGATTGAACACCCTCCAAATCTTTTGCCGTTCGCGCAGTCGCGATAACTTCTCTTTTTGGCCGATCCTTCATTTGAATCTCAAACGACTGTCTCACCCCTCCCAAAAATCGGCGTTCCTTTGGCAATCCAGTGGGTGTAACTAGCATAGTAAACTCGATAATACCTTCTCTTCCTCCTGGATGCAAATTATTGGGAGATTTTAAAATAATTCCGAAGAGGTGAAGATGAGCCCGATTTCTTTTTGTGCTGCTTCTATAGAATCGGAGCGGTGGACGACATTTTTCGGCTTGGATTCACCAAAGTCTTTGCGTATTGTACCAACAAGAGCTTCGACTGGATCCGTCGGACCACAAATGTCAAATACTTTTTGTATCGCTCCTTCGCCTGAGAGAACCATGGCAACGATCGGGCAACTCATCATCTGAGAAGATAGTTCCGGAAAAAACGGTTTATCTTTGTGATGTGCATACCAGATATCAAGAATTCTTTGGGTTAATTGAACCAATTTAAGGCCTGATAACGTCAGCCCCGCGCGCTCAAATCGGTCTATTATCTGACCTACGACATGCTTTTCCATCCCATCCGGCTTTATAAGGACTACTGTTTGTTCCATGAATTATCAGTATACCATCCGTGCAAAGAAAAAAACATATCTTGAAACGCTCCTGTAACTTTCATACAGTGATATAAATTACTATGACATCAACACGAATTCGAGCTATTATCTGTGGAAGGGAAGTAATACTATCCTGACAGGGTCGGACCCTGTCATGTATTTTATCGTCTCGCCATGAATGGGAGTGTGATTTCAGGGTCGAAAACTCGTTTGTTCACCTCACGTTCAAGACGTACAAACACTTCCTCTTTTGATCTCATGCCATCGATTTCGATAAGCTGGCCAACTTTATGCAAGCTTTCTATCATTGGGATGACATGCGTACGATATTCCTCTAGTCTTACCGCATGAACCTCTGGCGTATCATCTACGCGTCCTTCATCGCGCGCTGCACTTCGTAAAAATGTTTCCTCGTCTGTGGCTTCCATACATACTATATGAAGTTTAGAATTCGTATCCTTTGCTATTTTTATAAATCCCTCTAATTGCTCAAAACTTCTTGGCGATCCAGCGATAACCAATAGCTTTTTTCCTTCAGAAATTTGTTCTTTAATGACACTGCTGAGCATCTCTACAATCTCAAGATCCGGTAATTTAATACCATTCTTTTCCATTTCTATATATGGCCCAATAAGCGGCCAAAACCGATGCGTTTCCCCTTCTTCGCGTACAGCACGTATGATATGACCAGGAGAAATTTTGACTGCTTCAGGATGGGCTGCGACGAGAAGATCGGCTTGAGTGTCTTTGCCGGCGAGAGGTTTACCGATAATAGCAAATATTGTCGGCTGCACAGAACGTGAGTATACCCTATAGTGCACTTTCACGCAACAATCTGTACTAGTTCAGTACATCCCGTACACATCCTCCTTTGTTCTTCCACTGAGTAATATACTCGAGTGGCGTTAAATAACCAATAGCTTGATGTGGTCGCACAGTATTGTAAATGGCTTGCCATTGATGAAGTTCCTCGTTGAGTACGGTGATATCAAAAGAAAAATCGTTGATCTCATAGAACTCTTCTGTGTGAGTACGATTGCTTCGTTCCACACATCCGTTGAGTTTGGGACTTCTTGGAGGAAGCACATAGAGCACGATCCCTCGTTGTTTGCAGGCTTGCTCAAAGGCACCTTTAAACTCACTGCCTCCGTCAATCTGAATTGCCCGAATGGAAAATGGGGTATGCTCGGTAAGCAGGTCTAGAAACTTGGCAGCCAACAGTGCTGTTGCATTGCCAAATACGTGGAGGGTATCCCATTTAGACACAATGTCTCTGGCGGTGAATTGTTTCCTCACAATTCCTGGGATCGGACGAATATCCATGGTGTCCACTTGTACGAGGTCTCCCGGAATATGGGCATGGAATGTCTCTGGTTTTCGTATTCCCCAGGCACGTTTCAGATATCGTTTCTTGGAAGAGATAAAATTGGGAACGGGTTCCCGCAGGAGTCCTCGTTCTTTGAGCCTCGTGATGGTTCTCCCCACCGAGGAAACAGAGATCTGATGTCCCTCTTTCCACAAAAGTCGGGCAATCTTTTCTTTCCCCCACCGAGGATAGTGCTCCCGCAGTGACTGGACCCGTAACACGATATGGGATGAAGTTGAGGGAGTCCGTACCGTGTGTGGTCGTCTTGTGGTTGGATCAGCCTCCAAAGATTTGAGATTCTTGGGTTTGTACCGCGCCTTCCATCGGTAGAAGGTGTCGGGACTCATCCCGAAGTGACGACAGGTCAGACGGGCGTTGCCCGTCTTTGCAAAAAAATCCATCCATGCCAGCCGTTGTTGTGCTTTTTTGGTAATGTCACCTTGGAGGATACGGCTGATATATCGTCTCCGAGGGACAAGAAATCCTTTGTAGCGCATAGGAACGCCAATTGTACCTTTCATAGCTTCCTATGTGTACGGTATGTATGTGAACTAGAACACAATCAGTTGATTTCAAATATTAGCCTCGAAAGGCCTGGCCTTTTGAAGCTAATAATATCAAATGATGCAATGCCCGAAATCCAAGCACGTCACATAAACTTGAATATGGAGTCGTACATCATATATAATTACAATATGAGCGTAAAAGAAGAAGATGAATCAACAGCCAAAAGTTTTGCAGCACAGAACGAAAAAATAATCACGAATCTCGTACCACAAATTATCAATAAAGCTGATTTGATTACGTTATTTACCAGTATTATTGTTCCAATGAGTGATGTGTTGGAAAAATCAGAAGAAGCTGCAAAAAAAGCTCGACCGCCTCGTACCAATCAAAATCCTGAATAAATTAAATAGACAGTAAATCTACCAACTTTTCCTCTCTCGCCTTGTTCCACACCAGAGACATGTTGAGTGTCTCTGTTTTCAAATATTTCTTTGCCAATACATTTATGTCATCTTTTGTTATAGCTTGTAACTTTTTAATATAGTCATCAATGTTTAAAAGCGGCATATCAAAAAGCTCCGCTCTCCCATACCACTCAGAAAAAAATTCCGGATCTTCACTTTTGAATGCAAACAGCGCGATTAACCGTTTTTTCGCAATAGTTAACTCTTCATCGGTCACCCCGCCATCGCGAACTTTTGATAATTCAAAAAGAACTGCTTTCGTCGCTTCTTCAACTTTTGTAGTAGCCACACCTGCATAAATATCCCAACTCCCTACATCTTCATACGCACTCCCACCACTTCGCACATGATAGCAAAGCCCCCGCTTTTCGCGAATTTCTTTAAACAATCGGCTCGTAAAGGAAACGCCCATAATAAGATTAAATAAACTCCACGCAAATCGATCCTCACTCTTTCGTGAAAATGTCCGGACACCAAGCGTCATATGTGCTTGGCTTACGTCAGGCTTGGTGACGACGACCAACTTTGGCTTCGTTTGTGATGGTTTAACGATCTCAATATCTCCAGTTTTAACATATGGTAATACTCCAAACCATTCATTGACCTTACTCTCTACGTGCTCTATTTTTCCATCTAAATCTCCAGACAAAACAACAACCATCTTTTGCGGCTGATACCAAGCTTTGTGATACGCAAGTAATTCTTTGCTTGTAATACTGCGCATACTTTTTTCTTCGCCAATAATGCGCATGCCTAATTTTGTACCCTTATATAATAATGAATGATATGCTTCCTCCACTTTTGCCGCCGGCTCATCTTCGTATCGTTTCATTTCTTCAAGTATCACGTCACGCTCTTTGTCCACCCACTTTTGATCAATGCGGGGCTTTAAAGAAAGCTCTTTGTTGATCTCAAGTGCCAACTCCCAATCAGTCCCAAGTGCTTTATTGTGATAATTGGTGATATCTATATCCGTGTATGCATTTTGAAGCCCGCCGATTTTCTCTATAGTATTTACATCATCAGTGGTCGGATACTTTTCTGTACCCTTAAATACCATGTGTTCCAAAAAATGACTAATCCCGTTTATTTCTTTCGTCTCATACCGGCTCCCGACTCCTACCATAACGGCTGTGGCGATACTATGGACATCGGGTCGAGGGACAAGAATCAAACGCACACCGTTTTTTAGCGTAATTTTTTTATAGGGCAACTCTGTGTTCATAGAGATTTATTATATGATAATTATCTTGATCCGTCACGTAGACGAATCCCCTTTCTATTTGATCGTGGCAATAAATCTTCACCAATTAACGCTCGCAGTCTATAAATATTAATATGTACACTATTTTCCGAAACCACTCCATCATTTGTTGGCAATAAACCGGAATTACCTCTTTCTGCATTATTCCATACCTCTGTAATTGTACGAAGTTGCAGATATTTCTTTTGCAAGTCTCTAGGAGTATAAACCTCTCCCGGCACCATAGCCAAAAATAAATCAAGCACCGCGGGTGACATCTGCACTTTCTCTCCTGTTGGCAGCAACACCCGTCTACTTTTGGGGTATACAGTACATCCAGCGTGGATAAAGGGGTTGTCCAAAACTTCCATTTTTACCATAGAATTCTCCAAGTTTACCATAATAAATAAATATTCACACATTCGCATCAGAAATTTTGATCCACTTCTATACCTTTTGCCTCTCTTGACCGAGTATCACAACCACCATGTATAAAGAGGTATAGAGAAAATTTGGGGAACTATGGCAATCGAACGAAACAACTATCGACTCGATGTGGTCACATCGTCCCCTGCCCGCACTGACGCCTTTAGAACCCTTTTGGGACCACAACGCGTACGTCAAGTCCTCCCGCACTTTACCGAAGATGTCATAAGAAAACCAGACATACAAAAACCTCATGAATGGCCGATGGAAATGGCCGAACGCAAGGCGCTTCAGGATATCGCCGCTCTTATGGTGTTAAGTTACGTCAATCAAACGGTAGAAACCGGACACGTAGAAGACGTGCATGTAAAAGGAAGACGCGTCATCCGACTTTACTCTGATACAGTCAATATCGCATTTGCAGACGATACGTCAGACGAACAAACAATGATTCTTGAAAAACCCACAAGTGTCGCACGGTGGCTCACAGACACCAAAAACGGCGCTATGGTAATGTCCGGAAAAAACTTTGAAATATGCACCGCCCTGACTGCCATAGATATGACAGACACGACGCTTCATCCTACAACTATACTTATTCGCATAAGCGGAAAAATGAAACCGTTTACAACTGCCGACGTACGTCAGTTCATACAAAAATATGGGGAAGAAAATATACTCAAATCCGCAAGCGGCATTTCGTTTATCAATGAACAGGCAGATCTTTTTGACACCAGTCAACCATTACGGGTATACACGCAAATGGATTCTCTAAACCCGCCAAACTTGATGTTTGAACTACCAAACTGGACCACGCTTGCGCAAAAAGATAGATTACGGATTCTTTATGGTGCAATACCGGAAGCACTCAATATGGTGGTAGATAACTTTCATCCAGCTTATCCGCCAAATGCCAATAATGGTCGCAAACTATAGCAAACAATATCTCAAAATTCTGCTCTGATACTTTATACACATGCCTATTATCGAATCTTCTCCTGATATAGAGCCCCATGTACTACTGCCGCCCACAAGCGTTGCCGTTCCAAATATTTCACATCGGCTCACAGACACGTATCTAGAACTAGAATCTACTGACGTAGGAGCGAATCTTATCATGCATGCTCGGGGCATCGGATCCAT
>Ga0265292_1002953_pt1 | contig 11029 bp, 8 predicted proteins | sample Munlanlewell296A_FD_189080 | JGI IMG/M metagenome (GOLD analysis project Ga0265292, IMG submission 189080) | Leachate microbial communities from a municipal landfill in Southern Ontario, Canada - Leachate well 296A | ecosystem: Engineered > Solid waste > Landfill > Unclassified | place: Canada... | reverse complement strand
TCAGGATGACCGCTGTTTCTGCGCCGCGTCGAACCATTTTTACCTTTTTGCGTAACATCAGTACATAACAACGCCGTAACAAGATTATGGAGTTTTTTCAAGACTCTTTAAAGCTAAATTTCGAATTCTTTACAAGGGTACTTTATCTTACATCCAAAGATTTCTGTCTAAACTTCTATATTGAATTGCTTCACTGAGATGTTCCGTTTGAATATCAGTGCTTCCGGCAAGATCCGCAATTGTTCTCGAGACTTTTATGATTCTATCATATGCACGGGCAGAAAGTCCCAATTTAGTCATGGCCATTTTTAACAACTCTTCCCCGCTGTTGCCGAGCTTGCAGTACTCTCGAATCTCTTTGGATTGCATACCGGCATTGTTAAAAAGATTCTTGTGTTGCGAAAAGCGTTTCATTTGCATTCCTCGTGCGTTAATCACTCTTTCTCGAATCATCGTTGAAGGTTCCCCCGGCTTTTTTTGTGAGAGTTCGGCAACCTTCACTGCAGGCACCTCAATGTGAATGTCAATTCTGTCCAACAATGGACCTGAAACTTTTGACATATATTTTTGGATCATCATCGGCGTACAGGTGCATTCGTGGTTCGGATTTCCGTTGTTGCCGCATGGACATGGATTCATCGCACACACGAGCATGAAGTTCGCCGGATAATCGACCGACATCTTGGAACGGCTGATGGTTACCTTTGCATCTTCCAGCGGTTGACGCATCACTTCCAGAACATTTCTCGCAAATTCCGGAAGCTCATCTAGGAACAATACTCCATGATGCGAAAGTGATATTTCTCCTGGACGAGGAATTGTCCCGCCGCCAACCAATGCCGAATCTGAGATGGTGTGATGCGGTGAACGGAACGGACGCTGTACGACGAGAGCGGAGCCGGGAGATAACAATCCGGAAACAGAATGAATCTTTGTAGTTTCAATACTTTCTTCGAATGACATCGGAGGAAGGATGCTCGGTAGACGGCGCGCTAACATCGTTTTCCCTGAACCGGGCGGACCGATCATGATAATATTGTGTCCACCCGCCGCCGCAACTTCTAACGCCCGTTTCACATTTTCCTGTCCTTTCACATCGGAAAAGTCCTGCAGATATTTTTGTTCTACGGCAAACACTTTCCGAAGATCCAGTTTCAAAGGTTCGATGGATGAGCGTTCCTCCAGAATGTCGATAGCATCACTAAGGGTTTCCGCGCCGTAGACATCTATCCCTTCCACCATCGCCGCTTCGTTTGCATTCTGTTTTGGTAAAATAATCCCACCGATTCCTCTTTTCTTTAATTCCACAGCGATCGGAAGAATGCCATGTACCGGACGAAGTGTTCCTTCCAACGACAGTTCACCAAGTATAATCAGCTTTTTTAACCGATCATCCTTCACTTGTCCACTTGATGCCAGCATGCCAATAGCGATAGGTAGATCGAATGAAGATCCTTCTTTTTTCACATCCGCAGGAGCGAGGTTGATTGTAACACGTTTGTTGGGATATGTATATGCAGAATTCTTGATCGCTGTGGCTACGCGTTCACGTGATTCTTTGACGGCGTTGTCCGGAAGACCGACCATGAAAAAATTGGGGACGGTGTTCTCAATATTGGTTTCGATCTCGATGAGGTACGCATTGATTCCGTACGTAGCTGCTGAAAGGACTGTGGTGAGCATAAGAATTCAATTGAAGGGTTCCAGAACATTCATCCTTGATAATTCGGATGATCATTAAAACACGAAGTGCTGGAAATATATCCAGCGCTTCGGTGAGTTTCAAAAATATTCTATTTGCTTTTAAGGTATGTTATAAGAGCGTTGACAACGCATTCACCAGCACGTCAGCGCTGGATTGAAGTAGTATTTTTTCTTCCTCGTTCATGGAGAGACCAATCTCGGATATGATCCCGTTTCCGCCGACAAGTCTCGGAAGTGACAGCGCCACGTTGTATTGATCGATCGTTGCACTGACGGTTAATATAGCGCGGTGATTGCGGACGATCCGTTCTGTGATATGCGCAAGCACTGCACCAATACCGTAATATGTGGCTCCTTTTCCTTGAATGATCTTGTAGGCAGCAGTCCGGATATTTTCCGTAATGTTGAGGCGAATGTCATCATTCCAATCAATATTCCGCGCCATGCAAAAATTCTTTATGGGCATTCCGGCAACTGTTGCGCTGCTCCACACGACTACTTCACTGTCGCCATGCTCACCGACCACGTATCCATGAACATGATGTGAATCAACACCGACATGTTCTGCCACAAGCGTACGGAACCGTGCCGTATCAAGCGTTGTTCCTGAGCCGATCACTTGTCCGTGCGGAACTCCGGCAAGACGTTCCGTTACTGTCGTGAGGATGTCAACGGGATTTGTCGCCACGAGGATTATGGCATTTGGCTCTGCGGAAACGATGTTCGGCACAATAACGTTGAATACTTCCACATTTCTTCCGATCAAATCCAATCTCGTTTCACCAGAACGCTGGTTTGTACCAGCGGTGATAATGACTACTTTTGCCCCTTTGATATCCCCATACGTTCCGGCGTATACCCTTACAGCATGCGAAAGCGGTGTTGCATGCTGAATATCGCTCGCTTCGGCTTCTGCCTTTGCCCTATTTGTATCGATCAAGACAAGTTCACGGCACGAATTACGAAGGACCATCGCATAACCGGCTGATGCACCAACAAAACCTGTTCCAATGATTGCTACTTTCACTTTGAACTCCATTCTATACTCTACGGGTAAAAAAAAATGCGCGGTTGTCAATAACCGCGCATCATTTCAAACACGTCGAGTAAATATTTTTAGCGGTTTTTTCTCAGGAATTCCAACCGAGGTTTCATCTCTTCGGCCGATTTCAAAAGTTTATCTTTTCCGAAGATCGATTCCGCCTGACTGGAGAATGCCAGTTCATATTCACTGCTCATGATGATCGCTTCTTCGGGGCAAACTTCTTCACAGAAACCGCAGAAAATACAGCGAGTCATATTAATTTCGAATTTTTCCGGATACCGTTCTTTGGCAAGTTCCGTTGAACCAGCCTGCACCTCAATTGCCAATGCGGGACAAACACGGCTGCATAACCCACACGCAACGCAGCGTTCCGTGCCATTCTCTTCCACCAATACGGGACGACCGCGGAACGAAGCTGCATGTTCGATTTTGACTTCGGGATACTGAATGGTAAATTTCGGTTTAAAAATCTGCGATATGGCAGTATACATCCCTTTCAGGATTTCGAACACGTATGCCTTCTGCAGAAAGGACAGATCCTTCAATCGGATTACTTCACTTTTTTGTAAATTTTTTTCGTCATTCATATTAATTGAACCAAGTGAGAATAGGTTTAAGGATGAACAATCCGGTCAACGCAATGTTGAGCAGCGACAACGGCAGCATGACTTTCCAACCCAGATTCATCAGTTGATCATATCGGAACCGAGGCATGGACCAGCGCACGACCATAAAGAACACAACGATAAGAACAAATTTTGTAAAAAATGCTCCGACTTGAAGCAGACTGACCGCAAACGGTGATAATCCTAAATATTCGATATACGGAACCTGCCAACCACCCAGATATAATGTGGAGATCATGCTGGCAGCAAAGAACATTGCAAGATACTCGGAGAGCATGAACATTCCGAACTTCATTCCGGTATATTCCGTATGGTATCCCGCAACAAGTTCCGGTTCCGCTTCTGGAAGATCGAACGGCAGTCGGTTGGTTTCAGCAAACATTGCAACAACGAATGTCACGAATCCGATCGGTTGCACGAAAATATTCCAATTGGGAAGTACGCCGAACAAATAATACCCCCCCTGCGCTTTTACGATCTCGTCCAGTTGAAGTGAATTATTCAACATCACGATACCAATAATGGACAATCCGAGCGACAATTCATAACTGATCATTTGAGCGGAAGAACGAATGCCACCGAGAAGCGAATATTTATTATTGGAAGACCAGCCGCTAAGGGTGATGCCATACACGGCGAGCGATGATAATGCCAGCACATACAATAGTGCAATATTTACATCGGCGATCTGTAGTTTAATATTGTGCGTTACGCCATTAATAACGATGGGAAGCGTATCGCCGAACGGCATCACCGCAAAAGTGGAAAATGCAATCGTCAGCGAAATCATCGGACCAAGCGAATGCACAAATTTATTTGCCGCCGCCGGAACAATATCTTCCTTAAAAAATAATTTCGGAATATCCGCAAACATCTGGAAAAGGCCGTACGGTCCAAGACGGTTCGGGCCAATGCGGTTCTGAATCCATGCACTGAGTTTTCGTTCCAGCCAAACACCCAGAAATGTTACTGCGGGAAGAAGAATGATCAACACAACAATCAGAATCTTTATGAAGGCTTCTAGTACCGGTGAAATTTCCATATTTCTACGTCTATCGATTAAACAGCAAAAGTGGTTTGTTTGAGTGCCGCGCCCTTCTTCCCAACCTTCAGAAACGACAATCCTTTGAATCCTTCGATTTTTTGACAAATCTCATTGAACACATCATCGGCATTGTTAAATTTATACTTTGTTCCCATCACACCGGCAATGCTTGCGACGATTTTCCACGATGGACGTGCATCGCGGCGCGGACCTTTTCCCCATTTGTCGTTGTGCGATGCGAATTTGTCCCACCGGCTCATTTCAAAATTATCTAAAGCGCGATCCTGTTCCAGCGTGGTTACCGCAGGGCGAATCCGTTGAACACGATACTGGAAGTTCGTCATCGTACCGTTCTTCTCGGCATAGGTGGAGGCTGCAAATACTACATCGGCATATTTTGTCGTCATGTTTTCATTGGTGGCATGCACGGCAAGAAATTCCAGCTTTGTTAATACTTCTTCCACGCCAGGCAGAGAGGCGAAATCACATTCCAACGCATACACCGCTTTGATCTTTCCTTCTTTAATCCCTGCGATGATCTTTTCAAAACTCAACCCGCTTTCGGACGGGTGCACACCGACAATTTCTGCACCGACGGCATTCGGCGTTTTATCGGCGCGGATCAACACAGTATCATTTTCGCCTTTCAGGTGACGAGCAAAGTCAATATTCTTCGTGCCGAGCACTTCTTTTGCAAATTTCGCAAAGACATAATTATCTTCATTCGTTGCAAAGGCAGAGCCCAATACCGCAATTTCATTCTTGCCAAACGATTTTAACTCCGAAGCTACTTTTGCAATCGCTTCATCCCATCCCACTTCTACTAGCTGACCTTCTTTGCGAATCATGGGCGATTTAATACGGTTCTCTGCATTCACGCTCTTCCAAGTATCCAAACGGCCGTGGTCGCACATCCACACGCTGTTTACATCATCATTTTTGCGTGGATGCAGCCGGAGGATTTCATTATTACGGACACCGATCTCAACATTGCAGCCGCGGGCACAACCGTGACAGATTGAATCGGTGAAGGACATTTCCCACACACGTGATTTGAATCTGAAATCTTTATTTGTTAACGCACCGACCGGGCAAATGTCCACAACATTCATCGAATACTGATTATCAAGTGCTTCTCCGGGAAAGGTCGTCAGTTCAACACGGTCCCCACGCTGAACAAACTGCAATTGATGCTCACCGGCAATTTCATCGCAGAAACGGATGCATCGCGAACACATAATGCAGCGTTCGGCATCGAGCATCACGTGCGGGCCTACTTCAACACGTTTTGGTTTGTGAACTTTATTTTCGACAAATCTGCTGAATCCTTTGCTGTACTTGTATGCGTAATCCTGAAGCTTGCACTCTCCCGCTTCATCACAAATAGGACAATCGAGCGGATGGTTGATGAGGATAAATTCCAACACTGCTTCGCGTGCGTTGATAACCCGTTCATTCTTCGTATTCACCACCATGCCGTCGGCAACCTGCGTCATGCACGCAATGGCGAGTTTCGGCATCTTCTCCACTTCTACTAAACAAACGCGACAATTCCCAGCAGCGGAAAGTTTGTCGTGCCAGCAGAAATGCGGAATGTGAACTTTGTTTTCGCGCGCAGCTTCGATGATCGTCTTCTTTTGATCGACCTCGTATTGTACACCGTCAAGAGTAATTTTTACGTTTGGCATTGGTATCGAAAAGATTTGTGTCGGACGTTAAACGATTACTTTATATAACATGGAATAAATGTATCAAAAAAAGTCCAAGAATGGAAGCGGAAAATTACTGAGGGTACAGAAAACAAAAACCCTCCGGCTGTTGCGCCGGAGGGTTTCTATTTTTTGTGTTATCGAAGAATTGTATCGACCGGAGTATATTTCATGTTGAACGCATCGGCAACGCCTTTGTAGGTAACGAGGCCATCCACCAAGTTCAATCCCAGTTTTAATTCTTTATTCTGTTGCACCGCTTTTTCCCAACCTTTGTTCGCCAATTCAACAGCATACGGCAATGTTGCATTGGTCAATGCAATGGTGGAAGTAAACGGGACTGCACCCGGCATGTTGGCAACGCAATAGTGAATCACGTTGTCCACCACAAACGTCGGATTTTCGTGTGTTGTTGGTTTGCAGGTTTCAATACAACCGCCTTGGTCGACGGCAACATCCACAATCACTGAGCCCGGCTTCATAGTCTTCAACATTTCTTTCCGGATTAATTTCGGTGCTTTAGCACCTGGAATCAATACCGCACCGATGACGAGATCGGCGGTCTGAATTGTTTTTCGAATGTTATATGGATTACTCATCATGGTAGTAACGTTTTTTGGCATGATGTCATCCAACTGCCGCAGACGATATAGATTATTGTCCAGGATGGTGACTTTCGCACCGAAACCGGCTGCAATTTTTGCAGCCTGGGTTCCAACAATTCCGCCGCCAAGAACAATTACGTTCGCCGGCTCGGTTCCTGGAACTCCTCCCAACAGAATTCCCCGTCCGCCCATTGTACGCTCAAGATATTTCGCGCCTTCCTGCGGTGCCATCCGTCCGGCAACTTCGCTCATCGGGATCAACAGCGGCAACGAACCGTCTTCTTTCTGTACTGTTTCGTACGCGATACACACCGCTTGTGATTTTATCATCGCAACGGTTAAATCTTTACTTGCCGCAAAATGAAAATACGTGAAGATGATCTGATCACGACGGACCATGTTGTATTCCTGCTTGATCGGCTCTTTCACTTTAATGATCATGTCGGCTTTATGATACAACTCTTTCGCGTTCTTCGCGATTTTTGCTCCCGCTTCGATATAGGCCGCATCGTCGAATCCGCTGCCGAGACCGGCTTTCGATTCTACATACACCGTGTGCCCGTACTGACGCAGTGTTTCTACGCCGACCGGAACAAGTCCTACACGATTTTCATTTGTTTTGATCTCTTTCGGAATTCCGATAATCATACTATCATCTCGCTTATTGGTTTATTTATTGTGGTAATTTAGTTTTTCAGTTCAGGATTCAGGATCACTGTCGTGAACTTTTCCGTTTCGAACAACTGACTAGAAACGGACTGCACATCATCGGCAGTGACCGAATCGATGTTTTTGACAATGGAATCAAGCGGCGTATATGTTCCATAATAGAGTTCGCCGTTCCCAAGACGCATCATTCTGTTTGAGGTACTCTCAAGACTCAACAACACACTTCCTTTCAACTGTGCCTTCGCCCTCTGGAGTTCGGATTTGGACAACAATGTTGTTTTCATTTTCTGCAATTCTTTCATCGACAGTTCGAGCGCTTTCGCTACCGAATCTTTGTCCGTGCCGACATATATTCCAAACGACCCGGTATCCCTCATCAATCCAAGAAACGAATAAACGCTGTACGCCAGTCCATGTTTTTCCCTGATCTGTTGAAACAGCCGCGAACTCATTCCATCACCCAACACGGAGTTCATCACCATTGCGGGGTAACGCATAACGTTGTGCACACTGAACGCAATTGTGCCCGTGCAGACGTGTGCCTGCTGAATCGGTTTGGTATACTGTTGCGAACGGTTCTTTGGCCGTACCGCAGGAAACGTTTTAAACTTCTCTCCCGTACTTTTTCGCTGCGTTAAATATTTTTCTGCAAGCCACACAAGATGTTCGTGTGTAATATTTCCCGCAGCAGCAAGAATAATGTTTTCATTCGCGTAAAATTTTTTCGTGTAGTTATACAGATCATCCCGTGTAAAGCGGGAGACATTCTCCGCAGTACCGATGATCGGCCGTGCAAACGGATGCCGGTCGAACAGATGTTTCTCGAAATATTCTTGCACCAGATCGTCGGGATCATCTTCGGAACGTTTGATCTCTTCCAGAATGACCGTCTTTTCCTTCTCCATCTCTTTTACAGGGAACAGCGAATGCTGCACCATATCAGACAGAACATCCACGGCATTCTCAACATATTCATCCAGCACACGCGCATAATAACAGGTATGTTCTTTCGTTGTAAATGCATTCATGTATCCGCCGACAGATTCCAAACTTTGCGCGATCTGACGATAGTTCCGCCGTTCCGTCCCCTTGAACATCATGTGTTCGATAAAGTGCGAAATACCGTTCGACTCTTCTGTTTCGTTCCGGGAACCGGTGTTGATCCAAATACCAATGGAGGCGGATTTGACGGAAGTAATCTCTTCACTGATAACACGAATGCCGTTGACGAGCGTCGTCTTTTGGTAGGATTGATGCACAGCTGCACCCGTATGTGAAAGTTTACTTCGAATAGCCATTCTCTGATGTGATCTTTCAATTAAATTTGCAAGTGAAGATAGAGTAAATTTTTAAAACTAAAAAGCACTTTCTCAGACGTTAGTATTTCTTAATTCGTATTGCATAATTATGAATTACTGCATAATTCACCTCTAAAAAGAGGCTATTTCAGCATTGTTTCAATCTTCACAGCAACCATGTCGATACCGACCAGATTTTCGCTTCCGAGTGGAATGATGACATCGGCATACCGCTTACTGGGTTCTACAAATTCTAGATGCATCGGCTTCACCGTTGATACATATTGGTTCATTACGGAATCGATCGAACGTCCTCGTTCCACAATATCCCGTTTCAGCCGGCGTAACAATCGTTCGTCCGCATCGGTATCGATGAATATTTTAATATCCATCAGATTGCGCAGTTCCTGCGAAGCAAAGATCAGGATTCCTTCAATGATAATGATGTCCTTCGGTTTTAGATGCCGAGTTTCTTTCATTCGCGAATGCGTGGTAAAATTATACAACGGCTGCTCGATCGGAATTCCCTTCCGCAACTCTTTAATATGTTCTACTAGCAGTAATGTATCCAATGAATCGGGATGATCGAAATTGATCTGGTCGGGAGTTTTTCCCGAATACGAAGAGATGTCTCGATAATACGAATCATGCTGAATGACTACGACATTTTCAGTAAAATGCAGACGTTCGAGAATTTTATTTGTCACTGAGGTCTTTCCCGAACCGGTACCCCCTGCAATTCCGATAACCAATTGACGCATACAGTTCCTTATTGTTTACGAAAGAACATACTTGTCCAAAATAAATCATACAAGAGAAAAACTTATTCCTTCTTTTCTTGACGGGGTTCCGAAGGAATGCCGACATGGTATAAAGATTTGGTCGGCACAAGAAAAGAAGCACAAGAACCCCTTGCGAAATGTAACGCGCGCGATGAATCCCGTTCACACTTGCCCGTCGATGGCAAAAAAACGCCATCAAAAGTTCCTTCAGGATTTCATGACCCCCTCTGTATCTCCCCCTTGGTAGGGGGGAGAAAAAGCTCACTCAATTCTCCTAAATTTCGCTCCCTCCCACATCTCATCCAACACGGTAAGAAATGTAGGGGAGGGCTTACTTTTCTCAACATACCATATCTTCCATAAATCCACTCGCTTCGATAAATATTTGTCACTAAGGGTTATATTTTTGGACAGCTATGACGAAAGAATATAATTGAAGAAATCGAGAAAGCAAAAACTATTTCACCCTTGTAAACGATTTCCTATTGTATTGAATGGGATGAAATCTTTGGCTATTTTACACCATGATTGAATTCGGCGTCTTCTGGATCCTTATTGTTCTTTCTGCTGTGTATGTTGTTTTCCATTCTTTTTTATGGAGAGGAATCAACAGACTCTTCCATCCGAAATTTACCGGATCTGAACATTGGCTCTCCGTTATAGTTGCCGCACGTAATGAAGAACAGAACATCGGCGCCCTATTGGAATCTCTGGTTCAGCAAGAATATCCGGCAGATCATTTTGAAATTATCGTTACCAACGACCGATCGACGGATGCTACAGCCTCTATCGTTTCATCGTTTCAACAAAAATATCCCAACATCCGTTTAATCAACATCCGTGAAAATGCGAGCGACATGCCGCACAAGAAAAATGCTTTGAGCGCCGCAATTGCACTGGCACGGAATGATATTCTCGTTTGTACCGATGCGGATTGTATCGCTCCTACGCGGTGGTTGCAAACCGTTTCCGAATATTTTACCGACGATGTCGGTATCGTCGCGGGGTATAGTCCTTATCATAACGGACAAGCAGGATCGTTTCTCCGATATGAAGAATTAAAAAATTCCGTCATCGCAGCTGCGGCTGTCGGCGCCGGTGTTCCGTTTATGTGCACGGGAAGAAATTTTGCGTATCGCATGCAAGTGTTTCATGAGGTCGGCGGATTTGAAAAAATAAAACATTCCATCAGCGGCGATGATGATTTGTTCCTTCAACTTGTCAGTAAAGAGACAAAGTGGAATATCCGCTATATAACATCCAGTGACTGCGCTGTGCGGACGTCGCCACCCGAAACATTGTCCCAGTTCATCCGTCAACGGACGAGACATGTTTCAGCAAGTGCACATTATCCCTTTTTGGTTCAGACCGGGTATGCATTCGTTCACCTATTCCATCTTTCCATTTTCATCGGGTATTTTTTTTCTCCGATTACTGCATTGATTGCATTGATGATAAAATTTATGACGGACGGTGCAATGATCGCTGCCGGAATAAAACTTTTCCGGGAAGAGGTTTCTGTTGCAGAATTTTTCTTCGATGAAGT
>Ga0265292_1002952_pt1 | contig 11032 bp, 9 predicted proteins | sample Munlanlewell296A_FD_189080 | JGI IMG/M metagenome (GOLD analysis project Ga0265292, IMG submission 189080) | Leachate microbial communities from a municipal landfill in Southern Ontario, Canada - Leachate well 296A | ecosystem: Engineered > Solid waste > Landfill > Unclassified | place: Canada... | reverse complement strand
GAACAAATCAATGTTACTCCAATTAAGAAATACCAATTCATCGTCGGCAAATTAGTGCCATTCTGGGTACTGGCTATTGTGGAATTAGGATTTGGATTAACACTTGGCCGTTTACTATTTCACGTTCCGGTTTTAGGTTCAATCTGGCTGTTAATTGGCTTTACTGCAATTTATCTGGTAACGGTCCTTGGCTTTGGCCTTTTCATAGCGGCAATTTCAGAAACTCAGCAGCAGGTAATGTTTGTGAATTTCTTTTTCGTTCTGGTATTCATTCTCATGAGCGGAATTTTCACTCCGGTTGAATCGATGCCCGATTGGGCCCATTATGTCAATATCATTAATCCGCTCTCTTATTTCATGCGGGTTATCAGGATGATCCTGCTCAAAGGTTCTGATTTTGGCGACGTTTGGAAAGAATTCCTCTCAATCGGCATTTTCGGAGTGGTTATGATCACTCTTGCTGTTAGAAGCTACCGTAAACGGGCTTGATTTATCTATAGTTTACCTTGCAGATCTTGCGATAGTTGAAACCATAATAAAAAACCTCAAAGGGATCTGTAATCGTAATGACGATCTTTTCGATGACATTCAGGTGCTGATCCCTTAATAGTCGTTTTTTTAGCTGATAGATCCCTTCTCCCAGAAGGCTGCCTAATACAGGGCTCACAACCAGATCATTGATACTGGGTTGCTGGGTTCCCCCGGCAATGAGGTATTCATAAATCGCTGAATTGATCGCTGCTCCGGCAAAGGCTTCGGCCCAATGGGCCCGTTTATTCCGGTAGGCGAGATAAGAAAAGGAACCCATGATCGGATGCACCCCATAGTTCCATGATATTGAATCACTATCCCAAACCGGAGGTAAGGTAAACGTTCTTCTATAGGTTTTCAGGGTAACAATTCTCGACAAGTTGCCGAGATTATCTTCCCTGATATAAAGATAAAGGTGTGCACCGATGGATGATGGCCATAAAATTGCCTGACTGTAAGCAAACCGGTTAATTATTGAATTGGTAGTCTTAAACCAGATTCCCTTCGGTTGATCGGTTAACTGGGCTTTTGCCGGTGTCGCCGGGATTCCCATCAATAGAGAAGCAAGGCAACAAATTAGAATAAATCTTGATTTCATTCCTTTGCAAAAGGACCAGGAAATGGCTACATCCCTTCAATGGTTTTCCGGATAATCCCGGCTGCTTCCATCACCTGTTCTTCGGTGATGACCAATGGAGGAGCAAACCTAATGATATGATCGTGTGTTGGTTTGGCAAGTAATCCATTCTCTTTCAAAGCCAGGCAGACATCCCATGCAGTCTGGCTGCCCTTAGGTCTGATAATTGCTGCATTCAATAACCCTTTGCCGCGTATCAATTCAATCCGGTCAGATTTGATATTTAGCAGCTCCGCCCGGAAAATCTTTCCTAAGCGCTCGGCATTTTCTGCGAGTTTCTCATCCTTAATAACTTCAAGTGCTGCGATAGCAACTTTGGCAGCCATAGGATTGCCTCCAAAAGTTGATCCGTGCTCACCTGGTTTAATGGTCAACATAATATCATCGTCAGCAAGTACAGCTGAAATCGGATAAACCCCACCTGATAAGGCTTTTCCAAGGATCAAAACATCTGGTCTAACTTGTTCATGGTCACAGGCGAGCAGTTTTCCCGTCCGTGCAATTCCGGTTTGCACCTCATCCGCAATAAAAAGAACATTCTTTTCTTTACAAAGATTGAAAGCAGTCCGGAGATATCCCTCATCCGGAACAAATACACCAGCCTCTCCCTGGATGGGCTCTACCAGGAACCCTGCAACATTCGGGTCTTCCAAAGCCAGTTTAAGGGCAGGAATATCATTGTAGGGAATCTTTATAAACCCTGGGGTGAAAGGCCCAAATCCGCCATAAGAATCCGGATCTGTGGACATTGAGATGACGGTTATGGTTCGTCCGTGGAAGTTGCCATCGCAAACGATAATTTTGGCCTGATTTTCAGCTATGCCTTTCCGTGTGTAAGCCCATTTCCGGCACAATTTAAGAGCAGTTTCATCACCCTCGGCGCCGGAATTCATGGGTAATACTTTATCATAGCCGAAGTATTTGGTAACGAATTCCTCATATTCGCCCAGGGCAGAACTGTAGAAAGCCCGGGAAGTTAATGTGAGCCGGGAGGCTTGTTGAATAAGGGCATTGATGATTTTTGGATGACAGTGGCCTTGATTTACGGCTGAGTAAGCCGATAGAAAATCAAAATACCGTTTCCCTTCAACATCCCAAACAAAAACTCCTTCACCACGGTCTAAAACAACGGGCAGGGGATGGTAATTGTGGGCACCATATAAATTTTCACGATTGATGTAGTCTATCGGTCTCATAATGCAAAGGATTTAAAATAATTATACAAAGGAATCACTTTTTCCTATTCATAACAAATGACTCGGCCAATAACGCCAGTAAAGCCATTATCAGAAAGTAATACCATACTTTCCTGACAGCTATTTCATTCACAAGTTCTTTCGAATTTTCAGCGGTCAATGAATTATTATTTACCGGAATATTCCAACCGGCATTCCTTAGCCGCTTATTGATGAGAGAATCCGGAAGGTAGTTCAGATTCGATTCAGTACGGGAATAGTTAAAAGCAACGCAGGCGACGGTATCTGTTCCTGAGATAGCGCTATACAAGCCTGAGGCCGGTAAATTTCCGGGAAATAGAATAGTTTCTGAACCTATTCCTGCATGTTGCACCGGAATTGTCTCAAAGTTGATTTTATTGTTTTTCAACCGAACAACATTATCACCTGATTTATTCACCCGGTTAACAGTGAAAGGCTGGTTCAATCCATTTACCTGGTAAAGAGCGGAATTGTTTTTGCTCATGGTGGCAATCCGGTAACATATCGGTATAAATAAGGGATGAAACATAAAATCAGTCACCTTTTCGTCCAAAGGGAATCCGGACAAAACAAATGACCCGTTACCTACCCTGAACTGGCTTAACAGAAGGTCCCCTGATACTGAATGCAACAGGTCAATCCGGTCTGGCGATAATGGCGAAACCCTCAATGATTGATTGAAAAAGGGCAGCCGCAAGCGTTTATCCACATTTACAACTACCTCCTGCAACCAGCGATTTTGACCCGATGCAATTCTTGAATCGACACGGTAGGGTATAATATTTTGAATTACAGGTACATTAATCGATTTCAGAAATTCATTATAACTAGCTAACTGTCCTGACAATTCAGGTAAGAACCAAACCGTTCCTCCAGTGAGCATAAAATCACGAACCCTTGAACTTATCCTGGAATCGATATTCCTGATTCCCGAGAGAATCACCAGGTTGTAGTCTTTGAAATCTGATCTCGGAAATCCATTTTCCATGAAAGATTCGAATTTAAAGTAGGGATCATTTCCAAAAACACTTCTCAGAAAAGGATTTTCTCCATTTTCGTATAAAAGTAAAACAGGTATATTCGATTCAATCCTGAAGCTAAAAAGCAACTCATTATCAAAAACTACCGGAAAATCCGATATCTGAACCGATCCGGTTTGCCATCCCCTGGAATTTGGATGAAAACTAAGATCAACTTCTGTCACGGCCCTGGCAGGAAGCTTAATGGTTGTTTCGTTTCTTAACGTATCGTTAATCACCAGTCTGACAGGGAAATCCTCATATTCCTGATCGGATCTGTTATTAATCCTGGCTGATAACAGATTGTTTTGTCCGGACAGGGTCATCGGGTTATCCAGCCAGCAAGTATCGATACTAATATTTGCTGTGACTGATGGTTTTACTAAGATGGGATAGAGTGTTGTTGCTGAGGTATTGTAAGCTAAAGGTTTGGTAAACAGGGATTCTTGAAAATCAGAGATTAAAATAATGGTACCCTGATTAAAAAAACGGAGAATATCATCCATAGATAATTGGTCACCAGATTGTTGAATCCCATCTATCAGTTTTAAAGTTAATTCCTTGTCCGTTATACCTTGCAAATCGGCTGAAGATCCATTATAAAGGAGCTGGAATCTGCTGTCAGGCGGAAATTCTCCCAAAATTTCTTTGGCCCTTGTTTTCGCTTTGGTCAACAGAGACTCGCCTTGATCGGTTAATTCCATACTCTGAGAATTATCCAGGAACAATCCTACAATTGTTGCCAGTACACCGACACCGGTTTTTTTCGATTGAATTACCGGCTGGGCAAATGCAATAATGAGGCAGGCCATTAACAATAGGCGCAGCAGGAGAAGGAAAAGATCTGTCAGACGGTTTCTCTTCCGGTAGGTACTTTTTACCTCCTCAATAAACCGCAAAGAACTGAAATATAAAGTTTTCGACTTCCTGAAATTCAGAAAATGGATCAGGATCGGGATGGTTAGCAGAAATAAACCATACAGGAAAAATGGCTGCTGAAAAACCATAAGCTAGAAATTTGCTTGCAGTTTAACATTAAAACGTCTGCCAGTCAAATAATTTGGCACCGAATACTGTCGGTTACTGATATCTTTTATCCAGATATGAGACACGGTATTGTTAATATCCAGCAGGTTGAAGATCTCCAGACTTAGCCAAAGTGACTTGAAGTTTTTCAGATACCGGTTCGATGATCTTTTATTTCCGTCAATCAGAATTTTTGAAAAGCCGATATCAACCCTGCGGTAGGGAGGAACCCGGAGAGCTGATTTAAGACTTTGGTTTCCCGGAGGCCCAAAAGGCAATCCTGTTCCAAACAGGAGATTAAGATGCGCTTTATAGGATTTGTTATTCGGCAGGAAATCCTGAAAAAAAATGCCAACGTTGACCCTTTGGTCAGTGGGACGGGTGATATAGCCAATTGTATCACCTTCAATATCTTCCTGCGTTTTCATGATCGAAATGTTAGCCCATGAGTCTATTCCGGGTACAAATTCGCCGTTAACCTTAACATCAAAACCTGCAGCATAACCGTGCGCTAAATTGGATCCATAATAGCGGATTCTTACATTGTCAACCTCATACGGTACCAGATCCCATAAGTATTTGTAATACAGTTCAGTCGTAAACTTAAATGGCCTGTTCCAGGATAGAAAGTAGTAATCGGTGCCGCCCACGAAGTGCAGAGACTTTTGAGCCCTGACATCTGTATGGATCTGACCATTCAGATCCCTGAATTCTTTGAAGAAGGCCGGCTGATGGTAAGCGCCGGCAGATAATCTGAATTGCAAATCTTTTTTACTGGAAGGCTGAAATGATACGCTTGCTCTTGGGCTTATCAGTAATTCCTGATTGATATCGGTATAGGTAGTACGAATCCCGCCCGTCAGTATTAGTTTTCCTTTTGCCAGCTGCTTTTCATAAGAGTCACGAAAATATCCGTTAATCTGATTGGGTTTGAGAGTAGTTTGTGCAAAATGAGTACTATACAGATTGACTAAAGAATCCGAGTAGGGCAGGGAGTACCCGGCTGAATCGAGCATCGTCCATTCTTCAATTTGATCAGAAAAGGAACTATGCTGGAACCTGGCACCCCATTGCAGCCAATGTGCTTCAGCCTTATAGCTGCCTTTATATTCGAAACTGAATACATTGGCGTTTAATTTATTACGGGCATGATCGAGGTATGTTCCTACCCCGAGATTCAGTATGCTATCGGCATAACTATCGGAGTTTAACCTTTTATCCAATTCATTAAGAGAGTATTGCCCTTGAATGTCGAAAGACTCGGCTTCCTGTGTCCGGAAGGCTGAAACGATCCATTTCATTTCCAGTTTTTCGTTCGGTTTGAAACCCGCGGTAGCAGCACCCATATAGGTGGTAAATACATCCCTTTCTTTACCATCGAAATATATTTTCAGCTGGAGTGCTTCATTGACCGTGCCAAAGGAGGTTTCACGATCAACCGGTTCAAAATCATATTGGTTATTGGCAACATTCCCCAAGAAGCTTACCTCCCATTCCGGTGTGATATCATAAGTCATATAAGTTTGAATATCAGCAAACTTCGGATTGTAATCACCTTTCGTTTCAAGGCTGTTGAGCAGATATTTATTGGTTTTGTAACGGAATCCTGTAATATGGGAAAATCTCCTGTTTGAGCTTGTTCCTTCAAAATGCAGCATTCCTCCCATCAGGCTCATCGATGCAGAACCGGCAAAATTGATCGGTTTTCGGTATTTAATATCGAGAACGGATGATAGTTTGTCGCCATAGCGCGCATCAAATCCGCCGGCAGAAAAGAGAACAGATGCAACCATATCAGGATTAATGAAGCTCAGCCCTTCCTGCTGGCCTGAACGAATCAGAAAAGGCCGGTAAATCTCGATATCGTTGACATAAACCAGATTCTCATCGAAATTGCCGCCACGAACCGAATATTGCGAAGAGAGTTCATTGGACGAAGCAACTCCGGACATTTTTTTAATTAAGCCTTCAAAATTACCAGATGGGTCAGGCAAAATGAAAATGAGTTTCGGATCAATCCTCATCAGGTTTGCCCCCGGATCCCGATCTGGCCTGATGACTGCCTCACTCAGGGCTTCGATCGATTTCTCCAGGATAATATCATGCCGGATATTATCAGAGCTTTGATAGTCAGAAGCTTTAATGATTAGTTCCTTGCGCGCAAATCCGATTTTAGAAACCTGCAAAGTGTATTCTGATCTTTTGGTCAGTTTTAATTGGTAAAATCCGGATTGCGAGGAGATGGCCCCAGAAGTGGTTGCCTTGACTGCAATATTCACATCCTCCACGGGTGCTCCGTTTTCATCATGTATGTAGCCAGAAATTCTGGTTGTGTTTTGACCAGGCAACAGAGCTTTGGAAATCAAAGTTATACACAATGTTATCAGTAACCGATATCGAAATTGATTGTTAATCAAAAAGTTACTTTTTTTTAAATTCACCGTTTTTAAGAGCTTTAAAAAACTGGGCCCATGCAAGCGGATTGGTAATACTTACAGGCGGTAATTGACCTGCCCAATATAAACGGTCATTATACACTTTCATTGTATTCCTGAATGCCATTGTTGGAGTAGGGGGTGCATTGATCAGCAAAGCCTTCAGATCCATCATGTTAAGGTTCTTTTCTGCCCGGTCGAGGTCGGTTACCGGCAGTTTATAACTCAGCACTGCTTGTTTAAAGCGTTCATAATTGCCTTGCCAAGGCCTGATTACCAATTCTCTGAGCTGAATTGTGTCTTCAAGCATCATAATCGGGATGTAAGGGTACCTGATAGGGAATGTATCTCTTACAATTATGGTGGAATACTTAAAACCGACAGCCCTGAATAGGATGGTGTCATTTACTTCCGCAGGAAAATTAAAGTAGCCTTGCAGGTCGCTAGCTGTGGCCAGCTTCTTATTAACCAGGATTATATGTACATAGGGTACAGGTTCATTGCTATCGGTCAGGGTGCGGCCGGTAAGATGGATAATATTTACCTTTTCTTCGGTCTGGCCATAAGTCGGCTGAGCCATCACGAAAAGCAGCATTAGCAGGCTAAACGGTATCGATTTTTTTAGAGTCATCAGTTGGCAAATATACCTTAAAACGATTGTCGTCAAACAAAATTATGGTACTTTTGCTATGGGCAGCAAATGAACAGCTGCCTTTTTGGTTTAATTCAATCAAGATGCAACAACTCGTTTTACTGGGTGCCGAGGCGATTGCTCAGGGCGCACTGGATGCAGGGATCTCGGGTGTTTATGCCTATCCCGGAACACCTTCAACTGAAATAACGGAGTACATTCAGAGAAACCGCTTTGCGATAGACAAAGGTATACACAGTCAATGGTCGGCCAACGAGAAAACAGCAATGGAGTCTGCTTTAGGCATGTCCTATACAGGTAAACGAGCGATCGCGTGTATGAAGCATGTCGGGTTAAATGTAGCTGCTGATGGGTTTATCAATGCAGCGATAACAGGAAGCGGTGGAGGGCTGATTGTAGTTGTTGCTGATGATCCATCTATGCATTCATCACAGAATGAGCAGGATTCGAGGTTCTATGCTGATTTTGCCCTGTTGCCGGTATTTGAGCCAACAACTCAACAGGAAGCATACGACATGGTTTTTGCCGGTTTTGAGTTATCTGAAAAATATGGATTGCCCGTGATGATGCGCATAACAACACGGCTTTCCCATTCGAGGGCGTCCGTAAAAACAAGGGAAGTCCTGAATCAAAACCAGCTCAAACTGCCTGAAGATCCGCGACAGTTTGTATTGTTGCCCGCGATTGCCAGAAAGCGGTATAAACGTCTGCTGGGATTGCAAACTGCTCTGCTAAAAGAATCGGAGAACTCCGGATTTAATCTGGATCAGCCTGGATACGATCATTCATTGGGTATCATAGCCTGTGGGATAGCCTTTAACTATGTCCAGGAAAATTACCCCTCAGGAATTCCCTATCCGGTATTGAAAATCAGCCAATATCCGGCCCCGATTGAAAAAGTCCGGAAATTGACGGGAACCTGCAAAAGCATTTTAGTCCTCGAAGAAGGATATCCACTCCTCGAAAATGGGTTAAGGGGATTGCTGAATAATAACTCAATCCCGATTCATGGCAGATTGGATGGATCGGTGCCCCGCGATGGAGAACTGACTCCGGATATTGTTGCGAATGCTTTAGGAATTGAAACCAAATCCGGACCTGCTGTCCCTGAATTCCTTGCTAATCGTCCACCATCCATGTGTAAAGGGTGCGGTCATATCGATACCTATTATGCCCTGATCGATGCATTGAAGCCATTTGGTTCCGGGCGGACTTTTTCCGACATAGGATGTTATACGTTAGGTGCCCTGCCCCCGTTTGAAGCCGTCAATTCATGCGTGGATATGGGCGCATCGATAACTATGGCCAAAGGTGCTGCTGACGCAGGCCTTATCCCTGCAGTAGCAGTTATCGGAGATTCAACCTTCACTCATTCAGGCATGACCGGCTTGCTCGATGCAGTAAATGAAAACAGCCCGATAACTGTCATTATTTCGGATAATGAAACTACCGGCATGACGGGCGGACAAACTTCTGCAGCTTACGGTCGGTTGGAAAGCATTTGTCTCGGTATTGGTGTTCAAGCCAACCACTTACGGCTTATTATCCCTTTAAGGAAGAATCATGAAGCGAATGTTGCCATCATTTCTGAGGAGTTGAATTATAATGGTGTTTCCGTAATTATCAGCAGACGAGAGTGTATTCAAACAGCCGTAAAGCACAAGAAAGTTCACAATTCCTGAAATCATTTGATCAGATGAAGACAGATATTATACTTGCAGGAGTGGGGGGCCAGGGTATCCTGACAATTGCTGCCGCCATCGGGTTTGCCTCTCTGTATGAAAACAAGTTTGTTAAACAATCAGAGGTTCATGGCATGAGCCAACGCGGAGGAGCCGTGCAATCTCATCTTCGGATATCAGACAATCCTATTGCTTCCGATTTGATCCCGCTTGGGAACGCTGATCTGATTCTTTCCGTTGAACCCATGGAAGCATTGAGATATCTTCCATACCTGGCAAAAAAAGGCTGGGTGGTAACCAATTCGGTTCCGTTCGAGAATATTACGGATTATCCTTCCATAACCAGGATTACAGAGGAATTGCGGGCGCTGCCAAATTCCGTATGGCTCAATGCCGACCAGCTGGCTAAAGATTGCCAGTCACCAAAATCATCGAATATCGTGATGCTTGGAGCTGCTTCTGAACATCTGGGCCTCAGCATCGACTCCCTAAGAGCAGGAGTGGAGCAGGTTTTCAGCAGAAAGGGAAAGGATGTGGTCGATGCTAATATCCGAGCCCTCGAAACGGGAAGGGAATTTACCTCAAAATTGTAGATCAATTAGTTACCACATTTTTTCAGGATAAACACCCTGCTTGTACATAGCAGAAATCCTTTCCTGGACATGGGGTCTGTCAGCCTGGTAGGTTACTCCAAACCAATGCGCATTGCTTTCGAGAACTTTGACTTCAATGGTCAGTGATTCAATCAACAGGTTTACCGCATAGGGTATGTAAAATTCTGATTTTAATTCGTTACCCTTATGAATCAGAAAACCACGGAAAAGTTCATTAAAGAAAGGTAAAACGGCAGGTGTAAAACCCCAGAAATTCATCGAAACAATTTCGTTTCCAATCAAATCGACTTCTTTACTATTCTCATCCAGAAAAATGATCCTGTTGCCCTTTCGTTCAATATCGGTTCTTTCAACAACAGCCGTCAGTACCCTTTTTTCGTCGACCGAGCAAATGCCTCTTGAAACCGCACCAAATTCCGACAGGGTGTTGGAAATGCTGTAACCCACCATGGATTGGGAACGCACATTTTCAGGATCCAGTTTAGTGAGGAAATCCGCCATTACTTTGAAGGCATCTTTGCCGTAATAGTCGTCACCATTAATCACGGCAAAAGGCTCTGCAAGGGTCTTTTCAGCTGATAATACCGCATGACCTGTTCCCCAGGGTTTCACCCGGTCAGGATTTACGGTAATTCCGGATGGAATATCTGCAAGCCTCTGAACAACATGATCAATCGTGATGTGTTTCTTATAGCGATTAGCGAATAGTTCGTAAAATTCTTCAACAATTTCTTCCCTGAGGACAAAAATCACTTTCCCAAAGCCGGCCTGTACAGCATCATATACCGAATAATCGATAATTGATTCGCCATTGGGTCCAAGCGGATCCATTTGTTTAAGACCTCCATATCTGCTTCCGAGTCCGGCGGCCAAAACCAGTAAAGTTGGTTTCATGAGTGGATTGTTTTTGATCAGGCGACAAAATTAATAATCCGCATCGAATGATTATTGCAGTTATCCACTATTGATAAAATTCGATTATTTGTATATTTGGTCGTTAAAAAATTAAAACTATGGACATTCAGGAATTAGTACTGCAGGCTATGAACAAAGCGGGCAAAGCCTTAAAGCCCGGTGAATTGGTTGATTTATGCGGCCTGACCAGGCCGGAAGTGGATAAAGCTTTGAAGCAATTGAAAAAAGAAGAGCGCATCACTTCACCGAAGGTTTGTTTTTGGGAGCCAAAGAAATGACAGTAGAACCTCTCAGATTTTTTTCG
>Ga0265292_1002950_pt1 | contig 11038 bp, 9 predicted proteins | sample Munlanlewell296A_FD_189080 | JGI IMG/M metagenome (GOLD analysis project Ga0265292, IMG submission 189080) | Leachate microbial communities from a municipal landfill in Southern Ontario, Canada - Leachate well 296A | ecosystem: Engineered > Solid waste > Landfill > Unclassified | place: Canada... | reverse complement strand
CAGGCTTTCCAACGCCGGGTGTTGGTCATCGGGGCAGGAAAAGCCGGGGAAACGATCGCCCGGGTTTATAAAGACCTGCGTCCCCAGCCTTTCTTCCTGGTCGGTTTCATGGACGACGATCAGAAGAAGATTGGGAAAAAGGTGGATGGATTCCCCATCCTGGCCGGAAACGACCGCCTGCTTGAAACCGTTGACGCAGAAGCCGTCACTGAAATCATTTTCGCCGTCTCCGGCGCGATACAAGGCGGGACTTTCCAGGCCATCCTGGATGCCCAGGAGAGCGGGGTGGAAGTGGTGCCCATGCCCACCGTGTACGAGGAACTGCTGGGACGCGTTCCCGTCCACCACCTGGAATCAGATTGGCTCATCCGTTCTTTCGTGGGCGAGGCCCGCGTCGGTGGTTTTTACGAGGCAGGCAAACGCCTGATTGATATCCTCGGCGGACTGGTTGGGCTGGGGATTTGCGCTGCTGTTTATCCGGTTGTCGCTATTCTGATTTTGCTGGAAAGCGGCAGGCCGGTCATATACAGGCAGGCCCGCTCCGGCAAGGGCGGCAAGCCATATCTTATGAATAAGTTCCGCACCATGCGCCAGGACGCCGAAAAAGACGGCAAAGTGCAACTCACGCAAAAAAAGGACAGCCGTATCACAACCTTTGGCAATTTCCTGCGCCGCACCCACATTGACGAACTGCCGCAATTCCTGAACGTGTTGCGCGGCGAGATGAGCCTTGTGGGGCCGCGTTCCGAGCGTCCGGAATGGATTGCCGAGTTCCAGAAGCAAATCCCCTTCTATCGGGCGCGCCTGCTGGTCAAGCCGGGTATTACCGGCTGGGCGCAGGTCAATTACAGTTATTATGCCACGGTCGAAGAAATGGCAATCAAACTCGAATATGACCTCTACTACATCAAGCACCGCAACATGCTGCTGGACATGCTGATCCTGTTGCGCACCTTCACCCAGGTGCTCGCTTTCCGAGGCCGTTAGCGGATGCGTACACTCGTCACCGGCGGGGCCGGGTTCATTGGCTCGCATATCGTGGAGGAACTCCTGCGGCGCGGTGATACCGTCCGTGTACTGGATAACTTCTCCTCCGGCACTCGCGAAAACCTGGAAGAATTCCAGGGCAATTTAGAAATCCTGGAAGGTGACCTGCGTGACGCGGGGACCGTCAAGGCTTCTGTGCGCGACGTGGACTTGGTATTCCACCTGGCCGCCTTCGTCTCCGTACCGCAATCCATGTCGGACCCCGAAACCTGTTTCGCCGTTAACGTGGGCGGGACGGTAGCTCTACTGGAAGCAGCCCGCCGGGCAGGAGCCCGCAAGGTAGTGTTATCATCGAGTACGGCGGTCTATGGCGATACCGATGTTTTCCCGACCACCGAGGAGACTCCGCTCCGTCCGCTTTCCCCGTACGCGTTGTCCAAACAGGTGAACGAACTCTACGCCCGCCTCTACACGTTGACCCTGGGTCTGCCAGTTACAGCCCTGCGATACTATAATGTCTATGGGCCGCGCCAGCGCCCCGATTCAGATTACGCCGCAGCCATACCCATCTTCGTGCGGCGGCTGGTGGCCGGTGAGCCGATTACCATCTTCGGCGATGGCAAACAAAGCCGTGATTTCATTTTCGTCAAAGATGTGGTGCGCGCCAACCTGCTGGCCGCCGAGTCGGACGTGGCAGGTGAAGCTTTCAACATTTGCACCGGGCGCGAGACCAACCTGTTCGACCTGATGGAAGAGTTGAGCGAAGTCTCGCCGCGCCAGCCCGAGGTCCGGTTTGAAGCGCCCCGTCCGGGTGATATCTACCGGTCGGCGGGCAGTCCCGCCCGGGCCGCCGCGTCGTTCGGGTTTCGGGCACAGACGTCTCTGGCGGATGGACTGGCGCAAACGGTGGCGTGGATGAAAGGCAATTGATGGCAAATCCCCGTTTCCAAATCCGCAACCGGTAAGCCTTGCTTGTTCACATCATTATGACCATCCCCACCATAATGGGCGCGTTTGCTTAGAGAATTGGGGCGATAGCAAACACTTCAAAGTGAGCTTGACCCGGGCAGCACCCATCGAGAATTGAGCATCTTTCAACTCGGCTTGCGTTTTCTTCGACGTTGTATTTCTACTGCGCTTCATCGTTAGCCAGGTCTGAAATTGCTACTTACCAACCTTTCTCTCGATTCTGTGTACCCAAGATCGTCCATTTCTCAAAAATGTCAGTGAATCAGACGTATGGTATAATTTTCCCCCTATGAAAAATAACCTGCCTGCTATCCTAGGGGGTGAGCCCGCGTTTCAAGAACTGGTTCCAATGGTACGCCCTGTCCTTCCATCATTTTCTGAGATGGCAGGCGGCATTGAAAGCATCCTCAGCACCGGCATGGTCACAAAAGGCCGGTTCATGCGGGAATTCGAACAAGCGCTTTCTGAACATCTGAGAGTGAAGCACGCCATAGCGGTTTCGAGTTGCACTTCCGGCATGATGCTTACCCATAAAGCCTTGGAACTGAGCGGCGACGTAATCGTTCCCAGTTTTACCTTTATGGCGACGGCCAGCGCCTTGGTCTGGGCGGGGTTGCGCCCAATCTTCGCGGATGTAGACCGGGCCACGAATAACCTCGATCCGGCCGCGGCTGAAGCGGCTGTCACTCCGCAGACCACTGCCATCGTCGCTGTGCACCAGTTTGGCAACCCAGCCGATATTGCTGCGTTGGAGAAAATTGCCGAACGGCATGGCCTGAAACTGATTTTCGATGCTGCTCACGGTTTTGGGGCGTGCTATCTGGGAGACCCCGTTGGAAAGCAAGGTAAGGCTCAAATTTTCAGCCTAAGTCCTACGAAATTATTGATCAGCGGCGAGGGAGGAATTGTCGCCACGAACGATGATGCGCTGGCCGCGAAAATCCGCATGGGGCGGGAATATGGCAACGACGGCAACTATGACAGTGCCTTCGCCGGGCTGAATGCGCGCATGCCTGAGTTCAATGCCTTGCTTGGCCTGCACAGCCTGGAAAACCTGGAAAAGGCGGCACACAATCGTAATGAAACAGTGACGCTTTTCCAGGAGTTCTTGGGACGCCTGCCCGGCATCGGTTTCCAGCGCGTGCGCCCCGGCGACCGCCATTCCTACCGGGAATTTTCCATCACGGTCGAACCAGGGCTGTTCGGTCTGACGCGCGACGAACTGGCACTCGCCCTCGCTGCCGAGAATGTCGATACCCGTAAATACTATCAGCCCCCCATTCACAAGCAAACTGCTTACCGTTCCTACTATGACGGCAGGCCGTTGCCCAATACAGACTGGTTGTCGTCTCATAGTTTGAGCGTTCCAATGTGGTCGAACATGAGTACGGAAGTGGCTTTGGGAATATGTGAGGTCGTTCAGCGCATTCATAAAAGTGCTCCCTCGATCCGCCAACAACTTACCCCGAAATGAAACCTATAGTCACCTGGATTAAGAAAGCAGTTTCCTTTCAAGGGGTCGTGCGCCTGCTTGCCGACGCGATTCTAATCAATCTGGCTATTCTGATGTCATTAGCGGCGCGTCTGTTGTGGATCGTTGCTACTGGCAAACCGGAGGTTTCTCTCAATTATCGGGTAACCTTCTGGGACTACTGGGGTGTTTACGAGAATAATGCCTGGTTGTTGACACTGATTTGCTTGACGATTTTTATTTTGAATGGTTTTTATACTTATGGCCGTTTCTACCGCGGCCGTTACAAAGTGGTGATCGTTATCCAGGCTGTCAGTCTGGCCTATATAATCTTTGGTTTTCTGACTTATCTGACTCAAAGTAATTTTATGGGATTCTTGACGCGCCTCTTGAATTTTCCGCGCGGAACATTAATCCTGTCCTGGGCCTTGAGCACCGTAATGCTGGTGGTGGCCCGGGTTTGGGCCCTAATCTGGAAAAACGTTATTAAGTCCGAGAGTTCACGCTCAAGGCAAGCAGAGGGCCGGAGTGTCAATAATGTGCTGGTCATTGGGGGCGCGGGATATATCGGCTCAGTCCTGTTGCCCAGGCTGCTGGACAAGGGTTATAACGTCCGCCTGTTGGACCTTTTGCTTTACGGCACGGAACCGATTAAGGAGTGGCTCAACCACCCGCGTCTGGAAATTATGCGAGCCGATTTCCGCCAGGTTGAAAAAGTCGTCCAGGCAATGCATGGTATGGATGCCGTCATTCACCTGGGCGGGCTTGTTGGCGACTCAGCCTGCGCTCTGAACGAAGAACTAACGCTCGAAATCAACCTGATGGCCACTCGCATGATCGCTGAGGTTGCCAAGGGCAGTGGCGTAGGCCGCTTCATTTTTACCAGCACTTGCTCGGTGTACGGCGCCAATGACCAGATGCTGGACGAGCGTTCAGAACTCAGACCTGTCTCCTTATACGCCCGGAGCAAGATCGCTTCTGAAAGAGTGCTTCTAAAATTGGCCAATGACAGTTTTGCTCCTGTCATCCTGCGGCTGAGCACGATTTATGGACTGTCGGGCCGGCCTCGTTTCGACCTGGTCATCAACCTGCTCACTGCCAAAGCGGTTGTGGACCATGAAATTACTATTTTCGGCGGCGACCAATGCCGGCCTTTCCTGCATGTAGATGACGCCGCTCGAGCGATTGCGTCCGTGCTCGAAGCGCCTCTCCAGATTGTGCGCAACCAAATTTTCAACGTCGGCTCGAATGAACAGAACTATAAGATCAGCCAGGTTGGCGAGATCATTCACGGGCTTGTGCCCGGTGCTGCAGTGGTGAACAAGGATGATATTACCGACGCGCGCAACTATTGGGTGAACTTCAACAAAATCAATCAGGCCTTGGGGTTTTCGCCCGAGTGGACAGTCGAGCGGGGCGTTGAGCAGGTGATCGAAGCCATTCACAGCGGGAAAGTGCGTGACTACCGGGATGCCAAGTACAGCAACATCAAATTCCTCAAGGAAGAAGGCATCTATCTGCTCACCAACAACGAGAGCGGTTGGGCCTTGGACCTGCTCAACGAGGAATCCGTTGGCGCTCTTCTTCAGGATGAAGGTTAGCCTCATTTTCTATTATTCCCTGTTAGACAGCTTTTATACCCCATACAATAAGAAAATAGGCAGCACCATGTCGTACAAAAACGATTTCTATCCAGAGAGCAAATTTGGTGGTTTTTCTAATGTTGATGGGACGATAGCCTTTTATGCCCGTGTCAACGCATTACTGGCCTCATCTTCTATTGTCCTCGATGTCGGTTGCGGAAGGGGAATATATAACGAGGATCTGGTGATATTGAGGAGGAATCTAAGAATTCTTAAGGGAAAAGTAAAAAAAGTCATTGGCATAGATGTTGATCCTGCTGCCAAAGATAATCCATGTATTGACGAATTTCTCTTACTTGACAGCGATAGATGTCCCGTGGATGATGTATCAGTAGACTTGGTGGTTTGTGATAATGTTTTGGAGCACATAAAGGATCCTGATCCCTTTTTCAAGGAAGCCAATAGGGTGTTACGAAGAGGCGGGTATATCTGCATCCGAACCCCCAATTCTTGGAATTATATTGCTCTCTTTTCCAGGTTAATCCCGAACAAATATCATTCAAAAGTTACAGCAGTGGTTCAAGACAGCAGAAAGGAGGAAGATGTATTTCCAACTTATTATCGATGCAACACAGTTTCAAAAATACGCTCCATGATGAATAGATATGGCTTCGGGAATAATGTCGTTTATGGGCACGAGGCAGAGCCGTCCTATTTGTCGTTCTCAAAAATCGCTTATTGGATTGGAGTGCTGCATCAAAAGTATGCTCCAAATATTTTTAAAGCGACGGTTATTGCATTTGGAAGAAAAGGAGATCATGTTGCCTGACGCGGCCCTGGGGGTCGAATTAGATTAGGTGGATTATTGTACATTTTGTTCAGGGTAAAGCCGGTTTTCTCGCTGAATCTGCCGGTTGATCCTTCAATAAATGGATAAAATCTAGCTAAGTCTCCCGGAGACTTTTTTTTCAAGGATGAAATGGTCCCATGCCTGAACTCACCCTGGCCGAATGGAACACCGTTCTCGAAAAACATCCCACTGCCCATCTCCTGCAATCGGGCGAGTGGGGCGAACTCAAGTCCGCGTTTGGGTGGGACGCCGTCCGCATGGTCAGCGGCAGCACCGGCGCGCAAATCCTTTTCCGCCGCCTGCCGCTCGGCCTGACCTTCGCCTACATCCCCAAGGGCCCGGTCAACGTTGACGGGTCTGCACTGGCCGATGTCCAGTTCTGGAAGGAAGTGGACGCCCTCTGCCGCAGCCGGAAATCCATCTTTCTCAAAGTGGAGCCAAACCAGTGGGTCTCGGCCTCGGACCCGGAACCTGCTGTGCCGCCCCCGGGCTTTGTGTTCAGCCCGCAGCACGTACAGCCGCGCAGCACCCTGATCATTGACCTGCACGGCAGCGAAGACGAAGTCTTCAACCGCATGAAGCCCAAGACACGTTACAGCATCCGGGTTGCAGGACGCAAAGAAGTGGTTGTCCATCCTTCGGACGATATCGAAAACTTCTACCGGGTGATGACCGTTACCGGACAGCGCGAGGAATTCCACGTCCATTCACAGGAATACTACCGCCGCGCTTATGAACTTTTTTATCCCATAGGGATGTGCGAACTCTTTGTGGCCGATTTCCAGGGCCGCACGCTGGCAACCCTGATGGTCTTCGCACATGGAAAACAGGCTTATTATTTTTACGGTGCATCCTCCGACGAAGAACGCAACCGCAATGCCACCTATCCTCTGCAATGGGAAGCCATCCGCTGGGCGCACGCCCAGGGCTGTGAAGAATACGACATGTGGGGCATCCCCGACGAAGCGACAAACGTTGACGAAGACGAGGCCGAGGCACGCGAGGACGGCCTGTGGGGCGTATACCGCTTCAAACGCGGTTTCGGCGGCTCGATCAAACGCGCCAAACCGACCCTGGACCGGGTCTACACCCCCCTGCTCTACAAGCTCTACCTGTGGCGTTTCTCCGGTTCTGGCTCGGACTGACAGCATGATCCCGTTTACCGGCACTCCCCAATCCTGGAACGAACTCATCGCCTCCCTGCCCCTCGCCCATCTCTTGCAGACCTGGGAATGGTCGCAAGTCAAGGCCAAATACGGCTGGCAGGCCATGCCGTTTGTCTGGCAGGGTGGGATGGGAAAGCCTGTCGCGGCTGCGATGGTGCTCAAACGCAGGTTCCCGGTCGGCGGGTTTGCAAAAAAGATGTGCGTGCTGTACGTCCCGAAAGGTCCGCTCATGGACTGGGACGACGCCGCCCTGCGCGTCCGCGTGCTGGGCGACTTGCAGGCGTTCGCCAAACGTCAGGGCGCCATCTTTATCAAAATTGACCCGGATGTGGCGTTGGGGGTGGGTGTCCCCAGGACGGAGGAGGCGGTCGAGTTTAACAGCGGACAGGATACCAGGTCCGAACTGACGCGGCGGGGATGGAAATTTTCGCAGGACCAGATCCAGTTCCGCAACACCGTCCTGATTGACCTGTCCCCATCCGAAGACGAGATGCTGGCGCGCATGAAGCAGAAGACGCGTTACAACGTCCGCCTGGCGCAGAAGAAAGGCGTCACGGTGCGGGTCGGGACGGTGGATGATTTGCCGCTGCTGTACCGCATGTACGCAGAAACGTCGGTGCGGGACGGGTTTTTGATCCGGGAAGAAGGCTACTACCAGACCGTTTGGCGTAATTTTATGAGCGTCCCGCTTTCCACCTTCAGCCTTCAGCCTTTCAGCGAGCTTTTAATCGCCGAAGTGGACGGCCAGGTGGTGGGAGCGGTCTCGATGTTTTATTTTGCCGGGCAGGCGATTTATCTTTTTGGAATGTCTCGGGATGAACACCGCGAGAAAATGCCAAACTACCTGCTCCAGTGGGAAGCCATGCGGCGGGCGAAAACGCTGGGCTGCCAGATTTACAACCTGTGGGGCGCGCCGAACGAGTTCGACGAGAGCGACGAATTGTGGGGCGTGTTCCGCTTCAAAGAGGGACTGGGCGGCTACGTCCTGCGCACCATCGGGGCGTGGGACTTCACCCCCAACCCGATGCTGTATAAGATGTACACGGAAGTGCTGCCGCGTGTGATGGATATCATGCGGGTACGCGGCAAACTCTTAATTAACCGCGAAGGGGCGAAGAACGCGAAGACAAAAAGGAAAAACGAAGGAGGAGAGGATGGCAGATATTGAGGCTGTTGCAAAAGATATTGTCGACGCGGCGATTAAGGTTCACAAGGCATTGGGACCAGGGTTGCTTGAATCCGCATATCAATATTGCCATGCTTACGAGTTACGCCAACGTGGAAGAAAGATTCTAACGCAAGTTGTTCTGCCAATCTTGTACGAAGGCCAACAGATCGAAGCTGGCTACCGAATTGATATGCTGGTTGACGATCTGGTAATTGTTGAAAACAAAGTCGTCGAAGTCCTTCTTCCGCTCCACAATGCACAACTCATCACATATCTAAAACTGAAAGGTTGTCACCTCGGTTTCCTCCTCAATTGGAATGTATTCTTAATGAAAAACGGTATCAAGCGCGTCGTATATAACCTCCCCGGTCCAACTCCCTATCCCAAAGTTTTAACACGAAAGTAAAAAACTTCGCTTCCTTCGTTCCTTCGCGGTAAATACAGGAAAATCCTATGATACCTCGGATCCGATTTGCCCACCTCCCAACCCTTATTGAACCCTTACCACGCCTTACCGAAGCTCTCGGTGGCCCACGCCTGCTCGTCAAGCGCGACGACCAGACCGGTCTCGCTTTCGGCGGAAACAAGACCCGCAAACTGGAGTTCCTGGTCGCTGAGGCCCAGGCTCAGGGGGCAGACACACTGCTTTCCGCCGGGGCGTTGCAATCCAACCACTGCCGCCAGACGGCTGCCGCGGCAGCAAAATTCGGTTTTAACTGTATTCTTGTACTGGTTGGACAGCCTCCCGTTCAAGCCAGTGCCAACCTGCTGCTCGACCAGCTTTTTGGGGCGGAGATCGTCTGGGCGGAAATTTCCCGCCGCGAGGCGGTCTTGCAGGAAACCTTTGAGAAAACCTCTGCACAAGGCAATAAACCTTATCTTGTCCCCTACGGCGGATCCAGCCCAACCGGAGCGCTGGGGTACGTGTTTGCGATGGAGGAATTTGTCGGGCAGAAAGTCAAAGCCGATTGGATCGTCTTCGCATCCTCCTCCGGCGGGACGCAGGCCGGGCTGGTGCTGGGTACACGTGTTTTTGGTTACGAAGGCAAAGTGCTCGGCATCAGCATAGACGAGCCACAGCGTATCCTGCAAGAGCGCGTGGCAAAGCTGGCGTCCGAGACGAGCGAACAGCTGGGGCGGCGCATCGAGTTCTCGTCAGACGAGGTGCTGGTCAATGATGAATATGCCGCGCCCGGCTACGGGGTCCTGACCGGGGCGGAGCGCGAAGCGATTTCCCTGTTCGCAAAAAATGAAGGTCTCCTGCTCGACCCGGTCTACACCGGTCGCGCCGCGGCGGGACTGATTGACTTGGTCCGCAAGGGATTTTTCAAAAAGGATGAAACCGTGTTGTTCTGGCACACCGGCGGACAGCCGGCGCTGTTCGCCGAGAAATATCAGCCCGAACTAGCCTGAAAGAAAGAGACGCCACCTGATGAGGCAGCGTCTCTTTGTAAAAGTCTATGGCAGTAATTGCAGATGCGCCTCTGCAGCGGCAGTGATGGCCTGTTCATCCCACAGCATCGGGTAATAGGTCACCGAGACCCACAGCGGAGCCATGTCAATGTAATGGGGGCTGTAGGCATGACCGGACTGACCGGTGGTATGGACGGTGAGCGAATTACTCAGGTTCCCCAGGTCCACAATCATACGCATGGAGGGCAGCCAATCCACCTCGAAGCTGCCGGTCGTCCACCCGGTGGCATTGACCAGCGCTTCGCCGCCACCCACCGGGAAGGGGCCGCGGTTGAACAGCGCCTCGATGGGACCAATCCCGGACTTGCCAAGCGTCGCGTTGCGGAACGTAGCCGTATGTAAATCGCCCCAGCGCCACCGGGTGGGATTTTTACCCAGAGTACCCTCCAGGTTCGGCGACCGCCTGGGCAAAGGACTCAGCCATCAGTGTGTCACGGTCTTCAACCACATCCGGGGTTGACTTTGAATCCCACCAGGGACTATTGGGCAGGTTGGCAATCTCACGGATGATTTCGTACCAGCGGGAGCCGTTCGACGGCCAGTAATTCTCGGGCAGATCGTCCGAGAAGGTGTTGGTAAGCAGCCGGTTCCAGAATGACTCAAAAAGGGCTGCGGGAGCCGAAGCGGCAGTCTCCCGGTAATCCCAGTTGGAGAGCAGGCTGCGGGTCTCGATAAGATGCGCATCATCCAGTTTCACTTGCATCAGCAGTGGGACGAGTGTGGCAGCATTGAGCGAGGTACTGTCGCCCTGCATCTTCTGGATGGTGGCAATGTCAATCGGGCCGGGAGCATTCTCAAGCATGTCCACGATGCGCTGAGCGCGGAAACCGTAATCCCAATCCGTGGTGATCAGGTATGGGTAACCTGACCCGACCACGGCGTTGTTGGCCGTGACGATGTAACCCTTGGGCGGGTTGAAAACGGTGGGAAGTTCATCAAAGGGGATGTAGCTGGTCCACTCGTACTCGCCCGTCCAGCCGGGGACGGGCATCTTCCCGTCCCCATTCTTGCGGATGGGAATATTGCCTGGCATCTGGTAGCCGATATTACCCTATACATCGGCATATAACAGATTCTGGGCCGGGGTGGTGAACTTGCTCGCCGCCTGGCGGAATTCGTCCCAATTGGCGGCTTTGTTGAAGCCCCAGATGGCCTGGAAGATGGTGGAGGGTTCGAGCGCCGTCCAGCGCAGGGAAATGGCATAGTTTTCGGGCAGTTCGATACCTGCCTGCTGGCTGAAATCCGTCCACTCACCACCGGTGTCGGAAATGATCGGGCCATGCCGGGTGGAACGCACGGTCAATGGGATAGGCTCTCCGCCGCCGACGGTAATCGTCTCGGTCCGCAGAGTCATGTCCACCCACTGACCGT
>Ga0265292_1002949_pt1 | contig 11039 bp, 9 predicted proteins | sample Munlanlewell296A_FD_189080 | JGI IMG/M metagenome (GOLD analysis project Ga0265292, IMG submission 189080) | Leachate microbial communities from a municipal landfill in Southern Ontario, Canada - Leachate well 296A | ecosystem: Engineered > Solid waste > Landfill > Unclassified | place: Canada... | reverse complement strand
GAAATACAAAAAATAGTAGAGAGATCTGCAAATATTCTAGGTGTTAATATGCACAAAGATGCAGGAGAGGAAATATCCAAGCGAAGCCGTTATACCCCACGTACTGCAAACTATTTTTTGAAACGCGCTCGTGATTATGCTCAAGTTCATAAAACAGATTTAAACAGAACCACAGTCACTGAGGCATTAAAGCTCCTTGGTGTAGATGAAAAGGGGCTGACGTTTGCAGATCGTGAAATTTTGGAAGCAATTATAAATAAATTTGGTGGTGGCCCTGTTGGATTAAATACAATTGCCTCATCCCTATCTGAAGAAGAAGCAACGATCGAAGAGTTCAATGAGCCATATTTGATCCAAATCGGTTTTATAGACCGTACACCACGAGGACGAATAGCCACAGAACACGCCTACCGCCATCTGGGACTGACACCACCGACGTTATTGTAATCTTGATTCTTTACTAGTTATTCTATATTCTGTCATTATGAGCGGACACAATAAATGGTCAAAAATTAAAAGACAAAAAGAAAAAACTGATGGCCAAAAGTCAAAAATTTTTGGTAAGTTAGTTAAATTAATCACTGTTGAAGCTAAAAAAGCGGGTGGAAACCTCCAATCTCCTGGGCTTAAAAACGCAATAGAAAAAGCAAAAGCAGCAAACGTCCCTAATGATAACATTGAGCGTGCAGTCAAAAAATCAACTGAAGGTGGGGTTGCCATGGAATCAATTACCTACGAAGCATATGGTCCTGGTGGATGTGGAATTATCATCGAGGCACTGACTGATAATAGAAATAAAGCTGTAGCAGAAATAAAACATATTCTGTCTAAACATGGTTTTTCTATTGCCAGTATTGGATCAGTCACATGGGCATTTGAGCGAACACCTGATATGGAGTGGAATCCAACAACAACTATTCCCCTCTCTGATGAAGATGGAGAGAAGCTTGGTGAGCTTGTTGATGCTCTCGAGGAAAATGATGAGGTACAAGACGTCTACACAAATGCGGAATAATATGAGAATACTTTCTATTGACCCAGGGTATGAACGACTTGGTATAGCGGTCATTGAAAAAGAACCTAAAGATAAAGAGGTTTTGTTATACTCGGCATGTTTTAAAACTAGTGCACACATACCCCACCATGAGCGTCTTGTGTTTATTGGTGATGAAATAAAGAAAATAATAAAAAAATACAAACCAACAGCACTGGCAACCGAAAAATTGTTTTTTAGTAAAAACCAAAAAACTGCTCTTTTGGTTGCTGAGGCACGAGGGGTGATTTTGTATACTGCAAGTGAGGCAGGACTTTCGGTCTTTGAATATACACCTGCAGATATAAAAATAGCTGTGACAGGGTATGGTAGAAGTGAAAAGAGACAGATTATTGATATGGTTAAAAAATTGATTGTTATCACTTCAAAAACAAATTCGGATGATGAATTTGATGCAATCGCTATTGGACTAACCCATTTTGCCATTCACCCATCCAACAAAGTGGAAAACAAAAGGCCCCTTCGTTGAAATCATAACTTTTTTGGAGCCTTTCGCAGAAGTTTAGAAAACAAGGAGGTATTCCGACATTGTTTTCTTGAACGACGAGAAGTTCGCTAGCCCAGCAGGGCTAGACAGATTGCTCCAAATAAAGTTGTGATGAGAAAGAAGTGGCCTTTTTACTTTTCCACAAAAGCCCTATTTGCAAAAAAATTATAATCTGGTACAAATATGGAAAATCTATCAAACATTGTTTGGAGATGGTATTACAAGACATTTAAAATATATCTATGGATGATGAAGCAAAAGAGCAAGAGGAAGAATTTGATTTCCCTGGTGAAATAATTAAAAACGGGAAAAAAGGTAAAGGTGGAAGTATTTTGCCTCCCGACGATGATCTACCTGAAGATGAATTAGATCCCGCAGTCGAGGAACCGATTGACCCAGACCTCGCAGAAGAACCAGAAGAGGAATCTCTTGATAAAATGATTGAAGAAGAACTTGATGAAGGAGATGAACCGTATGATGATGTAAGTGATTGGTAGTAGTAAAAAACCCACTATACAGTGGGTTTTTTACAGCTTGTGTGTGATTTTTACAAAACGCCTTTTCCCTATTTTATATACACCATCCTCTGCCACAACATCAGGATTTGTTACTTTACTATCTGTATCAACATTTAAAATAGCGTTATCCAAAACCAACCGTCTCCACTCAGTGTTTGAACTAACTACACCACCCATCTGTACAACTGCATCCATAAGTTTTGTTCCTTCTGGCACAACAATTTCTTGAATACTTTCCGGAACACCTTTTCCAGCAAATGTATTATCAAAATTATTTTTTGCTTTTTCTGCAGATTGTTTACCGTGATACAAAGAAACAATTTCAGATGCCAATTCAATCTTTGAATCCCGAGGGTTGGCACCGGAATTGATTTCTGTATGTATTTTTGAAATACGAGATGTGGGTGTTTGAGTGACCAATTCAAATGCAGGAATAATCATGTCATCCGTCCAACTCATTACTTTTCCAAACATATCATCTGCTGTCTGGTCAAGAGAAATCATATTATTTTCAGTCTTTCCCATCTTTTTACCAGATGAATCAACAAGTAATTTTGTTGTAATAACAAATTTTTCTTTATTCTTAATTATTTTCAACAAATCACGCCCCATCAACATGTTAAACATTTGATCATTACCACCAATTTCCCCATCAACATCCATAGCAACAGAATCATACCCTTGCATAAGTGGGTACAAAAATTCGTGGATATATACTGGTTTGCCATCTTTTGCTCGTTGTACAAACATATCACGCTTGAGCATCTGATCAACGGTTACTAGTGAGGTCAGTTCTAGAACATCAGCAAACGTCATAGGTGACAGCCATTTTGCATTATATTTAAAAAGGGCTTTGTTTGATCCAGAAAAAGAAATGAATTTTGATGCCTGTTTTTTATATTGAGCAAGGTTACTTAAAACCTCTTTTTTGGTCAATTTCCTACGTGTTGCGGTTTTGTCTGTGGGATCACCAATCATAGCTGTAAAATCACCCATTAAAAGGATTATTTGATGCCCAAGTTTCTGAAATTCTGCCAAGCGAAGTAGTTGTATAACATGGCCCATATGTAGGGTTGGCCCAGTAGGATCAATACCAAGATAAAGTGTCACACGCTCCCCTCTCACCATCTTTGATTTCACAAAATTTCTACTTGGAAATACATTCTCAATACCACGAGATAGAAGTTCATCAATCCTTTTTTCATCAATAATAGGTTTTGTTTTTGAAAATCCCAACATATTATCACTTTACCATATTTGTGATAGTATGGAAATGATGCAAAAAAGAATTGAAAACTTTGTTTTTACTGGTAAAAAGGTAGTTCATCGTCATGGATGGCGTAATATAACCTTATTTATAGGTGCATGTTGTTTATTTATTGGTGGCCTTGTCCTTTTGTGGGTTTCAACTTTTACCATCCCCTCTCTCGACACACTCGAACAACGAAAAGTCAGCCAGTCGACAAAAATATACGATAATACAGGTAAAGTTCTTTTGTATGATGTATATCAAACAAAGAAAAGAACCGTCATCCCTTTTGACAGTATTTCTTCGTATATAAAACAGGCCACTCTGTCGATTGAAGATAAGGAATTTTATACTCATCACGGTATAAAACCAACCGCTATCATACGCGCTGTGTTTGTAAACCTTATAACACTGGATTTCACACAAGGAGGTTCAACGATAACTCAACAAGTTGTTAAAAAAACAATGTTGACTGATGATAAAACCCCTGCACGAAAATTAAAAGAATGGGTCATTGCTCTAAAACTGGATAGGATGGTTTCAAAGGATGATATTTTCAATATATACCTCAATGAAATCCCTTATGGTGGTAGTATTTATGGAGTTGAAGAAGCCAGTGAATCATATTTTGGCAAAAGTGCACAGGATGTCACTATAGCAGAGGCAGCATATCTTGCTTCAATGCCACAGGCACCAACATATTATTCTCCTTATGGAAAAAATAAAAATAAACTCGATGAGCGTAAAAATGTTGTTTTAAAGGAGATGTTCCGTGATGGAAAAATAAGTAAGGAAGAATATGATACTGCTGTTGCAGAAAAAGTAGTCTTTTTAGCAAAAGAAGATAAAGGTATTAAAGCGCCTCATTTTGTTATGTTTGTGAAAGATTATCTTGAAAAAAAATATGGACAAGATGTGTTAGAGCAGGGCGGGTTAAAGGTTACCACAACTCTTAATTATGAATTACAAGCTAAAGCAGAGGAGATTGCAAAGAAGTACGCATTTGAAAACAAAAAAAATTTTAATGGTGAAAATGACGCTTTTGTAGCAATTGACCCAAAAACTGGTGGAATCCTAACCATGGTTGGGTCCCGTGATTATTTTGATAAAGAAATAGATGGTCAATTTAACGTAACTACTGCTCATAGACAGCCTGGATCTACATTTAAACCATTTGTTTATGCAGAAGGTTTTTTAAAGGGATATACCCCAGAAACAGTATTATTTGACTTACACACTCAATTCGCAGCAAAATGCGCAATTGACAATATGACGAGTACAAATGGTTGTTATGCACCTGAAAATTATGACAATAAATTTAGAGGCCCTATGACCCTCCGTGAGGCCCTTGCTCAATCGATTAACATTCCATCAGTCAAACTCCTATATCTAGCTGGAATCAAGGATTCAATCAATCTGGCGCGTTCTATGGGCATACAAAGTCTTGGTGATGCAAATCAATACGGCCTAACTCTTGTTCTTGGAGGTGGTGAAGTATCTCTTTTGGATATGACTTCTGCCTATGGTGTATTTGCAAACGATGGTGTACGAAACCCATACACTAGTATAGTAAAAGTTGAAGATAAAAACGGAAAAATTTTAGAAGAAATATCCCCACGACCAACCGCAGTTCTTGATCCAGAGGCCGCAAGAAAAATATCTGATATATTATCAGATAATGTTGCACGAACACCTGGATATGGAGCAAACTCAGTTCTTTATTTCTCTGGTCGTGATGTAGCAGTCAAAACTGGTACCACAAACGATTACAAGGACACATGGATCATTGGATACACTCCAAGTGTTGTTGTTGGTACATGGGCTGGAAATAACAACAACACTTCTATGGAGAAAAAGGTTGCAGGTTTAATTGTTGCGCCGATGTGGCGTGCTTTTATGGATGAGGTAATAAAAACAATACCTAATGAAACATTTCCAAAACCACAACTTGAAAATTCATATGATATAAAACCAGTATTACGAGGTAAATGGCAAGGTGGTGTATCAAATATCCAAAGTGGTGATGCTGGAGAAGCTATAGAAACACTTTCTGGTGGTATACATTCAATTCTTTATTGGGTTGATAGAGATAACCCACGTGGTCCACAACCAACAAATCCAAGTAGTGATTCACAATTTGAACGTTGGGAATACCCTATTCGCGTATGGGCACAGAGTCAAGGAATTCAATAGTTAACGTATATCTATAATTGGAGTTTGTATTTGTGACTTAATTTCTTTCAAAATACTATCTTTATAAATATATAGTTTGTTTTTTAATGCTGGTGATCCATTACAAACAACTATACTATTTTTTATTTCTATAGATTGTGGTGGTAGTTGTATACCTGTGCATTTTTCAATACTTTGACAAATTAAATGTATATCTTTTTCAGAATAATCAACATTTTGTGTTATTTTTTCTAAAAATGATTGTATATTAAACATTATCTAGATACTACTTATTCATCGGCATAGCGAGGTATAAAAATGACTTATCACCCACACCACGCACTATCATAGGTCTGTTTACATCTGCAAATGTCAAAGAAACACTATCACTTTCAATTGATTGGAAACAATCAATAATATATTTGTAATTAAAACTCATTTGTATATCATCACCTTTTATTACAGCATCAATCGTTTGTATGTTTTCACCAACATCAAGGTTTTTTGTTGTGATTGTAAATTGTTTTTGTACTCCAGAAATATTAAAAGTAACCTGACTAAATTTATCTAGAAAAATATTTGATATTTTTAATGATGAAATTAGATCTTGTTTTAATACAACAACTTCTGTTTTATTTTCTTTTGGAATAATTTGTTTGTAATCAGGAAATATACCATCAATCACTCGTGATGTAAGATAAATATCTTCGTATGAAAATGCAATCTGGTTTTGGTTTAAATAAACACTAATATCACCTTTTATATCCTCAATTGTTCTTATAATATCTGGTATATTTTTAAATGGTATTAAAATTTGGCTAAAATCCTTATTTTTTTTAATAGTTACTTTCTTTTCAGCTAAACGAAATGAGTCCGTCGCAACAAAAACAACATGATCTGTATCTGGATAAACCAAAACACTAGAAAGCACAGGTCTCATTGTTGATGGTGATGCACTATATAAAACTGATTTAAGACCAGTAATAATGTCATGTGTACTAAATGTAATAGGTTTTTCATCCTCTATTTTTGAAATAATAGGAAAATCATCCACAGGAGATGCTTTTATAATTGCATATGAATGTTTTGTTGATACTTTTAAATTTCCATCAATAACTTCCAAGGTTACATTTTTATCATTTTGAAGATTTGAAATGAAATTATTTAGAACACTACCAGAAACAGCAACACTACCTGCAGTAATCATTTTAACCGGTAGACTCATTTCAACACCAAGATCTAGATTTGTTGCTTTAATAGTTAGTATAGAATCAACCACTGTCAGTAATACACAACTCAATACAGGTAGAGTAACATTTTTACCTGTAATTCTCTCTGCTTTAATTAAAGCTCTTGATAATTTATCTTTTACACATTCTATATGCATAATAGTTGTTTATTTTTTGATTAAATACTCCTTTATTATTAGTACTGTGTATATCTGGACATCCCATAAATATCAACCTGTATAGCCATATATATCATACTCCTGCTGTGGATAGACCACCTAAAACTATTTCACTATACCTGCATTACTCCTCCATCATACACCTATCCACTTTTTAATCCACCACTTATATACATACTTATCTTCATCCTATCCACATACTTTTACACAAGAATAGAACGAAGTTGATTTATTTCTTGAAGCAATGATTCATCGATTTTTAAATCATTTTTAATCTTTTCACATGAATGCATTACTGTTGTATGGTCTCTACCTCCTAATTTTTCTCCAATTGCTGGATATGATATGTTAAAATCTTCCCGAAGAATATACATTATTACCTGACGAGGTTTAATAATTTCCTTTTTTCTAGTTTTATCATACACAGACTGCTCTTCTATGTTATAAAATTCTGCAACAGTTTTAACCACTTCTTTTGTTGATACTAATTTTTTTGGTTTTGCACTATTTTTTACGAAGTTTTTAACTTCAACAAGAGTTAATTCACGTCCTTTAAGTTGAGATTGACACATAATTGAATTAATCACACCCTCAAGCTCTCGTATATTTCCAGTAACAGAATACGCAATATAATCAATAACCTCTTTGTTTGGTGGGTATTCATGTGTGTCCGTCTTAGTTCGTATAATAGCTGCACGAGACTCATTGTCTGGGGCAGGGATATCTACAATCATTCCGGCACTAAAACGAGATTTTAAGCGATCCTCGAGGTCTTGGATAAGACTAGGGTGTTTATCGGATGAAAAAATAATTTGTTTATTGTTTTCATATAGATGATTAAAGAGATGGAACAGTTCTTCTTGAGTCTTCCATTTATCAGAGAAAAACTGAATATCATCCATAATCAACACATCATATTTTCTATACTTCTCTTTAAAAAAGTTTGGCTTATTTGTTTGAATAGCATTGAGATATTCCTGACCAAATTTTTCAGATGTTGTATAAAACACCTTTCGTCCACTAGTGTTTTTTATATAGTTCCCTACTGCTTGAATAAGGTGTGTTTTTCCATGTCCTGTGTTTCCATAGATAAATAGTGGGTTATATACAATACCAGGTTTCTTTATCACTGCTTGTGCTGCAGCATGAGCAAACTCATTGAATGGCCCAACAACAAACGTTTCAAATGTGTATCTGGGGTTTAGATTATCTTCTTTGTTGATATAAAAATCTTGCATCGGCAACTCCTTGTTTACCAATGGTGTTTTTTCCAAAATTTGTTGTTTTAGTTTAGGTTCATCTTTAGAGATGACATATTGGAGTGATTGCACAATTGGAGAAAGAGATCGAAGAGATTTTAAAATAAGGTTGTGAAATTTATGAGAAAGCCAATCTTGGACAAATGTGTTAGGAACACTAACATATACCGCGCCATCTTCTTGCTTCACAATACATGTATCTTTAAACCATGTATTAAAATTGGGTTTTGATAAGTTCAATTCCATCTCGACCAGTACGCTATCCCATAGTTTTTTATTGTCCATCATGACTCCTATTATATAGGAATGAAAAATTATACATACTTGTTTAAAACCATTAAATATGTTAATAATATGTGTATAAGGTGTTGAGAACTTTTCCACCGCAATAATCATTCATTTTATGTCTTTCACATACCAACCAAAAAAACGAAAACGAGCAAAAGCACATGGTTTTCTCGTTCGTAGCAAGTCAAAAACAGGTAGTAATACCATTCTTCGACGAAGACGAAAAGGTCGTACAAAACTCAGTACAGTCTAACCACCCCTATGCTTCCCATAAATAGACGTATTCCACGAAAGGACTTCCCTTTCATACTACAGTCTGGGAGAAGGATAAATAGCCCTCATATATTGGCTTATATATTGAAAATCGACACAGAAAGCCCAAGTCGATTTTCTTTTTCTGTGTCAAAAAAGGTGGCAATAAATGCTGTTGACAGGAATAAGTATCGGAGGCAGGGGTATTCTATTATTTCTCAACTTACACCACATATACAAGCAGGATACAAGGTATTTTTCTCTTTTAAAAAAGGAACAGGACGATTTTCCTTTAAAACACTTGAAAGTGAGGTTATTTCTTTATTAAGAACTAGTGGTGTGATACTATAAGCGACATGATTACTTCATTTTTCACTACAACCATTTTCCAGCCTTTATATAACGGTCTTATTTTCCTTATGGCTAGTATTCCTTTTGCTGATGCTGGGGTAGTTATTATTATTTTTACAATTATTGTAAAACTAGTACTCCTTCCCCTTTCACTCAAGGCATCTAAGGCGCAAATCGAGATGAAAGCGATTGAGAAAGATCTACAAAAAATAAAAGACACATATAAAGATAATAAAGAGGAATTATCCAAAAAAACAATTGAATACTATCAAGAGAAAGGGATCAACCCATTTGCTAGTATTTTAATTTTAATCATTCAACTACCTATTGTTATCGGTCTATATCAGGTTTTCCTTAAATCAGGACTACCAAGTGTTGAAACAGCATTGTTGTATACATTTGTCACAGCCCCAGTTGCTATTAATATGATGTTTCTAAATATTATTAATATATCTCAAAAAAGTGTTGTTTTGGCCATTATTGCTGGTATAACAACATACATGCAAATCAGTTTGGCAAATAATAATCAGCAACAACCATCTGGTAGTGGTATGCAAAACGACATTGCACGAGCAATGGCAGTACAAATGAAATATGTTTTTCCTATTATCGTCACCTTTATTTGTTATTCTATCTCTTCTGCATTAGCGTTGTATTGGATTACAAGTAACATTTTTGCTGTTCTCCAAGAAATTTACATAAAGAAAAAATATCACCAGTCTGTTGCGGTGATATAGTTTTTTATCTATTTTGTAAGGTCTAGTGTCCAAGGGACGCCGTCTCGTTTGTTTATAAAGATCAGATATTGTCCATTATCACTTACTATTGGTTGTGTCACATCAATCGCTTCTCCTGTCTCATCTACAAGGTTTCCAATAAGTGTAGATGAGTTGTCTGATATATCATATTTCCAAATATCATCAGTGTGGGCGGTATACCCTTTATACCAGTCTGTGAGGCTTGTGGCAGTCAGTAATTCACGTGGTACACCACAATATACTATTGTCGATTCTTTTTTACTCCACGCACATTTTTCTGGAAATGTCACAGGGCCTATCTGGTTACTTGTTCTATTTGCAATATTATATATATAAAGTTGAGCACCTGTTACTTGTGATAGGAAAAAGACATTTTTTTCATCAATAGACTCAATTGCAGATAGTCCAGCCACAGGCCCTAATATTTTGGTAACCTTACCAGTATTTGTATTTACGTTGTACATATACCCATTTACGTTTTGATAAGGTTTTGTGACAAGAGAAACTGTTTTACTACTAACATACTGTGCCAAAACCTCCTGTAGAGGTGAAGACCAAACTTGTTTTTTACCGGAACCGTCCATTTTTGATACTACTCCAATCGATCCAGAACCATTTTTCTTTAAGTAGAACAAGTTACTTCCATGTGTTGTAACATCAAGGATATCAGTATCGAGCACAACACCTTTTGTTTTTGCACCGACTGTCATACTGTAAGAACTAACAGTGCTGTCATCGTCTCGAACGTATTGAGCAATATATGTTTTTGCACTATCACCCCATACTGCTTTATATATTGTGGGGATAGTTGTGTTTGAAATACGATCTAGACGTGCTGAAAACATTTCTGCTTCATATACATGACCTGTTGCTCGTTCGATAAAACGCACTGTTGTACCTTCTGTAGTATCAAATGTCCCTATACCTGCAACCGGCTCGGTCGATAGTTTACGTAGCTTCTGGTCGTAATTAGGGTCAAGGGAAGGATCAATATCTGTCTGCTCCCCATTGGTTTTTGTTGTGGTTGTAGCGGAGGTGACTGGTGTGTTGTCTGTATTATCTCCTCCAAATGGTAGAAATTGTTTGAAAGAAAAACCTCCTCCACTATTCCCCCTTGTATTACCAGAACCACCACTTCCTGTTCCCTCACTTCCGGAGTCGGTACCATCAAATATATCAATAAACTCTGTCCATAATTCAGCTATTTTTTGTGTAATTGTCTTATCAGTACTTTTACTTGTAT
>Ga0265292_1002948_pt1 | contig 11045 bp, 8 predicted proteins | sample Munlanlewell296A_FD_189080 | JGI IMG/M metagenome (GOLD analysis project Ga0265292, IMG submission 189080) | Leachate microbial communities from a municipal landfill in Southern Ontario, Canada - Leachate well 296A | ecosystem: Engineered > Solid waste > Landfill > Unclassified | place: Canada... | reverse complement strand
CCGGGACCATATAAGCTTTCTAACTAAAAAGTTTTTCGCGTAAAATACCGTTACAACAAGACCAAATAAAAGTTTTCTTACGATATTAAGTACTAATCTGACCTTATAGACAAAATACTGGGAAAATGCACCGATGAAAGCTATTACCAAAGAAAACATAGCTCTAACTTTTCTGCTAAAAGCAGACTTTATTCTAAGTTGAGAAAAAGAGAGTTTGGAGCTCGCATTTTTGCGAATTCGTATTCTAAACATAAGGTTTGGCGTACATTTAAGCCCTTATATTATAGCAGGTATCGTTATTATTTACTTCGTTTCGTGGAGAGTTTCCAAAAATTCTTTATTGGATTTGGTTTTTGACAAGCGCCCAATAATAAGAGGAGTTACTTCCCTATCGTCCAAAAGGTCAACCATTCTTCGCAATCTAATTACTCGTTCGAGCTCCTCCTTTGAGAATAAAAGCTCCTCATGCCTTGTACCACTCTTTTTAATATCTATTGAGGGGTAAATTCTTCTTTCGGCAAGATCTCGGCTTAAATGAAGTTCCATATTGCCAGTTCCTTTAAATTCCTCATAAATCACATCATCCATTCTGGATCCCGTTTCTACCAAAGCCGTTGCAACTATAGTTAAAGACCCCCCCTCCTCAAAATTTCTGGCAGCTCCAAAAAAGTGCTTTGGGGGGTATAAGGATACAGGATCAAGACCTCCCGATAACGTTCTTCCGGAAGGCGCCACAACCAAATTATAGGCTCTGGCAAGCCTTGTTATAGAGTCAAGCAAAATAACTACATCTTTGCCCGATTCGGCCTGCCTTTTGGCCTTTTCCAAACATATCTCGGCCGCTCTGGTTTGCTGTTCCGCCGACTCATCAAAATTGGAAGATATAACTTCACCTTTAACGCTCCTTTTTATGTCAGTAACCTCTTCGGGACGCTCCCCTATAAGAGCCACCATTAAAATAATCTTAGGATAATTTTTTATTATACCATTTGCGATTTCCTTTAAAAGCCAAGTTTTGCCAGCCTTCGGAGGGGCCACTATCATTCCCCTCTGGCCTTTGCCAATGGGAGCTATTAGATCTATCAACCGCGAGCTCAAAATGGAAGGCTCTGTTTCGGTTTTTAACCAAAAATTTGGGAAAATGGGAGTAAGCTTTTCAAAAAGCGGCCTTTTTCTGGCCTTTTCGGGATCTTCCCCACAAACTTTTTCTACTTTAAGAAGGCTTAAATACCTTTCAGTTTCCTTAGGGGGCCTTGCCAAACCCTCTACTTCATCCCCCATTCTCAAATCAAACCGCCTAATTTGGGATTGACTCACATATACATCTTTTGGAAGACCGGAAACTACGGTTGACTCGCCATAGACATCCTGCCGCAAAACACCATAATCAGGGAGTATTTCCAAGATACCCTTAACAGAAATTGTATTGCTATTATTATTATTTGAATCTTCGATTTCCATTGAAGAAGAAACTTCGCTTGAACTTTTCGGCATAAACAAGATGGGAGAAAACCACACAAGTACTATTTAAGGTTATTACAACCAAAATCGCCTGTCAAGAACTTTCTAGATCCAGATGAAGCTCCCCGCCACAAGTGTCGGGTATCTTCTCTGTAAGGAAAAGTTACTACATATAATCCAGATAAGGGGAGAAAAGCACTGCCCCCACTTTCCTCCCCATATCTAAAAGCAACCTCAACCTAGGTTGGGGGTTGCTAGCAACCGAGGTTGCTCAACCCAACTTAGAGGCCTTGAGCGCCTGCCCGTCGCCCAAGACCCTTAACTTGGGTCGAGTTTTTTTAAACCTATACCTAAAAGCAACATTCCTAGGGCAATTACCCCAAAAGAAATTTCCTTACCGGTAACTGCATCTCTTCCACCTGTAACCGGAAGCTCTTTTACACCGAGTACGGAAGGCTCTTCAACACAGATTATGGCAGTATCCTCGTCAAAAACTTTCCCTTCATATTTCACCCTAGCTTCGTTAATGAAGCAGTTGCTTCCGGATTCTAAATCTAAATCCTCTTCTATCTCGGCCTTGAAGGTAATCTCATACTCTTCCCCCGCCTTTAGATCCTTAATTTCCCACTCGGTATCTTCATCAGAGCTCAAATACTCCGGAAGATCATCTTCGACCTTTAATTTGTCAATATCAACATCACCATCGTTCTTCACGGTGATCCTAAATTCAACAGTATCCCCCACCTCTGCACCTTCTATCTTCGCCTCAAAATCGCCCTTCTCATAAAATCTAACCTCTTTATCCAACTTTATATCTCTATCTCTAACACAAGTTTCGCCCCCACCATAATTTGAGGTACATATAGTTTCTGCACTAGCTGTCTTTTGTGCAGATATAACAAAAACCAAGCATATTAAAATGGTTTTCCACAAGACATCTATTCTCATATTATGGTTATTCTATCAGAAAATATGTCCAATGTCAAGTCTATAGGTTAGGGAAATTTACATTCAATAACTGTGTTGTTAACAGGCCTTTTGCGATATGCTAGAGGATCTTCCTATCCGGCTTGTCTTTAGTTTGAAGAAAATGAAAATAGCAAGAGAGATGAGCCCGAGAAATTCCAAGATTTGGGGCCAGAAAACAATTAAGTAATCGCCTCTGCATCCAGACTCGTCTTCCCCACCACAGGTTACAGACCACCCATTTGCCCAACTGTTAACCAGGTAATGTGGTAAAATACCCCCGCCAACGCCAAAATGTAGCATAATCCAGCCTTCTTCATAAGACTGTCCCAATACTAACACCCCTTCCCCTTCCGTTCTTACCTTGTATATAGGAATAGCAAGCTTATCCGAGGATATTACATTCAAATTATTTTCATGGCTAATCTCTTTGTCACTACCATATACATAAGAGATGTTAGAAATGTAGTCGTAAGGAAAAGGGAGAAGACGCACAGATTGCAACAGATTTTCTGTAGGAAGGTTGCCATAAGAAAGGTTCACAAAATCCAAGCTGTAGCCATAATCGCCATAATAACCAGAGGGGACCAAGTAATAATTAGTCGCAAAATCTTCATTTTCGGGAAGAGAAATGTACAAATCGCATCTTCCAGAAACGTTATTTTTGAAGCATAGTCTCAAAGGCAACCCTGAAACATTCTTTGATCTAATTTCAAGAATATACCCAAAAGCATGCGGCAAATTAGGATATAAGAAAAAATCGCACAAAAAGCCATCTCTGGACTTGTAAGCTATGAAGCTGCCACCAGAATTATCAGTCTCCACGACCCTACTTTGCTCTAGGGGAATTTTAAAGCCACAAAAACCTAAATTCCTCTTTACCTTCTTTATGTCGTAGTTATAGTTCACAAAGCCAAAGAAATTACCTATAATGTTGCCCTGATCATTAATAGTCGGGAGTGACGGTTCAACGCCAACATCAACCTTCTTTGAAGGTTCGGAAACTGTTAGGGTGATGTCCTGATAATTTATCGTACGGGCTTCTGACGAGTTTACCGAATCTAACATAAACCGCAGGTAATAATTGCCAACATTCTCATAGCTCAAAAACACGTAATCCTCAGCCTTTCCTGAACTATAGGAAAAGAACTTATTTGTGTTATTCAGGCAGGTTCCCTTACTTCGGTCAAGCAAACAATACATTGGGGTCTCCCTGGTAAGAGAAGAGTAATTAAAACTTACCTTTAGAACAAAATACCCCCTCTTCCCCCCAAATTGAGCACCCCTAAGAATATCTATCAACGGATAAGTTAAACAGGAAATGGTGTTTTTTCCTTTTATGTAAATGCCGTCCGTTAAAGCCCCTCCGCCAAAGAGCTGATTTTTATCCGGACTGAAACAATTTTCTGGTTCCACCAAAAGTTGTGAGAAATCCACTTTCGTTATAAAGACATTATTTTCAAATTCTCCTAACAATCTGTTATTTGAAGAGCTTAAAGCCGTATTGCCAATATAAACGGGATCCCCAACCAAAGCTTTTTCATCAAAATCCTCCGTAGGCAAATAAATTCCAACTTTATCTAAGCCTGAAAGCCCCAAATCGTTTAAAATGTTTATTTTGTAGGTACTTCCCGAAACTAAGAGCACATCGCTCAATACCTCTTCACCGATCGAATAAATATTCCTAAGCGGATAATACACACTGGAGGAAGATAGGTCCCCCGTAATATAATCCCCTAATTTATTGTATGCAACATCCACATAACCACGCGAGATAGGATCGTGAACTTTTGCATAAGTGTCAGGAGCATAAACAAAACCCTTCCCCTTCGCATCTATAACCTCAAATACATACAAACCCTCACCAAAATCCTTAACTTGAAGAACCCTACCAGACAAATTGAAAAGACTCTTAATCTCCTCAATAAAAAGGGCTTTTGTATTTGGATCATCCCCCATGGCCATAATACTTTCATCTAAAATTAAAAATCTGATATTATATTTATTCAACAGATTCGAAAAAATAGTGGGGTTGGTAGAATATACTGCGTAAGACATCTCTCTATAATACTGCTCATTAGTTGGGAACCATCTGTCAAATTCCCTGTCCATAATAGGCTGTCGTATTCCAAACCATAAAAACCCCGCTCCCTGATAACCAAGTTTGTTGTCTTTATCCCAGTCGTAATACTGCCATCCAAACATAGTATTAACAGGGAATGTAGCGATTCTAAAATTCTCTTTCTGACTTGAAAAAAAGTTGAACATATCAAAATAACGATGCGGTATGGCAATTTTCATACTAGTACTTATAAGATTTCCTCTAAACATAGGGAGCATGTAATAAACCAGCGCCAGAGTTACGAAAGCTATTAAAGCTGACCTCAAAAACATCCCCGTCCTGAAAAGACAAGCTCTTCCGACCAAAGTGTAAAACGCAGAAACACTCACAGAGAAAAATACTGCATAAGAAAACGACAGCATTATCGAGAATTTAGTAAAAGGAAATCTTAAAGCCTCTTTAAACAAAGGCACATTTCCCTGTAGTAGGGCAAAAAACCTATCAAAAGGAGGATTTGTGTTAGCAATAAAAAAGTAAGACGCTCCAAATATGAAGATTACGGGAAGAACGTGCCTGTACTTCTTAAATACAATAGAAATAAAAATACCCGCAACGGACAGCGCAAATACACCATACCCTACCTCTTTAACCCCCACCTTATCCAAATGACTAGACCATTCGTCCAATAGCGCCCCATACCTACCATCACCCACATTTTCACCCCAATTGAATAAAAAGTTTTTGAGAAGAGCTATACTTTTTAAATTCCCAAATTCTCTATTCTGAAGGAACGCTTCTTGAGAAAACAATCTGTGAATTTTTGAGTTTTGTACATCAACACCATGATTCACAGCAAAATAAACATTAGGCAGGATCCAAAAAGCATTTGAGATTATGAGTACAAATATTATACTTGCAAAAGCTTTTGCGGCCCTAAAACGAAATCCTAAGGTATGAAGCGCGTAAAGCAAGGAGTATCCAGAAAAGACAAGGAAGAATGCATACCACAAAGTTGATGTGTGGGCCATAGGCGCAGAAAAAAAGGAGACCAAAAAAAGGTATAGAAACGTCCTTCTACTCCTTCCAACTATATGTTTTGAAGCGAAATAACAAAACCAGCCTAGGCTGGCAAAATGCGTAGCAAACATCTCCAAAGGAACATAAAACTGCTGTAGGGTGGACAAGTTCAGCAGATAAACTAGAGCTCCAAGAAAGGCAAAAGGTTCTTTGGATTTTCCTGGCAGCTTACCTAGAACAACCCTATCAATAAAAAAATAAACCCCCAATGGTCCTAGCAAAAGGCAGAGAAAGAAATACGCGTATCGAAGAAAAGAAATAGGAAGAAACAAATTTAGCAGCTGAAGAATAAGAATCCTTGGTATTTCGGCTGCGTGGGTCTGGCTTGCAACAGCACCCAAACCCTGATGCTCCTGCCAGACTCCAAAGAATATTCTATCCCAATATACCTTGAAATTAAATTCCGGGTGAAGAGTATCCCATCCGCTTAAGAAGGTGCCGGGTTTGTAATTCACAACACAGATAAAAGTTGAAATAAGAACAAGAAGAAGGGGAAAAAACACGAGGCCAATCCGAAGTTCTTCTCGCTTCTTACCTTCTCGTTCTCCCGTCAAGACTCTTATTAAATTAGATAATTTGTGGAAAGTGCCCATAATATCATTAGAAACAGACTAAAAACAAAGCAAAGCGACATAAAAATGTAGGGGCGCTTTACTTTCCCTACAAGATAGGCCAAACCTAGAAAAATCGGGAAAATTCCCAATGTGTATCTCGGATAGGATGTAACCGTGCCAGTAAGGACTGGAAAGGACAAGCCCAGTATAGCGTACAACCAATATCCCTTAACTGAATCGGGAAATGTCTCTTTTGTACATAGCTTCGTAAGACCAATCCAAGAGAGCAAAACGGCTCCTATCATAAAGACTAGCTCGAATAAAAAGAAGGATACCCCCCTATCAAAAGCATGAACAATATCGAGGAGGAATAAATTGGCCCTTCCAAAGCCCCTCTGCGCATTAAAAATTGCAAACCAATCCCCTGTCAAACTGTGCATGCGCATTAAGTGTACTAAAAGGGGGATTGGGATTAATACAAAAGGAAAAGCCGTTATTGGTTTTCTATATGCTTTGCTTTTTATATAAATATAAAGTGCAGGAATTATGACCAAAACCCCAACAATTCTTGTTACTGGCAATAGAGACAAAAAAACCGCAGATAAAATCCAAAGCCTCCTTTTCATGAAATAAAAAACTGAAAACAGAAGAAAATTGAACAGACTTTCTGTAAAGAATCCACTTAATATAAAACTCAACGGAAAAACAACATAAAAAATAACTGCGTAAAAGGAGGTCTTCTCGTCATAATCGAGAAGTAGCAATTTATAAAGCACAAATGCAGATAAAATGAAGAAAAGATTAGAAATAATTATTCCCGCCAAGACTATATCTAAACCTAAATTTCTAGAGGCTAGCCCAACTAATAAGGGGTACAGAGGCATAAAAGGATAGGACGAAAAATGTTTTTTATAATCATAAACCAAACCAAATTTAAGCTCTTCCTTTGATATCGTTTTGCAACCTAGGAACTCCGCTGGCCTACCAATAAGCCAGATAGGGCGCTCCTCTCCCAATGTTACAGAGGAAGTTTCAAGATTATCTCTACCGAAAAACTCCTGAAATATAACTTTTTCTCTATCCATGGAGTAATACGTAATATAAGAAAAATCGCAAACTTGGTTAATACACGCTTCTTCATTTACTAAGGCCTGCTTTGCCGGAACAACGATATCATTAGTGTAATCAATACCCCCAATATAAATACAATAAGGTATTCCTTCATAGGCATGGTACAAACTTATATCAGTATCTTTGCGTTCTGAACCAATGAGCACTAGCTGGTTGCTGATATTCTTATCCAAAATACTTGCGTGAAGATCAAATCTATCTTTACCCAATTGCAAAGAACCCGCATGCATTCTTACCCACCCATTTTTTGGCACTGTCAGGTCAAATCGCATTTTATCTAGGTCCTCTATATACCCATTCTTAGCGATATCATAATAAAAACCGCTGTCCCATACAGTCCATATGTTTAGCCACTTGTTAGGGGAATTATAAGTCCAACTGGGAAAAGGTTCGCTTCTATCTAAGAAATGTTCTCTTGAATAGACCCCAGCAACAGTATAAGCAACCCTGGTGGAAATAATTAAAAGAATGATTATCAGAAATTTTCTCATACTTAACTTAAATTTTAACACAAAAGAACAAAAAGCCACTGTTGTCGATATACATCAACTTAGTGGCTTTGACCATTCTTAACGAGATAGCAGCGGCAGAAAAACCTGCTTTCTCTCCTTTGGAACAGCAACTGCTTGAGCAACAGACCATGGGTACCAAGGGTAGAGGCACTTGAGCACCCTTTGACTGTACCTCTCCCAAAAGCCCCACTCGTCCCAACCTTTATAATAGGCACCCCAACAAACCTCGACAGTTGCAGAGATTGGACCTTTAAACATGACAAGGTTCCCCTCATCAAACACGTCCAACGCCCCAGGCTGAGCCACGGTGATAACATCACCATGAACAAAATACGATTGCCCCATTTGCAGACTGACTCGAGCAACATCATGTTCGCCAGAAGCACCAGAACTTTCAACCACAAAGCCTTTGTAGGTATTGGGGTCGCAAGTTGGCTTGGCAAAAACCTGCTGATCCAGCCAGGTCATTGGGTCTGCCGGAGCTGGTGGAATACTGCTCTGCCCATCGGCAGAGACAACCGAAACTCCAAAGAGTAGCAGAAGCAACGTGAACACCAGAACCGCAACAGTACATTTCATCTCTCACTCACTCTCCTTCTCAAAAAAATAAGGGGGCCTTACCAAAGCATTTCGCGATGAAGCGCTTTGCTTAGGTAGGCCCCCAGAGAGAAGACCCGAGAGAACTAGCTAATTCCTAGCCGCCCACTCTCGGGGCTTGGACAGGTCAGCAACGATCCACATACGATAGCTCTTGGAAGCAACGTCCACGACAACGATCGTCGCCATCTTGCAACCAGAAGCTCCGCAGTTCGGTGGACTCTTAGAATGTTCGACCTGCTGCAGAAACCACCCAAGACTCACATATGCCCCGGCCGGCAACTGCGAGTAGATCCCAGCTCCACGGACATATCCAGATACAGGAACGACACTGTTCAGGTCCGTCGGAGTACTGTCGTCCGGAATGCCGCGTAGGATTACCAAGTAGATATTCCGCTCCTGCGGAACCAGCGCCAAACCCGAGATGTTCGCTGCACCAACGGCTATGTACGTGTAGCCACCCTCTGGCACCAAGACAGGTGTCTCGGGAGCCGACAGGTAGTCAAACGCCGCTGTTGCATCAAGCAGAACACCGGGTTCTGCAAATATCTCCACCGTTCCGGTCACGCTCTTCAGATAGCCCGTCGTATCCTTGAACGGGCTTCGATACCAGGAAATTTCCCGCCCAGATACGAGAACCAGCGTGTTGGTGGTAACGACCGACGGGACCAGAGTCGGCGTTGGAACAACCGACGTTGGAGTAGCAGGAGCGGCTGTAGGAGTCACGACGACCGTTTCCTTCACAACCTTCTCCACCGGCTTCTCAACAATCTTCTCGACCGTGACGATCTTTTCCACCTCCACCGGCACTGCGACAGTCTCCTTAACTGTCACCGGCAGAACGGCTGCGACGGCACTCCGCACTTCGGGCGGCGCCAAGAAGCGGAAGCCCAAATAAAGCGCCCCCACAACCAACACCAGAATGACCAGAAACCCAACAAACCTTTTCATTCCCTTTTTCTCCTATTCTTGACCTCTTGATTTACGCCCACGGAAGAAAGTCCCGCCACCTGCCCTTCTTAGACTGGGCTGGAGCGGGAACAGGCTCCACAGCAACTACCACAACCGGGGATTCCTCCTCAACCTCGGGAACTTCCGCCGCGATCTCGACAGGGGCGGGTTCCTCCGACACTTGCACAACGGGCGGGTTGGAGAAGTCGAAATCATCCAAAGCCTTTTTTGCCTTGGCATATACTTCCTTCACCGCAACCACACCCTTATCGGCAATCTCGAGCTCCGCCTCCAGCTTCTTCCGCTGGACATCCAACTTCCGCACCCGAGCCTTTTCCGCAGCCTCTGCTTTCACAGCTGCTACAGCTTTGGCTTCATCCAACAGCCGCGCCAACTCTTCTATTGTTGGCGGTGCGATCTTAGCCACAGGGGTCTTCACAACCGCCTTCGGCTTTGCCACCACTACCGGTTTCGCTCCACTCGGAGCCTTCGTCGCTACCATTTTTTCCTCCTATTTCTTCACTTTCAATGTACAAAAAAGTCAAACTAGCACAATTGCCAGCTCCTTATCTTTGATAAGAGATAAGAAAAAAAGCTTTATCAAAAATGAGAAACCGACAATTTTTGGGGCAGGGAAAGTCTTTGATCGGATTGGATGTTAACATAAATCCTCCCTATTGTCAACACTATGGGGCCAAAAGCACTTTTAAGTGGTTGACAGCCGAAATCACTTTTAGGTATATTCAAAATATGACGCTTACTCCAATCGATCTTAATAAAATCAAAAACCTCATCAACACCACTGTGAACCCAAGATTTGCGGAAATTGATGAAAGACTTGAGAGGCTTGACAAAAGATTTGAGAAGATTGATGAAAGATTTGAGAAGATTGATGAAAGATTCGAGAAGATTGACGAAAAAATGGGGGGTCTTTTAACTAGAGATGAATTTCTCAACAAAATGGATGAGGTTATAACCGAACTGCAAACAACCCGCCAAGAACAGGTGTTTATTTCTCATCGCATTCCCAACCTTGAAGATAGAGTTTCTGCTCTAGAAAAAATACATCCTCAAGGCAAGCATCCTTAACATAATCCTACAAACCTAAAAAATTTCTTACGGCGCCCTCTAAATACTTCTGAATATCTATTGCTGAAACAGGGTCCGAGTTTTTTGTCTCTATGGAAAAATCAGATATATCTTTGTAATAAGTCAACTGTTCAAGAAAAAGTTTTGAATTGAAAATATTTTTAAACTTTTTTTCGGTTAGTTCCATTAAATCCTCCAAACTTAAATATTTGTTTTTCAATATAGTATATATGTCGTAGTAATCTCTCCATGTTCCTCGTCTCCCTATAGCATAGGCTTTGTTAGCCGCAATATCTTTGATAGAAAATAAGGCCAGGGAGCTCGTTCTTATTCCCTTAAACAAAGGTTTAAAAGGAAAATACAAGAAAGTAATTTTTATGCTATTTATTTCACAAGATAATTCATCAGGATTATCAATAAGAGGTTTAACTGAACTTTCACCAAAAATATTTGCAACTTTTAGCAGTAATTCCTTTTTAATATCGTTTTGAGAGAAGACATCAAAATCATAGGATATTCTGTGATTAATCTGTAAAGCAAGCGCAGTTCCACCACCAAGCAACCCCACATCTCTAAAATTGGAGAGTTCTTCCCATATCTTCAATTGATCCTTATTTAGAATGTTAGTATAAACTTTTGACATAT
>Ga0265292_1002947_pt1 | contig 11047 bp, 12 predicted proteins | sample Munlanlewell296A_FD_189080 | JGI IMG/M metagenome (GOLD analysis project Ga0265292, IMG submission 189080) | Leachate microbial communities from a municipal landfill in Southern Ontario, Canada - Leachate well 296A | ecosystem: Engineered > Solid waste > Landfill > Unclassified | place: Canada... | reverse complement strand
ATTTTGACAGGCTGATATTGATCTTATAGCCCATCACTTCTGCCATTTTTTCCAAAAATCCAAGCGAAGGATTGACATTACCGGCCTCAAATCGGGCAATAGCTGATTGTTTTGTGCCGATTTTTTTGGCTAATTCTTTTTGGGTTATTCCCTTTTTGATTCGTGCTGATATTAATTCTGAAATTGCTGCATAACGGGGAGTGAGCCTGTCATATTCTTTTTTGACGGCTTTATTTTGCAAAAGCTCTGATTTTAATTGTTTCCAGTCTTTCATAGGTGTCTAATATCAACTTCTAAACTCAACAAGAATAATATAACATAAATGTTATATTATGTCAAGGACAAATATCTTTGTCTTGCTGTTCCTCGGACACGAAGCTCATAAAGGTTTGAGCCAAGTCTTTTTGCATGAGGCATACTAAGAAGTGAACCATGTATTTCCAGAAGGTCGATCAGGTGGATAATTTTAGCAATCGCTTGAGGCTGTTGTTTTTTAATAAATTCGACTACTGGTCTTTCTCCTCTTACAGTTTAATGATCCAATATTTTCCACTTCATGCTTTGATTATACCCGACTTCGCCAAGGCTTCGGCGAACGAAGGTTGAACACTCGGGTCTGGAACTTTTACTCTCAAAATTTATACTTAAAATAACATCTCTTTTAATTTAAACAGATTACCGATAATATAAGTAGGATTAGTCTTCTTTAATTCGTTTAAAGAATATAATAAATTGTATTCTTTGCGTGTAAATAATACTGTTTTGCTACCAGCTGCCTTTCCCATCAAAATATCGTTTTTAGAATCCCCAATAACCAAAGTTTCTTCTGGTCTAATTTTCAATTTATCAACTGCTTTTAAAACCGCTTCTGGGTGGGGTTTAGTATTAATAACGTCATCTGTGCTGATGATAAAATCAAAATATTTTTCTAATTTGTATTGCTTAATCATCTGATCTATATACCAACGATATGCAAAAGTAATTATTATTATTTTAATATTATGGTCCTTAAGGAAATTTAATGTTTTGATTGTATCTTCAAAAAGAGGAGCTTTTTTAAATAATTCTTTTACAGCTAAAAAATAAGATTGGGCAAATTCTTCTGTTTTTTCTGGTACCCCTAAGGCTTTGCAAATAACATTTTCCTTTTTGCCAAAACAGTTTTGCGCTATTTCTTTTTCGCTCAATTTAAACCCTATTGTTTGTAAAGCCTTGTCATAGGCTTTAATATAATAAGGTAAGGTGTCTGCTAAAGTACCATCAAAATCAAAAAAGACCGCTTTAATCATAAGGAAATTATATCAGAAATAAAAATGAAGCCCTCCTTCGCCCTTTGGGCTTCGGCGGGTGAAAGCGGTCTCTTTACGAAAAAATTCGAACTATTTTTCAAAGGTAGCCCTTCGACAAGCTCAGGGCAGGCGCGCGAGTGCCCCCACCCCTGCCTGCCGGCAGGCAGGCACTCGCCGCGCCATCTTTAGAGTTTACCCTGAGCGGAGTCGAAGGGCTCGGCCTTCGGCCGCTTATTTTTTGCGCGCGCGATTTTTGCTCGGCTCCGCCGAGCAATTTAGTAATCTTTCTGGAAATATAAGTTTCCTTCTCCGTCGTAACAACTTTCTTTCTTGAAGTTATACTCTTGGGGAAATATGTTTGAACAAAACGCAACCTCTTTTACCAATTTCGTGTCAAGGTTAATTTGGAATATTCCTCTGCCTGCTCCTGGTCCGTCGCCTCCGCCGCAAGTTATATACACTTGATTCCCTAACACTCCTACAACATCTCTACATCCATAGTATGGTAGGAAATTTTCCTTAACCATTACATACCCCTTCGGATAATTACTCTTATCATATTCTATCTCCGTAAGTGCAATTTTCTGAGATATTTTATTCAAATTTTCTAAAATCGTAGTTTTACCGCTTTTCTCAACGATCGCAAAATTAGCTGGTCCCCAGTACATACCACCGGCTGCATACACATTACCAATTCTAAAAAGGCTTTGTTTTTTGAATAAATTAGGCTCGGTAGTAGTAAATACTACATAATAGTTTTGTTCGTCTTTACATATTGACTCATAAAGAATACCTTTTTTTGATTTCTTTCCCTGATTCTCTACAGTTTTTGTTCCATCCATATTTTGAATTACCTGCTCATCAGAATATTCATAATTACCAATTTCCTGAAGTCCAGTAATGAGTTCGTTTTCTTTAATATCAGCAGAAACTGATTCAAAATTTTTTGGCCTTTCTGTTTCCTCAAAGTTTAGGCAATAGATAGCCTTCCAGGCTTGGTCTTTTTTATCTTTTAATTCCTGTGGTAAATCCGGAAACCTTTCTTTGCTAATTGAGAATATGTCGCTTGTTTTTTTGAATTCTAAGCTTTTTGTAGGCTTAAATGTTGGCGACGGTAATACCGCTTGCTTATTTAATTTCGCTTTTTGTCCACCGTATTGCATACCTAAATAAAAAGCACCTACTAATAAAAGGATATTTATTGCTACGAGAATAATAATTATTGGCCAATTTAACCTAACGCCTTTTACGATTTTCTGAGGATTTGTTAGGTTTTGGGTGTTTATATTCTCTTCCATAATTTTCTCCTTTATTTTTATCTGTCGCCTCAAAAATATTTTGAGGTTCAAAACAAGCTTAAATATATTGACTTCTATTTTCATTATATCACTATTTGTGGTATATTTTTTATTGGACTCAATTTGTATGGAATCTCTTTTTTAATGGCGCAATCGGACAATTGGAAGAGATTCCTAATTGAGTCCACCGGTTGCGCCATTTAAGTTTTGTTCTTTTAAATTTTTGCATTTTCTTTAGGCAGAAAATCTTGAGAGATTTTCTGCTTGTTCGAACCGACTTTTTACGAGATCGAAGGCCGAGCCCCGCTGAGCGGGGTAAACTAAAAAGATGGCGCGGCGAGTGGGTGGGGGCACTCGCCGCGCCCGCCCCCGCGGCGAGCGCACCTCTTGCTCTTCACGATCTGCGGAGAAGGAGGGATTCGAACCCTCGATAGACTTTCGTCTATATACGCTTTCCAGGCGTACGCACTCGGCCACTATGCGACTTCTCCTGTTTAATTCGACAGGTCGCCGTCTTAGGCGACCTTTAAGAATATTTAAATTATATCATCCTAAAATCATAAAAATATATGATGAATACTTTAATTATTTAAATAATTAAAGTATTCATAATTACCTATAGTTTCCTAAAATATGGAGTTATCCACAAAAATATTTATTTTGATATCAAAGCCTATAGTTATATTATAAATTTATTTAACTCTCCTTGTCTGATATAATAAAAAGTAGGTTAATCAGGGCGAGTGGCGGAATGGCAGACGCGCAAGGTTTAGGACCTTGTGTCCGCAAGGACGTGGGGGTTCAACTCCTCTCTCGCCCACACTTATGAAAATTATATTTCTTGGCACCAACGGCTGGTATGATACTGATACCGGCAATACTATTTGTACTTTTATTGATTCAGCAAAATTTTATCTCATTCTGGACGCCGGCAACGGTATATATAAAATAGACCGCTACATCAAAGAAAAAAAACCTATTTATCTTTTTATAAGTCATCTTCATATCGATCATATTGAAGGCCTGCATATTTTGAATAAGTTCAAATTCCAGGAGACTTTGTCTATTTATGGTAGAGTAGGAATCAAGAAAGAACTAAATAAATTTATCAATGATCCTTTTACTATTCCTTTAAACGAGCTTCCTTATTCTGTCAACCTAAATGAGGTAGAAGAAGGAAATCACTCACAGCCGTTTCCATTCACCGCTCTTAAACTTTCTCACTCAAGCATCTGTCTTGGCTATCGCTTTCATATAGAAGATAAAATCTTGACTTATTGTTCTGATACAGGAATCTGTGATAATGATTTAACACTGTCCAAAAAGGCCGATTTACTTATTCACGAATGTTCTTTTAAAGAAAAAATTGTCTCTCTTAAAAAATGGGGTCATACCACACCCGAAGAAACCGCTGCTCTTGCTAAATCAGCCAATGTTAATCAACTCGTCTTAACTCACTTTGAAGCCCGATCATATCTTACATTAAAAGACCGTCAAGACGCAGTTTATACAGCAAAAAAAATATTTAACAAGACTATCGCCGCCATAGACGATATGCAGATAAAATTGTAATGAGTCGGTTTTTTTCCCCTTGACAAAGAAATAAATAACTCTTACTATATAAGTAATAGTTATTAGTTAAATATTTTAGACTATGAACAAATTAACAATGTTGATTGGCTTGATTGTAATACTCGCAGTTGGCGCTTATTTTTATCAATCAACCAGATCGCAGACAGCTAACAGTCAACCTAAAATTCAGGTTAACCTGACACCAACACAAAACCCTGCCGAGGTGCTGCCGACTAATGTGGCGATAACTGTCAATTATACCGACAGCGGTTTTTTACCCCAGACGGCAACTATCAAAAAAGGGGAGGCAGTTAAATGGATTAATAAAACCGACAATAATATGTGGATTGCCTCAAATCCCCACCCGACTCATACCGACTATCCGGGATTTGACCAACTATCAAGCGTCAGACGTGACGAGAGTTATATTTTCACATTTGAAAAATCCGGCTCATGGGGTTATCATAATCACCAAAACCCAAGTGATCGGGGAATAATAATAGTCCAATAAAAAAAATAAATGTTGAACGTAAAAAAACTAGATTTTAACGATTTAGAAAAGTATTGGAATGAGTTAAAAACTGAAACAGGATATTATCCGTTTCAATCTTATTCTTATCTCAAGATTTTTTCTGACAATTTTATTAAGGGGAAAAATCTTTATCTTCTAGGAGTCTTTGAGAACGAAAAAGTGATAGGTCTTGGGGGGTTTGAAAGAGTGGGGGAGAAGATAATTTTTATCGGCATGAAGCCGGTTTTTGGGAATCAAGAGCTAACTGATTTTGGCGATGTTACCTGTTTAAAAAACAAAATAAACCAGGTCTGGCCGGGAATCATCAATTACTTTAGTAATGAAAAAATCAAACAACTTCAGCTTGATTATGTCCGCGATGATAGTCCGACTCTATCTTTTTTTAAAAACTCAAAAATAACTCAACAAACTGTTTCTCCCTTTATTAATCTTCCTCAAACTTTTGAAGATTACTTGGCATCTCTTAATAGAAAAGACCGCCACGAGTTTAAAAGAAAGCTGAAAAGACTGGAAAAAATCTCTTACCGATTTTTATTTGATGAAGAAATAAACCAAACCAATTTTGACCAGTTTATTAAACTACACCAACAATCTGATCCGGAAAAAAACCAATTTATGAGCGATCAAATGAAAAATTTTTTCTGGCAGCTTGTCAATATTAATGATTCCGTTTGGCAAATAAAATTTAGTTCTATGTTTATTGAAAACCAGAAAGTCGCTTCAGTTTTGTATTTTTCCAACAACAAAGAAATGCTGTTATACAATTCGGGTTTTAATCCGGAATTTAACCAATATAGTGTCGGTTTAATAAGCAAAGTATTTATGATTAAAACCGCCATCGAAAAGAATTTTTTAACCTTTGATTTTTTGCGGGGAAACGAAAGATACAAGTACGACTTTGGAGCGAAAGATAGAATTCTATATCAAATTATCTTTAATATTTTATGATCAAAATTATATGACCAATAAACTATCAATCATGGGTATTTTTGCCCATCCGGACGATGAGACCTTCGGTCCCGGCGCCACTTTGGCCAAATACGCCCATCTGGGACATGAGGTTTCAACTATTACCGCCACCCGCGGCCAAGCCGGCCAAACTGCTAATCTTAAAATTTCAAACACGATCGGCGAACAGAGAGAAATTGAATTAAGAAAAGCTTGTCAAATTCTCGGCGTAAAAAATACTTTTGTCCTTGATTTTTTTGACGGCACTCTCAACGAACACCAGCTGCCGGTTTTAAAAAAAATGATCGAGGAAAAAATTAACCTTATTAAGCCAGATATTATCATTGTCCTTGAACTGTCTGGAATTTCCCATCACCTCGATCATATCGCCGTCACCAAAGCGGTTTTACAGCTTTTTGACGAAGGAAGGGTCAAACCAGAAAAGATCTATTATTTTGGTCTACCCGAAAAAGTAAGAACAATCATGGGCCTGGATGGAGGAATGACTGGTAATTTAGTTCAGATCGATGTAAAAAAATATCTGCCTATAAAGATTCAAGCTATGAAAGCTCATGAAACTCAGCAAAAAGACTGGAAAAGGATTTTATCACGCACTAAAAAAATAAAAAGGCAGTATTTAGAATTTTTCGGCTATGAATATTTTAAAGTCGCAAGAAATGCGCCCAATATAAAACTATCACCGACTCAACTTTAATTAATCTCTTCTTCTCCTTCGTCAATCACGGCCGGTTCAGACGAACCACCTGAGTCTTGAGAGACAGACTCGTCTTTTTGGGGAGAAGTAAAAGCAAAACTCGCCAAGACTTTGTTACTAACAGTCAGCCAAAAAGCCTTAGCGTTTTGATACTCGGCTGTAATTACAAAAAGCGCTCCTTGATCTAAGGCGACCGTCATCAGCTTGCCGTCTTTGTCAACTTGCCTGGCATCAAGGTCAGCCAGTTTTAATTTTTTGACAGTTTTTTCCTTTTTGAAATAGTCATCAATCTTAGTCAACTGGCTGTCAGTTACCAATATTGATATTTTTCCAGAACGGTCTTTTGAAGTAATTTCCAGTGAAGAATAAACCGCCTGGTCTTTAGTTTCTATTTTTGTTATCTTTAAGTCATCCTTGTAGGAAAAGCTAAAACCAGCTTCATCACTGTATTTTTTATCGTCAATGACTGGTAAAGTAGGAGAGACAGCAGTTTTCTTTTCCACAACCGGCAACTTAAAAACCCCGTTTTTTCTTGAAACAAAAATAATATAACCAACTATTCCTACGGTAACAAAGATTAATAGAATCAGTATTTTCTTGAACATAAATTATTATATAATTTTGATTATATGGAAATAATTAAAAAATGGCAAAGTAAATTATTTGTACTTGTTTGTGTTTTAACATTGTTTTTATCTAATACAAAAGCTTGCTCAGCTAAGCTTTTACCAAGATACCAAAAAACCGCCAAAACGGTATCAACTGTTTCTTCTGGTATAATAGTTACGGCCTCATTGAGAGGTGATAGACGAGCGCTTAATGTCTATTTTAACAATCTATCCAAGGCTAAAAATGTTTCATATACTTTAATCTATCAATCAAGCGGGGTAGACAAAGGCGTTAGCGGATCAATCGACCTATCGATTGGAAACTCAACCAGCAGAGAACTGGTTTTTGGGACGGCGTCGTCAGGCGTCTACCACTATGACACCGGGATAACAGGCGCCAGGCTTGAAATCGTCACTGGACTTCAAAGTGGTAAAAAAACCTTAAAAAAGTTCAGAATTAAGGTTTAGAGCCGTACGATAATAAGATATCCTATAGCAAATCAGGTTAGTTTATCATCAATAAATTCTGTAAATGCTACTTAAATTAGATTGCCCTGACGCTCTAGATTTAATCGTATATCTTATTAGCAGATACTGTCCCTATTTGCTAACATTATTATAGGATATAAAAATAGTGGATTGGATTGAACTAACAACTTAAACCTATAAAACTATTCTTTCTATTGCTTTTTCTTTTTTATTTGTATAATAAGAATATGAATAAGACAAAAACCTTTGGATTTACCTTAGTTGAGATTCTGGTTGTAGCTACGATAGTTGCTCTTCTTGCCGCCGGAGGAGTAGTTTCTTATTCCCAGTTTGGCAAACAATCGCGGGATGCCAGACGAAAAGCTGATATCGAACAGGTTCGGGCCGCCCTGGAAATGTATAAAAGCAATAATGTAAGTAGCAGTTATCCTACTTTGGCGCAAGAAATTGCTATTCTCGTAACTGATAAATATTTAAAAACTAATCCTCTTGATCCGAAAACTAATGCTACTTATATCACTTATACGCCGTCACCTGTTAACTGTGACGGGTCAACCACCGTTTGTACCAACTATACTCTTACCGGTGCTCTTGATAACGGCGATATTTATCAAACTGATCCTCTTGGAGGAACAACTGTAACTGCCACACCAATACCACCATAATTCAATTAGCAAAAAAAATATGAGAACCAGAAATTTAATAGCCGTTCTACTATCAATTTTCGGTGTTTTTGCTCTTTTGCTAGTTGTTTATTACCTGACAAATACTCCAAAAAAAACTGACTTTCCCGAAGTTAATCAAATTCTCAAAACCGACCATGTCAAATGGGCGGCCAACAGCAAGAATCTCCTTGTTGAATACAGCGACTTCCAATGCCCGGCCTGCCGCAATTTTGAAGAATTTATTAAAAAAGAAATAGAAGCTTCAAATAGCGGGGGATTTGAAATAACCAAAAAAACCGCTTTTATCTTCCGCCACTTCCCCCTTTACACAATTCACCCTAATGCTTTTGAATCAGCCTACGCGGCCGAGGCCGCGGGACTTCAAGGTAAATTTTACGAAATGGCCGATCTTTTGTTTTCCAAACAAGACCAGTGGACAAAGTCTCAAAACAGCAAAGACGAATTTGTTAAACTTGCCGCATCACTCGGACTTGATACAAAAAAGTTTAAAAAAGATATGGATTCAAAAGAAGTAAAAGATAAAGTTGAAGCCGACCTTACTTCAGGAGAAAAAGCAAATATTAACGCCACACCGACTTTCTTTCTAAACGGGAAAAAAATTGAGCCCGCATCTCTTGAAGAATTCAAAAAACTCCTGATTAGTTTATAATATATCTTGTGTACAGTTTTAAACTTAAACTTAAAAAGGAAAACCGTGGGAATTGGTTGATTTTTGCCTTGCCTCAAACTAACCACTACCAAACCATTACTAACCTTTCTGTTAATCCAAAACCACATTTATTAATTAAAGAAAAGCATTTTTCTAATCAGATAGCTATTTTTAATAAATCATCGGCCGAGTTGAAGTTCCTTTACCACTCGCAAGAAATAAAAAAACAACTACCTAATGAATTTGAAGTAGGGGATTATGAAAATAATCAATCATTTCGGTCATCTAGATTCATAAACGGTAATGATAAAAAAATAAAAGAAATGGCCAGGCAAGTTATTAACGAACATAAAACATTAAACGACGTTGTAAATAAACTCTATTATTTTTCTATGAACTATCTAACTTACGGGAAACCGATCGATGGTCTTTATCCATATAATCAGGCGCTTAAAGAAAAAACTACCGACTGTGGCGGCTTTTCCACATTTTTAGCATCTTTACTCCAATCTCAAGGAATACCTTGTCGATTAGTAATTGGCTATTTAATTAAAAAGAATTTTCTTGTTAATTTCTTTTCAGCTTTTGACCTGTCACTTTTAACTTTTAACTCATTATTCATTCATACTTGGCTTGAACTTAAGCTGCCTGACAATTCTTGGTTTCCGCTTGATCCCTCGGTCGAGTGGAGAAGAACCAAAGGTTTATCCCGTCGTCAAGGCGGTTTCGGTCATATTCCGGCTGACCGATTAGTCGTCTCATATGGCGAAGATTTTAATCTTGAAATCAATGGTAAAATATATCAAATTGACTTGTTACAAAAACCTTTTTCCTTATGATTTCAACTGACTTTGCCCCAAATGAACGAATCGACGACGCCCTACTTTCTCTAAGCTTAATCTTTCAACCCTGGCGCTGGCAAATCGGTCCGGAAACAGAAAAAGTCAAAGAAGAAATAAAAAAGCTATTTTCTCAAAATACTAAATATTTAATATTAAATACTTACTTCTTTCTCTCCGGCCGCTGTGCCCTTTATCATCTTATAAAATCACTCAACCTGCCAAAAAATTCTCGGGTCATAGTCCAGGCCTTTACCTGTGAAGCTGTAGTTTTGCCAATAATCGCCAACGGATTCAAACCAATTTATGTTGATATTGAAAAGGAAACATTATCCATGGATATTAATAATTTGAAAACCAAAATGGATGTAGGGACAGAGCGCGCTCTGTCCCAACGGGGAATCATCATCATCCAACATACATTTGGCATGACGCCAAAATATCGAAACGATATCTTAAAACTGGCTAAAGAAAATAGTTTAATAGTAGTTGAGGACCTGGCCCATGGCTTTGATCCTAAAATATTTGAATCAAACTCCTCAATTTCACAGTCTCCTAATATCTATTTCCTTCTTTCCTTCGGCCGCTCCAAACCTTTTTCCTCGGTTTTTGGAGGAGCCATCGGCAGTTTTAACAAAGATCTCAACTTTAAACTAATACAACCTTCCTATAGTCATATATTTAGCTTATTGCTTTATAAACCTATAGCATATTTCATAAAATCAACCTATAATATCTTTATCGGCCAATTAATACATAAAATCCTCAACATCTTTAATCTTCTATCAAAAGAAATTTCCGAAAAAGAAAAAAAAGGAAGGTATGATTCTCTTTTTGATAAAGCTTATCCCAATGCGCTAGCCATATTACTTTTACACCAATTAAGGAAATCTGAATCAATTCAACAAGAAAGAATAAATATAATTAATTATTACAATAAAAATATTTCTATTTCTCAGTTTCCTTTTTCCAAACCAATTCCTTTTCTTCGTTACCCAATTTTAATAGACAACAGAGATCTGTTAGTTGAACTTGCCCGAAGACAGGGTATTTTTCTAGGTCTCTGGTACAATCAGGTTGTCGCGCCAAAAGCATTAAATTTAAAAAAAGTTTACTACAACAAAGGTGACTGTCCGGTGGCTGAAGAGATTTGTAATAGAATAGTTAACTTACCAACATTAATAAATGAAAAGGAAGCTAGACAAATAGTTTATCTCTTAAATTCTATGCTCTAATATGATTACTAAAGAAATTATTGACCAACCAACTTGGCAAAAATTCTTTGATGAAAACGGTTCGCCTTCATTCCTGCACTCTTGGGAGTGGGGAGAGATGGAAAAAAAACAAGGATATGAGATAAAAAGAATTGGAGTGTTTGACGATAACAGACTCATTGCCATAGTCTTAATAATAGTTATCACA